>Ga0160422_10002763_pt1 | contig 10947 bp, 7 predicted proteins | sample Fk160mmetaG_FD_108192 | JGI IMG/M metagenome (GOLD analysis project Ga0160422, IMG submission 108192) | Marine microbial communities from the Central Pacific Ocean - Fk160115 60m metaG | ecosystem: Environmental > Aquatic > Marine > Oceanic > Photic zone | place: The Central Pacific Ocean... | reverse complement strand
CCGGGCAGGGCCAACACAAGCAGTCCCGTTGCGATGGCGACTCGAGGCCGGCCCCACGAAGCGGCAAGCAATGCCACGCCACCCAAAGCGGCGATTGCACCCACGGTGCGGCTTGGGCGGTGCACTGGGAACGTCTCCGCGCCCGCTGGCCACAAGGCAAGCTCTGGAAGTCGCAAAGCGAGAGAACCCAGCGAACCGATCGGATCCGTACCGACCGCACCCGCAGGCAACTCAAGGCCGATACGGGTCCGCATCCACCCATAGCCGAAGGCACCCACGAGTGGGATCACGACCGCCGGATGAAGTCGCCGACTCCCGAGGCACCAAATCCCCATTGCGGGAGCGGCGAGAAGAAACGACTCCTTGCAAAAGGGCGTGAGCAAAAGGAGCAGCGCAGCCATCCACCGTCGGTTGTGTACCCAAGCCGCGACGGCCCCGACCGTCAGAAGCCCCGGCAACAAATCCTGCCGTGCAGAGATCCATGCAACGACTTCACTCACACCGGGATGGACTCCGTACACCGCCGCCAGAAGCCACGCTCCTGATGCACGAGCCCCAAGACCAATGAGTGCCCGCGCCAGCAGGCAGACTGTGGCCACATGGATGCTGAGCCCAACCACCCGCTCAAAGACAGGGCCCAAGTCGAGGATGTGCCCGGGTAAAAACGTCATCATCACGAGGGGCCGATAGACATTTCCCGACCCTGTCGTGGCCCCAAACAGGCTCTCCGTCCACAAACGGACCGGCGAATCGAGGGCTGGATTGTCCACAAACAAAATGTGATCGTCCCACACCCACCCACCGTTCAGGCTGGCCGCATAGGCCAAGACCACGAGCCCCAAGGCACCGTATATGAAGGGTCGTTTCGAACGGTCTTCGCCGCGGTCAGGGTTCGGGCTTGGACCGAATGAGGCCCACAGGGGTGTTGACATCCTCGCCTCCGACGTTGCGAATGCAGGCGGCTACCGGCCCGAACGTACCACATGCCGTGACGCCGGCCGCGTCAGTCGTCGGTTGAATCACCGCGGGCAAGCGAGCCCATCGGATCCCACGCGGGCAACACCACGGGTGTGGTCTTCAGCCCGTTGTGCATGGATTCATTTAGGTAGGACTTCGGAGCCGCGATCTCAAACATGTACTCGTCGAACCAGTCGTCGTTCATGGTGTAGAACCCCTTGACTCCGGAGTCATCGCCCCAAGAATTTTCGACCCGCCACCGCCGCGATGCGCCGTCCACCACATCGACACCTGTGAAGAGCATTGCGTGCGTCATCATGGTCTGCCCGTACCGAAGCCGAGCGGCCTTATTCATTCCAAACTCCACACCGTACAACGCGCTGGCCTCAAACAAGGAGGCGTCCCACAGGCCCCGCTTCCGGTCCATCTGCTTGCCAACATCGCACCCCATCCAGACGGGCGTTCCGTTCTCGAGTAACCGCTGCGTAATCGTCTTCATCTCGTCGATGGGGATATTTAAATACACCACTGGTGGGCCACCGGCGACATTCTGCAATTGGTCCACCGTAAAGGTTTGGTACATCTCGTTGCGAGGGTCGTGCACGAGGCACACGTAGTCCTCCCAGTCCTCCGTGACGTACTCCGCGACAAACTCTTGGGGCGTCATTGTTCCCTTTCGATGGAAGACTTTATCGGCATCGTGCCACTGCCAGTCAAAACGCTCTGGTGGGGTGCCGAGATGAATGCACAGGACGCGCCAAATATCGGCCATGCGGGCCTCTTTGTGGGCCCTCACTTCATCAGCACTCGCACCACTCTCGATTGTGGCACGCAACTCAGAAGCAGACGTGCGCAGAATTTCCTTGAGGGTTGCATTCATAAAGCGCGTGTTGCTGCTGCTGTGGGATTCCGGAAAGGCCGCCTTCGGAACCAACCCGTGTTTTCGGATTAGGTTCATCGCCATGTTCCACTGACCGCCATCGCCAATGGGGTCGTTCAGCATGAAATGAACGGTTCGGTCGTCAATCGGTCGGTCTGACAGGTCCACCATGGCCTCCAAGAAGTGATTGGAGCGCTCCAATTTGTCCCAAAAATGTATGTAGGCCTGACTGAACTCGAAGCTCTTCAGGTTCATCTTCTTCATGGCGCCGACCCGAAACAAGTTCAGCGCAGCAAACAACCAGCATCGACCGCTCCGTTGCTGATGCGTGACCGACCATGCATCAAGTTTCGTGCTGAACGAATCGTCCATCTCCTGCACGCGCGCTCGGCTGAGTGTGAGGGTCTGAATGTCGCTTCCGCATACGGCATTTTGAGCCACCCGTGCGGAAGGGTCTGCAGCGAACGATTGTCTGTACTCATTGATCTGAGCGATGGATAAATCAGTGGCCATGGGTTCACCTCACGTACGGTTTCTTTGCTCTTCAAATGCCGGTCTTCGATTATGGATGACTCGGATTGAGAAGCAAGAAAAATCCTCTGCATCGCGGGGCTCAATCGATGACCACACTTCAGCGTACTGCAACCGAAACCGTAGATTTCCAAATCTCGGCGTCCCATACCGGTTGGCTTCAGTCGTGTTCGAGTGAGGCCTTAATTTTTTCGTTGAGATGGCGCGTTCGGATCTCTGGGTCCACAGCAGACAGTGTGACGATGGACGGCCCAATGCTCACGTTCATCAGGTCACCAATCGTTTCATTGAAGGCGAGTTGTAGGGCGCTCACGACCACGTCTACCCAGCCAACCCTGAGCCGCGATGCGTAGCGGGTATACCCTCGAATGTCTTTGAACTGGTCCATCGCCACCATCAGCATCGGGTTGGTCGACAGGCCGTCAGGAATCGGCCGCGCTGCGACCATTGGATTTCGCCTAAACTCAGGGACGTCCACGCGCAGCCGGTCGTGGTACGAACCATCCTCAACCAGTGAATCGAGAGACCGCTGGTGACGGTGCGTTCCTTCCGCAAGTTGGTCGAGCTGACGCTGCATTTCTTCGAGTCCATCTTCATGGCTCCGGAGCAGGACTAAGTCGTAAGTTGCATGCCGGTGAAAGGTCTGAAGAATGTGTTGAATGATCGAATCTCGAGGCGAGAACAGGCCCACCGGATCCATCATCGTGGTGGGGTACGCAACAAATCGTCGGAGGTTGTGAAACCCCCACGGAATTCCTTGGGCACGATAGAACTCGCGGGTGTCAGCCGCCAAGCTGAACGACAGCTGGTGCCGCGACGCCACCAGAAGTTGCGCCATGGTTGGTACTTCCTCGCAATGACCGAGCTCCACCAGTCGTTCGAGGCGCGCACGGACACACGAGGGTCGCGCCATCGCCCAGATCATCATTCCAACCTGCGCCAGCTTCTCTCGATTCTGCGACCAGCCCCCCAAGACGTCGCACACTTGGGTCCACCAGTGCCGCCCCAACCATGCCGGTGGCGTGTTCCCTTGGATGGCATTCATGTTTTCGGTCATCACGGTCAGTGTAGCCACTGGCCAACTTGTCAGCCAACTCACGGTGGCCGCGAGAGCATCGGCAAGGGGTGAATACAGAGCGGCTTTGTGCAGGCATCGTCTCCGGTCACTCGGCCATTCGACACAACACGCCAACCCAAACCGATGCGGGCCAAGGCGCTCGCTTGCGACGCTACCGATTGTTCACTACCCTCGTGCAGGACACCATGGAGGCCTTGTGAACCCACTGATGACACTCAGCTTCGCGATTGTTCTATCGACTGGATGCCGAACCGATGGCAAAGATGACGACACGGCGATGTCTGGAGGAACCGAACCGGCCGTGGGCGGCGGATGCGAACTGGTCGAAGAAATTCCGCTTGGAATGGAGGACACCACCCCAAATGATCGCGACGTCGGCAACTGGGTGGACTACTTCGTTCGATCGCACAGCGCCCGCCTGCTGTGGGCGGACGGTGAACGAACCAGTATCGAGGTCGACCTCACCAACCCGACCAACATCCGCTGGCGGGACTATGAAGTCTCGAGCGACGGAGCCATGGCCACGATTGAGATTGCCTGTGAGGATAGTCTCGCAGTCGATGTCACAGCGGCCATCACCACCGGGGACGGCCGGTTGAACGAATCCGTGGATACTGTCCTGTACAGCAGCCAAGCGGTTGGCGACGGCGCCTTCACGGTCGACGTCACAACGACCGATGGCACCCTTGAGATTGCGGATTTTGCCACAGAGTCCTTCGATACACTGACCGCTTCCTTCGACGCAACATGGAACGAAAACGGCATCACGGGCACCATCGATGGATTTGGCGAAACCACAGATGGCAGCGCCGCCACGATGTCCCGATTCGACATCGCGTCGTTTCAAGCCAGTGGCTTCTGACCGGCACGGTCGCGCTGCACGGTCAGGCTGCGAGTTGATGGGCACACTGCAATTCGGAGATGCAGAGCAAAGAACCGTTCACGCTGATCCCGCATCAGACTCAAGGGTTTGTTGAGCGTCGACAATCCAGACAGACATTTCTGCATCGGGACCCAAATCGAGAGCCGCCACGGCCGCTTCTGCCTTCCGGAGCGCTCGCAGTGCTTGCTCGCTTTCTCCGGCTTGGTGTTCCACTTTCGCTTGTTTGCACAGCGACTCCACATAGCCGGACATGTGGGCCCCTTTTAGCAAGGCCTCGGCGCGCGAAAACAGGTCTCGCGCTTCAACCAAATCGCCTTTTTTGGCCCGAACGACGGCCAACGATGCCCCAAAAAAACCGTTGGGCACTTCCCACTCGCCGTCGGTAATGGTCAAGGATTCCCGAAGATGCTTCTCCGCCGCATCGAGATCATCTTGATGCGTAAAGTTCGTGCCCATGTTTCCAAGGCAAATGGCTTCGGTGAGACGGTTGCCCATCTCGCGAGAGATTCTCAACGATTCTTGACGAAACCCAATGGCCTCCTCCCAACGTTTGTCCCGCTCAAGAGACCCCGCAATGGTTCCCAAAACAACGCTTTCGAAGTACCGATTTCCAACATCTCGTGCAAAAACCAACGCCTCCTCTGCACACGCCTTGGCCCGCTCGAATTGCCCGCCATCGTTGTAGGCATTCGAGAGGTTCGCAAGCTGAATGCACTGTGATTCTTGATCGTTGAGTTCGCGCGCGATGCTGAGTGCTTGAGTCATGGCGTCGATGGCATCGGTATGCCGGCCCATTCGGCGATACAGGGTGGCCATATTGCCGAGACACACGCCTTCCAGCGAACGCGAATTCATTGCCTGAAACTCCGCCAAGGCATCGTCGTAATACGCTTGCGCCGTATCGAATTGACGCTTTCGGACAATAAAGGCTGCGAGGTTCATCATTGCAAGGGCACTATTCTTGCGCTCGCCGACGGAATCAAATTGCTCCACTGCCGTCTCAAAGTGCTGAACGGCTGCGTCGGAATGACCGCGAATATGCTGGAGAAGAAGACCCAACTTGCGGTGAATTCGAGCAGAATTGGCGACCTGTAGAGAATCGATAGGGATGCGCTTCAAGAGACCGATGCCATCGGAATATGGACCGTGGGCCTTGTATGAGTCGCTGGCCGCCATTGCGCACTGTGCCGCCACATCGTGAGCCTCTTGAGCCAACGCACAATTCACGCTGGCCAACAGGTTGTCTCTCTCCAACGACAAGTGACTCAGTGGCTTCAGATGGATCGCTCCATCGCGTTCTCGCGCAAAGACATCCTCGTACAACCGCGCATAGTGTTGGGCGTGGCGCATAGAGACGGCCGCAGCATCGGCATCGAGGATTTGTTTCGCATAGGCCTGAATGCTGGCGTACATGCCGAACCGCGGCTGACCATACACCTCCCGGCAGTGAATCAGCGACTTGTCCAGCAACGACCCCACCACATCCATGGACCAAGGGGCCTCGGGCCATTCCGAGAGGTCCAAGATCGCCTCAGCCGAATCCATGAAGAATCCACCCTGAAAGACCGATAGTTGGGCAAGCGCAGTCTTCTCCCACGGATCGAGCAGTTGCCATGACCAGTCGATCAGGCCGTGCAAACTGGCCTGCCTGTCGCTCACACCGCGCCGTCCACCACGCAACAACTTGAAGCGATCGGTCAGACGCGCCAACAACTGGTGCGGGGGCATCATCCGGGCGCGAGCAGCGGCCAACTCAATGGCAAGCGGCAGACAGTCCAACTGATGCACAATCCCTTTCACCGCTTCAATCGATTCGGGCGTTGGCGACCATTGAGCCCCTGCCGCCTTCGCTCTCAATTCAAACAACGCTACGCCCTCTTCCTCGGTGAGGGGCTGCAACGAATACACGTGCTCGCCCGCGAGTTGCAGCGCTTCCCTCGACGTGACCAAAAAGAGTGCCTCGGGGGCCATGGCCATCCAACGACGCAGACTGGTCGCCGCATCGGCCACAACTTGTTCGACATTGTCGAACACAAACAGTGCTGGCCCGTGCCCTGAAATCGCATGACCCACGAGATCGATCATTTGCTCGATGTTGTCCCCCCTCAGGGGAACCTCGATGGTCATTGCGGTGGCGTTGACCAACTCCTGTAGCGAACGGGCCTCGGTCAAATCCACGAACCAGACGCCCCCGGCCAACTCATCCACTACACTTCGCGCGAACTGGCGCGCCAAGCGGGTTTTTCCGGTGCCGCCCATTCCCTTCAACGTCACCAGACGGTTCCCATCGGCAAAGTGGGATGACAGCGTGTCGTGCTCATGCACTCGGCCTACGAACTCATCGAGCGAAGGTCCGACATTGGTGCGCGGTCGTTGAGGACCCACCGCTGAGGGGGCTTCGAGGACCGCCGTATCGGCATCCATCAGCGCCGCGGGCAAGGTGGTCCTTGGTGAACCTGGCGGTCCCTGTTCCTGAGAACTCCCAAGCATCGTCACGAGCCAGTCCCTGAGGGTCGAATCCAACCCCACCTTTGCCCGGAGGGCCTCCAGTTCACCGAGAAGCAGGCCAACGGACGCATACCGCTGCGCAGCGAATGGGCTCAAACACCGCGCCACAATGGAGCCCAGTCCGGGCACTGTGGTCTCCACCTCCAATACCGACTGAGCGTCGATGACCGAGACTGAGCGGTCTCCTCCACCGACAAGATGATTGTAGAGCACCTTGCGGGGTAGAAACTCACCCAACACAAGCTCGATGAGCACCAACCCCAGCGCGTACTGGTCGGAACGCCCATCCAACGGTTCACACAAAAACTGCTCGGGCGACATGTACGAGGGCGTGCCTCGCCCCTCCGAGAAGGCTTGCCCCTCAACGGCCGACTCTCCGTGAACGGTGGTGGCAATGCCAAAGTCCATGACCTTCACCGCCCCGTCCCATGAAACCAGCACATTCGATGGCTTTAGGTCGCGATGAACAAGACCCGCCTTGAGCCCCTCGGCCACCAACGAGTGAGCTGAGTCAAGTCCAGATGCAATGCCGACTGCAATTTCCAACACCACGGCTGGCGGCGGAATCAAGCCCGACCGAATGATGTCCGACAAGGTCACCCCCCGGATCCATTCCATGGCGATGAACAGCTGGCCTTCGGCTTCACCCAACTCGTATACATCCACGATGCTTGGGTGCTTTAGCAGCCCGCCCAGACGGGCCTCTCGAATGAAGGCTTCGGCCTCGCCTCCATCCGCCTCGCCGATCATCTCGGACTTGACCACCTTCAAGGCGACCTGTTTCCGAAAGCCTGCCGGCCCGAACAGCTCGGCCCCAAACACGCGAGCCATGCCGCCTTCACCCAAGATCGACTGCAACTCGTACCTGCCCATGCGACGCGGAAGGTCAGACTCGGTCAGGTGATCCAGAAGGTCCGTCGACATTTGAGGAGTCTACACCGTTTGAACCGGAGTCTGCACACCCAGTTCATTCTGTGGCGGCGGCGCGAGGACAACCCACTCGTTCAGGAGCGGAAGCCACCCCACAGCATCACGGTTCAGGACATCCTTCACCCCGCAGTCGCTGCATCGCTTTTCGGGTTTCACGAGTCGAATAGGGGTACTCGTTTATGCACCGAAACCATGCTGAGCAGGGGGGCGAACCCACGGGAAACGCAGATTGGAACAACCCCGGACCCAACGCACGGGCGCAGTAGGCCAACGAACACCGGGTCTCCCAGTTCACCGGCTTGACCGCGCTGAAGACAATGGCCAGCAGGGAAATGAATGCGAGGCCAGAACCGACCGCACGAACGAGTCTTGCTCCCCGCGCGCCACTGCACAGCCATGCCATCTTTGCGCTGGCGAACCATGCCCCGAGACCGCCAACACACAGGTACAGGCCCAGCGGTACGGTTGGACCGCAGGGCACCACCGCATCAAAGGCTGCCAGCCACCAGACCCACGCCAGCACAGAACCGGTCAATACGGTCCGAGTCGAGATGGGGGGTGAATCCGTCGGCATGCCCAAGAATCGGACCCGGCGCGTAAATCATTAGGGAAGCCGTCCCCTTGTGTGAGACACTCCCCCTATGCCGCTGCATCACACCACCCCTCTGCTTCCTTCGATCCCGCTGCAGCAACGGGTGAACAAGGCGGTTTGGCTCAAGATGGAATCGTCGCAGCCGTCGGCGTCGTTCAAGATGCGGGGCATGGGGCTGGCCGCAGAGCGAGCTGTCGCAGCGGGTGCGACACAACTCGTCAGCAGCAGCGGCGGAAATGCCGGCTATGCCGTGGCGTGTGCGGGACGGGCGTTGTCTGTGCCGGTGACGGTGGTGGTGCCCACCACAACCGACGAGCGCATGCGATCCCTCATCGAATCGACAGGGGCCACGGTTGAGGTGGCGGGGTCGGTCTGGGACGAAGCCCACCAGCACGCGTGCCTCATCGCTGAAGCATCGGGTGGCGCGCTTCTCCATCCGTTTGACCACCCCGACATCTGGGATGGCCACGCCAGCGTGATTCACGAAGTCCACGCGGCAGGTCTTGAGCCCGGATGGGTAGTGGTCTCCGTGGGCGGTGGCGGACTGCTGACCGGAGTGCTTCAGGGGATGAACGCGGTTGGATGGACCGCGACTCGGGTCCTCGCAGTCGAAACGGCGGGCGCCGCATCCTTCGCAGCGGCACACGCGTCTGGAGCACCAGTACAACTGGAGTCCATCGATTCCATTGCCGTGACCCTCGGCGCACGCCGCGTGTGCTCCGAGGTGATCCGCCGAGCCCGGCAGCACGACGTGACCAGTTGTGTCGTTTCCGATGCGGCCGCAGTGGGTGCATGTGTGCAGTTCTTGGACGACCACCGGGTGATGGTCGAACCGAGCTGCGGAGCGGCGCTGAGTGCGGTCTACGACAGACACCCTGACCTCATGTCGGTCAGCGGACCGGTGTTGGTGATTGTGTGCGGGGGGGCCGGAGTGACGCGGTCGCAATTGGAGACATGGGCTGCCGCACTGGAGGTGATGCCATGACCGTGTTGTTTGGGGTGGACCACTCCCCGTGGACCCAAGCTGCCGTCTTGGCGCACGCAGCCCACGGGGTTTCCGTTCGGCTGCGGCCGTACCCGTCCCTTGGCTACTACCTTGAGTCCGGAGTGGTCTTGCCCGTATGTTGGCGAAACGGCACCCAGACCGCCGATTCACTTGCCATCATCGAGACGCTGTTGCCGGTCGCCGATGCCCAGCAGCGGGCCCACCTCGAAGCAGACTTCACCGACCTCGAATCCTTGTTTTTGGCCTACGCCCTTGACCGGACGGGCCCAGGCCGAAGACTGCGCTTCATTCAAGGGTGGGCGACCATCAACGACGTGCCCACAACGCCTGTCTCCATCGCCTTTCGGGCCGTGCTCTGCTGGTACTTCTTTGTTCTGATCGAAGTGGGGCGGTGGATGCTGCGCAAGCGCAGGAACGGCCACGACTGCACCGAGCGGCTGACACGCCAGCTGTTGCCGTGGGTCACCCGACTTGAAGAAGAGCCATTTCTCGGAGGCGACGAACCCAATGCAAGCGACTTTGGGCTGCTGGGTCACCTTGAGTGCATGTCGAGCGGACTCACCGACTGGGCCATGAACGCCGCTGCGCAACACCCCGCGCTCGTGGCATGGCTGCAGCGCATGCACGCCCGAATCGAACACCACCCTACCGTGTACAGTCGTCGAATCTTCGACCCCGCGGCGGGGCCACAACCGCCCAGTGAGCGCACCCAACAGTGGTTCTACGCCTGCATGGCTCTGTGGGTGGTGGTGTGGCCGCTTACCTTCCCGCTGCTGACCTATGCCTCGAGCCGCCGCCACGGGGCGCCCAACCGAACCGGTGGTCGATTGGAAGCCCAACGCTACCGACGGTGACGGTTAGGCGTTCGACTCGCCATCGGTAGCAGACGCCAACTCCAACACGGGTGACGCGTCGCCCAGCGCTGCCGCGTCGTCAGCCGCATCGCTGATGGACTGCGAGAACTGCTTGGTGGTCTTGGCGCCCAACGCTTCCAAGTTCTTCACCCGGTTCACAAGGTTTCCACGACCCGTGGTCAGTTGGCTGAAGGCCTTTTCGTAGGCGACTTGGGCCTGACCGATTCGGCCGCCGACCTGACTGAGCGTCTCGGAAAAGCCCACAAACTTGTCGTAGAGGGCACCGGCCTGCTTGGCAATTTCGACGGCGTTCTTGGTCTGTCGCTCGTTGCGCCACATGGTCTCGATTGTGCGCAACACGGCCAGCAGTGTCGACGGCGTCACGATCAACACGTTCTTGTTGATGGCCTCATCGTACAGCGACCGGTCGTGGCGGACCGCCTCCGTAAACGACGCCTCGATGGGAATGAACATCAACACGTAGTCGATGGTCGTGATGCTGTTGAGGTCTTGGTAGTTCTTGGCCGACAGTCCCTTTACATGACCCCGAATCGATGCGATGTGCAGCTTCATCGCCTCGGCCTGCGCCTCCGCGTCGTCGGCATCGCAATACTGTTCGTAGTGCTTGAGCGAGACCTTGGCATCGACCACCACTTGGCGATTTCCGGGCATGTGAATCACCACATCGGGCCGCTTGCGCGAACCGTCTTCGGCCGTCTCGCTGACCT
>Ga0160422_10002760_pt1 | contig 10950 bp, 13 predicted proteins | sample Fk160mmetaG_FD_108192 | JGI IMG/M metagenome (GOLD analysis project Ga0160422, IMG submission 108192) | Marine microbial communities from the Central Pacific Ocean - Fk160115 60m metaG | ecosystem: Environmental > Aquatic > Marine > Oceanic > Photic zone | place: The Central Pacific Ocean... | reverse complement strand
TTCAGCTTCTTCATCCGCCTTTCTTTTGGCTTCAGCTTCTTCATCCGCCTTTCTTTTGGCTTCAGCTTCTTCATCCGCCTTTCTTTTGGCTTCAGCTTCTTCATCCGCCTTTCTTTTGGCTTCGGCTTCCTCATCAGCCTTTATTTTAGCTTCAGCTTCCTCATCAGCATTTCTTTCTATCGCTATTTTTTCAGTTTCTTCAAAATCTAATTCACTGTTTTTATTATTAACTAAAGTATTATATTCTATTTTTTGCTTAATAACAGATTCATTATTTATGGAATTTATAAACATAGATTTTGAATCATTATTATTTACTTCCATATCAGTTAGCAATGATTGTACCAATTTAATTTCTATATGAAAACTTTTATCTGTAAAACGAATTCCAACTATTTCAATAATAGGAATTAAATTTATTCCTACACATAATTTATTGTTTGAAATCAATTCATGATTATAATCATAACAATTTAAATTATAATTTTCAGTAATAGCATTTTTATGTATATATGTTCTTAATTTAATTCCTTGTTTATGATATCCTATAGAAGATATAAAGGAATCATCCAAATCATCTGATGTAAAATTATCTTCAAACCAATCTTCTTTATTAGCTAAAACACATTCTTTAATTTTTTTTTCTAAACTTGTAAAAAAATTCACAATAGTATCATTATTAATGTATATTAAATCACAATATGATTTTGTATTTGTCTCCTTGATCCCAGTACTTGTAAAACATTCATTTGTTTGAATGTAAATAGGATTATCATTCAAAAATATTCTAGAAAAATATATATTTCTTTGTAATTGGTTTGGAATTCCTAAACTAATTTGATCATAATCAATAGTTGTATTATCTAAAATTAATGCCATATACTTAAGTTATATGTTTATCATTTAAATTATTATATGACGCATAAATAATTATTTTCATAAATTTACTTTAGGATTATTAGTTTAACAATTCATATAATGTTTAGTATAATATAATATGAATATAGATTCCAGCACATGGGGGAATCAATATTGGTTTGTTTTACATACTATATCATTTACTTACCCCAAAAATCCCAATGATACATGTAAACGTAAATATTATGATCTTATACAAAATTTACCACTATTTTTACCAAATGAAAAAATTTCTAATGAATTCTCTAAAATATTAAATATATATCCAGTAAAACCTTATTTAGATTCTAGAGCATCTTTTGTAAAATGGATGCATTTTATTCACAATGAAGTTAATAGAATAACAGGTAAAGAACCTATGCCTTATAATTTATTTATTCAATCTATTAATAAAAAATTAACACCACAAATTGAAAAACCACCTAAATCTATTTTTTCAAAACAAAATATAACATTTTTTATTTTTTTATCAGTATGTACTACACTTATTTATATTGAAAAAAAACATAAATATGTTTAATTTTTCTGCATTATTTTTTTTATAATATAAACTATGAATGAAATAAATAATATCCAAAAGTGTTTATTATTATGCGAATTTTGGAACTTTATCGATAAATTAAATAATCACAACATTTTACATAAAAATATTCAGATAATAAAAATTAATGAATACAAACATTTTAAAAAAAATATTCATTCCATTTCTTTACATAAAAATATCCCCATCGAATTAGAAAAAATAATTTATTCATTTTAATTTTAAATATTTAAAATTGAAATATAACATCGTAACATTTTTTTATAGAATACATTTAATTTTAAACAGATATATGTTCTTTAATTATGTAGATTCTCGACATCTATTGGAACTATATAACGAAACAAATTCTACTATTATAAACGAACATACACAATATATTCCCCCTATATGGATAACATTATCATGGTATGGTATATTACTTTTTATTTTAAGTTGTGTTTTAACATTTAAAATAAAAATATGTAACTCTGAAGAATATGCTGAAAATTTTGTTTGTTGTTGTTTCTTAATTTATCGCGACATTGTTATTGGTGTCTTTATTCTTATTTTGAAAATACTGTTTTTACTATTTGACTGTTTATGTTGCAATTTTAATATTAACAATAAAGATACAGATTTTATTTACAAAAAGATTAATAAAACAAAAAATACAATTTATGAAAACTTTAATAACTATAAATTTAAAATAACTAATAAATTATATCCTATTAATGCTTGCATGGTAGAAAATTCTAATATTAATACTTCTATTGTAATAGAAGGATTAAATAATAATAATAATGTTATTTCTATAATTGTAGTACCTATTGATGATATAGTAATTAATTAAAAATTTGCGGATAATCGCGCATTATTCTTTTTGTTATTCTTTGCTTTTGTCAAAATATTTATAGCATTATTTAATTCCTCTTCTGTAATTATACCATCTTTATCTATATCTATCTCTTTCTTTATTCTTTTCATGTGTTTTGGTAATATACACAGTTTACTATTTTCATTTAAAATATAATCCGCAAAAACTATAAAAATTATTGTTAATAATAATGATGTTAATATATCCTTTGTACCAATAAATGCAACTGAAAATATTAATATTTGTCTTGCCAAAGAACTGGTTAAATATGCTTCTTGGGATTCTGTTAATCCAATAGATATGTATTTTGAACCTATATTTAGCATTATCATTGCTATACCAGCAGTAAATTTACTATCATTCAATAATTTTGTTACTCTATTATAAAATAATTTCATCTTTTTATTATTATTGTATATTTTTTTTTTATAAAATTATTTACATGCAACTCCATTTTTACAATACCATTTATTTAATCCCACAACCTCTAATAATAGATGTGTTGCAAAACCTGTAAAAAATAAAGATAATTCCATTATATAATTTTTATTCCAATCTTTACATACAGGGGGTAAATCTGATTTTGTTGCAAAAGAAAATATTCCTGATATAATTGTACCTACTAACACTAATGTAATTCCAACAACAAACGCTTCTATCATTAAACCTACTCCAAATGTTTTAAATGATATCATTATATATTATATAAAGTTTTTTTATATAATATATAAAGTTTTTTTATATAATATGTAATGATATCATTTAAAACATATATTTTTAATTCATTATACTTCTTTCTTTCCCTTTGTATTTTGAAAATTATCATCGTGAAAATAAGGACAATTTACCGGCTTAATACTATTACAAGAAAATTCTGTTAAATATTGTTTACAAATATAGCAATATGGTGGTTGAGTCTCTATTACTATTTCATTAATACAATATTTAATAAAATATGGTTCACTATAAGCAAAACTTGCTAATAATCTTTTTTTTAACATTATTATATATTAATATATTACATATTCTTTCAATTTTTTAACATAAATTTATTGTTTATATATATGAACAAATGTGTAGTATTCGATTTAGATGAAACAATTGGGCATTTTGCACAACTTTATAAAATAGCAAAAACCTTCGAAAAAATATTCAAATATAAATTTGAAAAAATACACATTATTTCATTATATAAATATTTTTATAATATATTTAGACCAGGTATATTTACCTTATTAGCTTATGTAAAATTTTTAAAAGATAAATATAAAATACAAATTATTCTTTATACAAACACAATTATGGACGATATTTGGATTCACTCGTTTTTAGATTACACATATGATATGGTACAACTTAAATTTAATACTATAATAAATTTAAATTCAAAATGTAGATCATCTATAAAAAAAACATTACCTGATCTATATAATTGTAATAAACTTTTAAATAATATGTCATCTATCATGATTATAGATAACAAAAAACACAAATATTTATTAGGAAAACATATTAAATATATATTAATTAAAAATTACTACTATATACACGATAATAATATAATATGGAAAAAAATACACGCACTATTTAATATTAAAGTAACAAATAATCTAGAAAATAATATAGTAAATAATGCTTATAACGATATACTCAAAAAAACAACTAAAAATGAAATCCTTAATATTATATCTGAAATAAAAATATTTAGTAAACATTAATTTTTCGTATTATATATTTATTAATTATCTTATGAAAATATATAATGCTTAAAAAAATATTATTTTTGTTTATAATGTCTTGCAATTCATTCGTATTTCCACGTAATATACGCAACAGAAATATCTGCAAAAGAGAAATGATTGACTATAGTAGATCACTCATAAAAATCGAAAATGATGCAAATATGAGTACATCTACATCAAACATAGGACAATTAACTCTCCATTTTTACGGATCTGTTACAGAGGAATCTTGTCTAGAATTAACCCAAGCATTATATTCTTTAGATAAACAAGCAAAATATCAACAAATTGATTTCCCAACCCATAAACCAATAATTGAATTACATATACAAAGTGGTGGTGGTGCTTTAATGCCTGCTTTTTATGTATGCGATGTTATTAAAAATATAAATACACCTGTACACACTTATGTAGATGGTTATGTTGCATCTGCCGCCTCATTAATATCAGTTTGTGGAGATAAAAGATATATCACTAAATATTCATCTATGCTAATTCATCAATTAAAGGGAGCCACATCAGGTAAATTTAATGAAATTAAAGACGAATTTTCAAATTTAGGTGTATTTATGGAGAAGGTTTGTGATATTTATACTATTAATTCTAATATTAATAGAACCATGCTTGAAGATTTATTAAGCAGTGATATTTGGTTAGATTCAGAAACATGTTTAAGATATGGACTAGTTGATAAAATTATTTAAAATTTTAATAGTTTCTTAATCCAATCATAACTATTATTATAGATGGACATATATCAATACCATCACTACTATTGTACATAGAAACATTTCCACCTAATATAGGTATTGATAATGATTCGCACCAGTGATTCATCTTTATTACGCATGAATTAAAATCTCCTAAACATGTTTTCGGATCACCAAAATTAAGCCCATTCACAATTCCTAATGGTTTTGCTTTTAATTCCAACATACGATTATTACAATATTCTACATCCTCTCCCCAAGTTATAATTAATTTTTTGTTTATCTCATATATATCTAATATAGAATATGCACCAGGCATATCCGGACCTTTTATTGTTCTACATCCAATAGTATGATCATATACGTCCCATAAATCTATATTTCGAGTTTTTTTCACCAATTCATTTTTTTTATTATAATTTAATTTTAAATTATCTTCTATTTCTCTTAAATTATAAAATTCCTCACGATATATTAATTTATTCATATTATAAACATCATAATTACCATCTTCGGTTACTTCTCCTATTATACTCGATTCTAAATCCCATTTATTTAATATATCTATTATTTTATGACTATTAACTCTATTACAAACTAATAACATTCTTTCTTGTGATTCAGAAGCTAATATAGAATAGTCATCTAACTCGCATTTTAATGATACATTATTTAAATATATTTTACATCCTAAATTTTTACCAGTTTTACGTCTTCCTCTATATATTAATTCTGTACTAGCACATAATATACCACCCGCACCTAAATCTTGACACCCTTCTACTAATCCACTATCAGATAGTTCACTAAAAGCATCCAGTAATAAATTTTCCAAATATGCATCTGCTTTTTGTGAATTATTCTCTACTTCACTATTACACGGCAAAGATGCCATTATAGCAGAACCTACCCCCTCATTACCCGTTTTTGCACCACATAATATAAAAATACTATTATTATATAACGCATTTCCATATATAATTTTATCTTTTTTTACCAATCCTAAACATGCAACATTAACCAATGGATTTTTGTTATAAATATCTGATATGTGCAAAGACCCTCCAACATTAGGAACACCTATTGTATTACCATAATAAGCTATACCATCAATAGCATTTTTTAATAAATCTTTCGAATTTTCATCACTACCAAATCTTAAAAAATCTAATAAAGCTATGGGTTTACTCCCCATACATAATATATCTCTAACAATACCTCCCACACCTGTTGCAGCTCCTTCATATGCATTCTTAAATGTTGGATGATTATGTGATTCTATTCTTATAGTAATACAATAATCGTCTCCTATATCTACTATACCTGCATTCTCACCAGGTCCTTGAACAACACATTTCCCATATGTATATAAATTTTTTAATATAGATTTTGTACTTTTATACGATATATGTTCAGAATTTAATAATATGTCTATCTTTTTCTTTATCAATAATTTATTATGTAATAATATTTCTAATAATATATCTTTAAAATTACTATTTCTTTCTGGATGAGGCATCATTCCAAATACATTTTTTTCATCATTATGTATTCCCGCTATATTCATTTTCGAACCATTACATAAGTTTTCATAACGTAAAAATATATTATTAACATTAATATTATCATTTTGATAATTCCCATTATAATTGGCTACATACATTTCTGTATCCCCTGTATATTCAATACATTCACTATTAAATTTATAATTCAATCTAACTTTTTTAGAAATAAATTTATTCGACTCATTACTAATTAAACTCCCTTCCAATAATCCCATTTTTATTAATATCTGAAAACCATTACATATTCCCAATATTGGTATTTTTTTATCATGAATTTCATTTATATATTTTATTATAGGCCATTTTAATGCCATAGTTCCCGGTTCATATATATATTCCCCCGTAGCATTTACATAATTACGATCACCAAATGCAAATCCTCCTGGGATTATTAATAAATCTATATCTAAATCATAATTAGAATTTTTATACCATAATTCTATGCAATTATGCTCTTGAAAATACCTTACTGTATCATTATAGCAATTTGATCCAGGAAATCTAACTATTCCTATTTTCATTAATATATTTATTTATTTTTTAATTTTATATCATTACATAATTATAATAATATAAAACCTTGATTATTATTAAATAAATGGATAAAAATGATAAACTCAAAAATGTCGTAACAAAATGGATCACTATAGATGAAAAGGTTAAGGATTTATTAAAAGACATTAAAGTCCTTCGCCAAGAACATAAACTAGTAACTACAGAACTAGTTAGTATTATGCAATCAAAAGATATTTCTGGTCTACAACTTAATAATAATTCTAAACTAGTATATAGCGTTAAAAAATTTAAATCACCATTAAGTAAAAAACTTTTACTTATAGGACTTGCCGATTATTTTGACGATGAAGAAGAAATAAATAAAGTCGTTGAAAATATTTTAAATAAAAGAACAGAAAAAACTATGGAAAAAATTGAAAGAAAATAAAATTCATATTATTATATACATCAAACTATTTAAACTTTATCATGTATCAACAATATATAATGAACAGAAGTGATAATGAAGAAATTGTAGTTCTTAAACGCAACGCAGAAACACAAGCACTCTCTTTTCAGAAAATTTTAAACAGATTCACTAAAATTAATAAAAAATTCAATCTCAATATTAATTGCCACAATTTATTGAATAAAGTAATAGACCAAATGCACAACGAAATTAAAAGTGATGAAATTGATGAATTATGTGTTCAAGTAGCAACCTCTTTAATTACAGTTCAATATGATTATAATACACTAGCCAGTGCTATTTGTATCTCAAATCTTCATAAAACAACTAACGAAAGTCTCCTCTCTATTTTTGAAAAATTATATAATTACTGTGATGAAACAGGTAAACATTGTTCTATTATTCGCAAAGATCTTTATGATTTGGTAAAAAACAATCGCGAAGAAATTGAAAATATGATTGATTTTGAACGAGATTATCTTATAGATTATTTCGGATTTAAAACATTAGAAAGAGCTTATTTATTAAGAATTAATAAAGTCATTGTAGAAAGACCTCAACATATGTGGATGCGTGTTGCACTTGAAATTCATGGAGACGATTTAATCAATGTTAAAAATACATATAATCTATTATCTACATTAACATATACACACGCAACACCCACACTATTTAACGCCGGAACTATGCGTCCTCAATTAAGTTCTTGTTTCTTATTAGAAATGGTTCATGATAGTATAGATGGTATTTATGACACTCTTAAAGAATGTGCCCAAATCTCAAAATGGGCAGGAGGAATCGGACTCCATATCCACAATATCCGCGGAACGGGTAGTTCTATTAGAGGAACTAATGGAACTAGTAATGGTATAATTCCTATGTTACGCGTTTTTAATTCCACAGCAAGATACGTAGATCAAGGAGGTGGTAAACGTAATGGATCATTTTCTATCTATCTTGAACCATGGCATTTAGATGTAGAACTATTCTTAGAAGCTCGCAAAAATCATGGTGATGAAGAAATGAAAGCTCGCGATCTATTTTATGCTCTATGGGTATCTGATTATTTTATGGAATGTGTTAATACTAATAGTGATTGGTATTTATTTTGCCCAGACAAAGCCCCTGGATTAAGCGATCGTTATGGACAAGAATTTGTTGATTTATATAAATCATATGTTGATGAAGGTAAATACAGTAAAAAAATACCAGCACGAGATTTATGGCTCAAAATTATGGATAGTCAAATGGAAACCGGTACACCTTATATATTATACAAAGATCACGCAAATAACAAAAGCAATCAAAAAAATTTAGGAACTATTAAAAGTAGCAATTTATGTTGTGAAATTATTGAATACTCGTCTCCTACAGAAACAGCCGTCTGTAATTTAGCTAGTATCGCTTTACCCAAATTCGTTGACCCCAATACAAAAATATTCGATTATGAAACCCTACATAGTGTAACAAAACAAGTATCCATCAGTTTAAATAAATTAATCGACGTTAACTATTATCCAAATGAAAAAACAAAACGATCTAATCTTTTACACAGACCCATTGGAATCGGTGTACAAGGTCTTGCCGACGTTTTTATGCTAATGGATATACCCTTCACTTCACCCAAAGCAAAAGAAACTAATAAACTAATTTTTGAAACAATTTATCACGCCGCGCTTGAATCTTCAAATGAAACCGCCATTAAAAGAAAATTACACATGCAAACCGTTATCGATGAATATAAAGATACTGTTGGAATGAATAATCCTTTAAATAATCACACTATTGTAGATACTTTTAGATTTAACGATACTAATATAACTAACTGTAAACCAATCATAAATGAAATTCAAAAACTACCACACGAATATGCCGGAAGTTATAGTACGTTTGTAGGATCTCCATTACATGAAGGTATTTTTCAATTTGATATGTGGGGTGTTACACCATCCGATAAATACGATTGGGATAAATTACGTAATTCTATTAAAAATCATGGTATTAGAAATTCACTTATGGTCGCGCCTATGCCTACAGCAAGTACTAGTCAAATTCTAGGAAATAATGAATGTTTTGAACCATTCACTAGTAATATTTACCTACGTAGAACACTTGCTGGCGAATTTGTTGTTGTTAATAAATATTTAATGAAAGATTTAACAAACATTGGATTATGGAACGATGAAATTAAAAATAATATTATTGAAAATAAAGGCAGTGTTCAACAAATCTCAAATCTACCCGATCATCTTAAAGAAAAATATAAAACTGTTTGGGAAATGTCTATGAAAGATATCATTGATATGGCCGCCGATAGAGGCGCCTACATTTGTCAAAGTCAAAGCCTAAATCTATGGGTTGAAGATCCAACATATAAAATTTTAACCTCAATGCATTTTTATTCATGGCGAAAAGGTCTTAAAACTGGTATTTACTACTTACGTAGAAAACCTAAACATCAACCCCAACAATTCACTATTGCTCCTAAAAAATTAGAAGAAACACAAGAATGTGAAATGTGTTCCGCTTAATATTCATTATCCTATACAAATATAATGTTTTAAAAATTATATTTGTTTAATTTTATACACACTTATTATTCATATAATTTATATTCTAATAGTGTTATATAAGAGTTTTTATTTGGTATATTAACATGATATACACTTTTAACTAGTTTCCTCAACTCATTATATATAAATTTAGGTGTCACATTATCATTATTATATATCGGTAAATTTTTTATTATCAAATTATACCTTTTTATATATACATCATTTCCTAAATGCTTCGAATACCTTATACTATGAAACAAATAATCCTTTATATAATTCCAAACATCCTCTATTATATACATTACTTAAATTAATATACTATTTCTATATTAAAAACGACTTGAATTATTAAATACCTTTTTCTCATCTACATAAATTAATTTATCATCATTTTTTTGTTTTATTTTTGAAAAATAACTGAAGTCTGAATCTTGTTTTCTTATTAATCCATTATTTAATGAATATAATTCACTCGATAAATCAAGACTATTCTTTTTTTGTCGTATTTCATCTTCTACTGTTACATCAAATGTCCCATTCATAGATTTTGTTGTATTTATCATCTGTACTTTATCATTTAATGTATCCAACGGCGCCTTAAAATAATTAGATTGAGGATACAAATGATTGAATGAATAGTGCGTATATAATCTTTTATTTAATTCATTTTGCGATAAGTTCATTATTATATTAATAAGATTTTTTTTTTATTATATTTAAAATATTTTATTAATTCTCTTCATCATGTCCGTTTATCGATCTAATTTCGTGGTGCTTTACTGGCTGCTTTGAGGAAATTTTTCAAGTCAGCATTGTCCTCCTCGATCTTCTTGCGATCAAGGCGCTTGACCTGGGGTTTGGGGGAAATGTCGCTCGCCGCATGCCATGCCGCGTCGATCAACCCGCGGTCCTTCAAGTCCCTGCCGCGCCGCTCGAGCTCCTCCGGAGTCGGTGCGGTCGGCAACCGCCCTACTGAAGGGGTAGACTTACGTCTCCTCAATTCTTTTAATCTAATAAAATGTGGTCTAAATGCTTGTTCTGCTTCTTGTCGTGCTGCTTCTTCTTCTGCTTGTTCTACTACTCCTGTTTCTCGTGTTTC
>Ga0160422_10002759_pt1 | contig 10950 bp, 9 predicted proteins | sample Fk160mmetaG_FD_108192 | JGI IMG/M metagenome (GOLD analysis project Ga0160422, IMG submission 108192) | Marine microbial communities from the Central Pacific Ocean - Fk160115 60m metaG | ecosystem: Environmental > Aquatic > Marine > Oceanic > Photic zone | place: The Central Pacific Ocean... | reverse complement strand
TGACATCATACTGGTAATAAATTATAATATAAGCCCTACAGTTCCCAAGAGAGGAAGTGCAATATTTATACACATTTCAAAAGAAAATTATTTACCTACTAAAGGATGTATAGCTTTAAAGAAAAGTGATTTGATTGAAATTATAGGCAAGTTGACTGAGACTGACAAAATACTAATTTCTTTCTAATCTAAATGTCAGCATAACAAAATTCTTCATTTTCTGCTCCTGGATGTGTTACAGCTCCATTTAAAGCAGAACCAACTAATTGCGAATATTTCCATAAATCGCCAGATTGATAAGAATTTTTCCTAGGTTTCCAATTTTTTTTTCTAGAAGCTAATTCTTGGTCAGAAATATCAACATTTAAAACTCCTTTATTTGCATCAATTAATATATTATCCCCATCTTTGATTAATCCAATTGGTCCTCCTACGGCTGCTTCTGGACCTACATGTCCAATACAAAATCCTCTAGTTGCGCCGGAAAATCTGCCATCAGTAATTAAAGCTACTTTATCTCCCATACCTTGTCCATATATAGCAGAGGTTGTAGCTAGCATTTCTCTCATTCCAGGTCCTCCTTTTGGTCCTTCGTATCTAATAACTATGACATCTCCCTCACTATAATCTTTTTTTTCAACAGCCTTATAGGCTTCTTCCTCTGTATCAAAAACTCTCGCTGGCCCTTTATGTATTAATTTGGACATTCCTGCAACTTTTACTATTGCACCCTCTGGAGCTAAATTTCCTTTGAGTCCTACAACTCCTCCTGTAGTTGTAATTGGAGCATTAGTAGGTCTTATTATTTTTTGATTTCTAGGAAATCGAATGCCAATCAGGTTTTCTTTTATTGTTTTTCCCGTTACAGTAATACAATTGGGATTTAAATATCCTCCATCTAATAAAGCTTTTAATAAAACAGGAACACCACCAACTTCATATAAGTCTTTAGCTACATAGTTACCTCCCGGCTTCAAATCAGCAATATAAGGTGTTGATTTAAATATCTCAGCTACATCAAAAAGATCAAACTTGATTCCTGCTTCATGAGCAATTGCTGGTAGATGTAAAGCGGCGTTGGTTGATCCACCGGATGCAGCAACTACTCTAGCGGCATTCTCTAGAGACTCACGTGTAACAATGTCTCTAGGTCTTATGTTATTTGCAATTAGTTGCATAACTTTTTTTCCTGCCTCATATGCATATTCATCCCTGCTTTCATATGGGGCTGGAGCCATAGTAGAATTAGGAATTGCTAATCCCAAAGCTTCGGAGACACAGGCCATAGTATTTGCTGTAAATTGCCCTCCACAACTTCCAGCACTAGGACAAGCAACTTTTTCAATTTCTTCTAATTCTTCTTTATTTATTACTCCACCACTAAAATTACCAACAGCTTCAAATACATCCTGAACAGTAATATTTTTTCCCTTATGGCTTCCTGGGAGTATTGAGCCTCCGTAAATAAAAACCGAAGGTACATTAAGCCTGCACATTGCCATCATTACCCCTGGTAGTGCTTTATCGCATCCTGCCAAACCAACAAGTCCGTCATAGGAATGTCCTCTTACACTTAGCTCTATACTATCGGCTATAGTTTCTCTGCTAGCTAATGATGCTTTCATTCCTTGATGCCCCATAGCAATTCCATCTGTCACGGTTATAGTTGTAAATTCTCTAGGTGTACCTAGAGATTCTGATACTCCTTTTTTTACTGATTTCGCCTGTCTTCTAAGTGTAATATTACAAGGAGCAGACTCATTCCAGGTAGAAACCACTCCTATAAATGGTTGATTAATTTCTTCCTTTGTCATTCCCATAGCATAATAATATGATCTATGCGGAGCGCTGCTAGGACCCATGCTAGTATGTCTACTTGGCAATTTAGACTTATCAATTTTACTCATTCTTTTCTCCTTTTTTTGATAATAAATTAATTTCTAGCAAAATCTTTTTTTTATTATTATTAAACTTATTTAATTTATTTTTATTTTCATCTACAACTTTTTTAGGTGCTTTTTCTAAAAAATTATTATTGCTAAGTTTATCCTCTAATCTTTTGATTTCCTTATTGCAAGATTCTAATTCTTTTTTTAAAAAAGATAAATCCTTATCTTCAATTTCCTCAAAAACATCTTCATTTTTATAAAAAATATGAAATAAACTACTTTGTAGAATAAATTTAGAAGATTTGTCATTTTTACTTATACAGGATTTATCAAAATGTATTTTGACTTTGGCTAAACGGTTTATAATTGCCTCCATTTCTAAGGAGCTACTTTTTGTGATTAATTTTTTATTTACCAATAAAACTAAAGTACTTTTGGTTCTAATTTTAAGAGAAGAACGAATATTTCTAATTTTAGTAATTAGTTCTAAAGCAAATGTAATTCTATTTAGTGATAGTTTGTTATAATTAAGCAAACTTTTTTTTGGCCAATCTTCCAAATCCAAATAGTTTTTATTTTTTATGCGATGAAAATAAATCTCATCACTTATAAATGGTATGAAAGGATGAGAAACTTTTAATAAGACACGGAAACAATAAAACGCACATTTCCTGATTTCCTCAATTTTATTTTTATCATCTAGCACTGATAATAGCACCTTAACTGTTTCTATATACCAGTCACAGTATATATTTTTAGCAAATACATATATTGACTTTACAGCATCATTAAATCTAAAGTTTTCAATATTTTTTGTAACTGATAAAATCAGGTCATTCAGATTTTTAAGCAACCAAATATTTATATCTAGTAATTTTTGATCAGTTCTAAAATTACTATTATTAATACAATCGTTCATTTCTAAAAACTTATAAGAATTCCAAATTTTTGTGATAAAGTTTCTGTTAAGTTTTACAACCTCTTCTGATAACTTTATGTCTTTTCCTTGTGCTGCTAAAGATGCAAGGGTCAATCTTAAAGAGTCAGCACCGTATTTATCAATTAGATTTAGTGGATCTATAATATTTCCTTTAGACTTTGACATTTTTTGACCATATTGATCTCTTATTAATGGATGAATATATACCTTTTTGAAAGGTAGTTTATTTGTAGTATGCAGGCTTTGCATCATCATTCTCGAAACCCAAAAAAAAATAATGTCGAAGCCAGTTACTAGAACATCGGTGGGAAAATATTCTCTCAACTCTATTGTATTATTAGGCCAACCTAGTGTAGTAATGGGCCATAAGGAAGAAGAAAACCATGTATCCAATACATCAGTATCTTGCGTGAGTAAAACTTTTTTTTTATAATATTTAAGAGATAACTTATAAGCTTCTTTTTTATTTATAGAAACAAATACTTTTTTATCAGGGCCATACCAAACTGGTAATTGGTGCCCCCACCATATTTGTCTGGAAATACACCATGGTTCTATTTCATTCATCCAGGAAAAAAAAATCTTACTCCAGTTTTTTGGGAAAAACTCTGTTTCCTTTCTTTTTACTCTTTTAATTGTTTCTTTTGCTAAACCTTTAACATCTAAAAACCACTGCTCTGTTAAATAAGGTTCTATAATGGATCCGGATCTATCACCGAATGGAACTGTATGTATTATTTTTTCTATTTTCTCAATATTACCCTGTTTTTTTAAGTCTTTTACTATAGTTTGTCGTGCTTTTAAACGGTCTAACCCTTGATATTTTAAAGGCACATTTTTGTTAAATTTACCATGTTTATCAAATATTATAGAGAACGAAATTCTTAATTTTTTTCCTATTCTAAAATCGTTAAAATCATGTGCCGGAGTAATTTTAAGTGCGCCACTTCCTTTATTCATATCTACGTAAGAGTCAGCTATGATAGATATAAACTTTTTTGTTAATGGAATCTTTACTTTTTTACCTATCAGACTTTTATATTTCTTATCATTACTATTAACTGCAATGCAGCAGTCCCCAAACAAGGTTTCCGGTCTTGTAGTTGCTACAGTTATAAATTTTTTTGAGTTTTCTAAAAAATATCTAATGTAAAAAAACTCTCCACTTTTTTCTTTCTGTTCTACTTCTAAATCTGATATGGCAGTTTGTAGTTTAGTATCCCAATTTACTAGTCTTTTATCTTTATAAATTAAACCTTTATTGTAAAGATTTACAAAAACCTGATTAACTGCTGTACTTACATCTTTATCCATTGTAAACTTTAATCTTTTCCAATCTGGAGATGCTCCCAATCTTTTAATTTGATTAATTATTTTATTTCCCGAACTATCCTTCCATTTCCAAATTTTTGAGATAAATTTTTCTTTACCTAATATATTTTTGTTTGTTTTATTTTCTTTAAGTAAATTTTTTTCTACAACATTTTGAGTTGCTATGCCCGCGTGATCAGTTCCAGGTTGCCAAAGTACATTCTTGCCATTCATCCTCCAATATCTACATAAAACATCCTGTATAGTCATATTAAGAGCATGCCCAATATGAAGACTACCCGTTACATTAGGTGGCGGCATTATTATAGAAAAATTTTTTTTATTTTTACGAATTTTACTTGAAAATAGTTTTTTTTTTTCCCAGTCAGTATATATTTTTTTTTCAGCTACCAGATGATTGAAGTTTTTAGAGTTATCTTCTTTTTTCATTAATTTATTTACTTATAGATTTCTTCTTGTAGGTAGATTTTGAAATGGCTTTAAATTCTTCTGCGACGATTTTTTTAACAAAAACTCTAAGATTTTTATTAATCCAGCTTTTAATAATTGGCTTTATTTCTTTATTAATAATATTGTCAATAGAAGAAGTTTTATTTTCTATATTTTTAAATTGAGTAGCTTTAATTTTTTTTAACTTTGGTTTTTTTCGTGTCTTACTTTTTTTTGCATATACAGTGTCAAGCTTATTATCTAATATATTTTTATTTTCTTTATTTTTTTTTAAATCCTTTACAGGATTTCCTTTCTTAACGAGATCCTCGAGCAAAAAGAAATTAGTATCTTTATTCTGATCATGACTCTCTGGTTTTTTATCAGTCAGAACTTTTTTAATCTCTGAGAGAGAGTTATTTATATCCTTATCACTTTTCATTATTTTAATATAACTTAAATATTTCTAACCTTCAAATCCTAGCCAAATTTTTTTTACAGCTTCATAATCCTTTTCGTAACTTAATGTTTGAGTATCTAATTCTAAATTTTTAGGAGAAAGACTTCCCATTTTCTTCAGTAATTCGTATGTAGAACTAAGAATATTATTTTTTACTATTATTAACTCTATTTCTTCTTGAAGTGTTTCCTGCTCGGCATCCAATACGTCTAAAGTAGTTCGAGTTCCTACTGTAGCTTCTTCTTTTACACCTGCTAAAGCTGTATTAGATGCCACAATTGACGCCTTTATAGCTTTAATTTGTGTTTTATAGGTTTGTAAAGAAAACCAAACTATTTCAATTTCTTTGATTAATTTTTTAATTTCATTATCTAGTAGTTTAGATTTTTCGATCGCGCTGTATCTTTTTTGTCTGACGTTAGCATAATTTGCCCCTCCATTATAAAGAGGCACCTTTAAACTGAGATCAACTTTGAAGTTTTGATATTCGTTAAAAAAGGTATTAGGATCCCATGCTTTTTGCGCACTCAAGCTTAAATCTAGCTTAGGAAGTAATTCCGTAATACTCAAAGATATATCTGAAAAGGAAGCCTTTTTTATTAGTCCATAAGAAATTATTCTAGGATTATTTTTCACCGCTATTTGTATTACCTCTTTCAGAGAGTCAGGTAAAATATATTTTTTTTCAGGAAATTTTAGAAAATTAGGTGCATCTTTCCCTACTAAAGAAAAAAAGTTTGATTTTTCTATTTCTATATCTCCCCTAGTCTTTATTTCATTAGCTTGAGCTTTTAAAAGCCTAGCACGAGCCTGTGATAAATCAGTTATAGTTACCTCTCCCACATCAAATCTATTTTTAGTTGCTTCTAGGTGTTCAGCAAGCACCGAGTAATTATTTTTTGCTAATTTATTTATTTCTATTGCCTCAAAAAGATTTAAATAGGTTTTTGCTGTTTTTAAAATAATATTTTGTTCTTGAGAGAATAAATCTGATCGATAAGAAAGAATTTCAGCCTCATTTTTTTTTAAGTTATAATTTGTTTTTCCTGAGTCATATATATTTTGTGTAATATCAAGTGTTAGAGATCTCGGACTGTTATACTGTGTTTTTTCTATGCTTGAAGTGCTGATAGTATCTGTCCTGTCATATCCCATTCTGGAGTCTAACGAAATTTGTGGCCTTTTTTCACTTAATACTCTTGAAATTTCTTGGTTGCTGGCTTTAAGTTTTGATCTCAAAGCCATTATTTCAGGGCTATTTTTATAAGCCTCAGACATTGCTTCTTCAATTGATAATGAGAAAGTTTTATAATTAAAAAACAAACTTAAAAAAATTATGGTAATATTTATTCTTCTAAAAAAAATAGTAAATTTCATATTATGTTAAAAAGTAAATGAAGTCTTTTCCTCTGAGGTTAAAATTAGTCTAGGTATATTTAGATCACAAATATACTCTTTAAATATTTTCTTATTAAGTTTTGTATACATAAAAAGTCTACTTTCTTCAAAATTATTATCATAATTTTCACACACCAATAATTTTCCATCGCTAGATAGTTGATTTAGAAGTTCTTCACTTGGCTTATTTAGAGAACCCAGAATTAATATAATATCATATGGTGAATATTTTTTACATCCATTTAAAAAGTTCCCATTTAAATTAACAACATTTTCAATCTGATTGCTAACTACTTTTTTTTCAGCTAGCTTAAAAAAATCTAAATTTTCCTCAATTGCTATTACGGTACTGGCAATTTTTGATAAGATTTCGCTTTCATAGCCAGTTCCTGATCCTATTAACATAACTACATCTTTAGAGTTAATATTGGCTTTGTCGAGTATTTTTGCCAAACTGAATGGAGAAATAAAGTATCTGTGTTCAAACATTTTAATATGAAAATCACTGTAAGCCATATGTTTGTTATCATCGTCAAGATATGCTTCTCTATCTACTTCTTTAAAAACTTTAAGTAAAACCTCGTTTTTTACTAAACCTGGCAAAAACTGATTTAGTATCATATTTTCCTTCATTTTTTCAAACGTTGACATAATTTAATAATAGTGACAGGTATAAAAAAGATAAAGTATTAATTAGAATTGAGTTTATAATAAATTACTTCATAAATGATATTTGATAAAAATACAGCTAAAGTTATTAATACTAGTAGCCCAAAGTAATAAATTATTGTTTTAAAAACTTCTTTTTTTCTTTTTATTATAGTTTTACCTTCTTTAGGCACTAAGGGACACGTATGAGGTAAATTTTTTTCTATTTTTTTTATACTTTTATCTGAAATTTCTTTTTTAATTGCTAATTCATTAATTAGCCTTTCTAAAATTTTAGTATTTTTATGAAAACTTGTTAATACTTTTGTAGAGTCATAAGCATAATTATAAAAAGTTTCTTCTAACCTTTCTAGTCTTCCGTCCATTGATTTAATATCATGAAAAATACCAGAAGATTTAGTCATTGATTTGTTATTGATATTAGCTGGAACTAACTTATTTGAATTATTTTTTTTATCTGAATTAACTTCTTGTTCATTATCTTTATTTTTATCAAATAGAGTATTTCTTAGGTTACTAATTTGCTTTTTTAAACTTGTATCTGTCATTTTTCCTATCCTGCTAAATACGTGCCATTTAATTAAAAATTCTAGCTAAATGCTATTAAAAATCTTTAAATTTTACAATATTCGATCTTCTATTAACAGCCCATCGATACTGATCAGGCCACATTTTAAAATCAGGGTCTTCTTTCAAGTCCTGCGCAGCATGTAAAGGCCAAAAAGGATTATACATTAGTTCTCTTCCCATTGCTATAAGATCTGCTTTTTCTGTTTTTAAAATTTCCTCAGCTTGATTAGGGTTAATAATCACACCTACTGCCATTGTTTTTATGTTAACCTTATTTTTTATTTGATCTGCTAAAGGAACCTGAAATCCTAAGCCTCTATCTGTGTTCTTTTTTAAAAGTTCTCCTTGTTCATCAACAGCAAATCTTGGTCTTCCTATAATACCTCCAGAAGAGCAATCAATTACGTCAACACCAATATTAATTAGTGTTTTAGATAAATTTATAGAGTCTTCTATATTCCAACCATCTTTTAAACCATCAATAGCCGAAATTCTGCAAAAAATTGGAACTTCATCTGGTATTTCTTTTCTAATTTCTGTTATTATTTCTTTCAATAATTTTATTCTACCTATATGGCTTCCACCATATTCGTCATCTCTTTTATTGGAGATTGGCGACATGAAAGAATGAATTAGATAACCATGCGCTGCATGAATTTCAATTATCTGAAAACCAGCTGATACTGCCCGTTTTGCTGCAGAAACATAATCCTGTATTAATTTTTTTATACTTTTAATGTTCATTTCTGTTGGTTTTTGCCAACCTTCTGAAAGCGGAATTGCAGAAGGCGCTATTGTATTCCAAGGGCTCTGCTCTGAGTCTAGAAAATTGGATTCTAAAGGCGTACCTCCTTTCCAAGGCTGTTTAGCAGACCCTTTTCTTCCAGAATGCGCTAATTGTATAGCAGGAACTGATCCTGATTTCTTAATAAAATTTGCTATTTTTTCATAAGCTTCGGCTTGTTTATCATTCCATAATCCGCAACAGTATGGAGTTATTCTACCTATTTCTTGCACAGCTGTTGCTTCTGTAAAGACTATACCTACTCCTGCTCTCGCATAAGTACTTAGATGAGAAAAGTGCCAATCATTTGGAATACCTTTTTTAGCTGAGTACATGCATAAAGGAGATAGTACTATCCTATTCTGTGAAGTAATTCCTCTAATATTAATTTTTGAGAATAATTTAGTATTCATTTGTTACTATCATACTTATTTATTTGTTTTACACAATTAGTTTAAGATGTTAATTTATTTTTTCGGCTCGGTGGCAGAGTGGTTATGCAGCGGATTGCAAATCCGTGTACGGCGGTTCGATTCCGTTCCGAGCCTCAAAATGAAAGGTATTAATCTTGAAGGAGCCTTGTATAGTAGGTGTTTCTGATGCAAAAATTAATGAGCGTGGTTGTGTAGAAGAATTATCTTCACCTCTAAGCATACAAAAAGAGTGTGCAAGTCAGGCATTAAATGAGTCAGGATTAACTTTTCAAGATATTGATGGCTTAGCAGTAGCCGGATTATGGGGTATGCCTGGTCCGGGAGTCATGCAACCTAATCTTCTGACTGAGTATTTAGGTATAAAATATCCAAAATGGTTAGATGGTACAAACACAGGAGGCTCTGCTTTTTTATTTCATCTAAATCATGCTTACCTCGCTATAAAGAATGGTCTCTGTGATAACGTTTTAATCCTTTATGGAAGCACACAAAAATCTAATAGAGAAAGAAACTTTTTAAATAGGCCTGCTATTTATAGCAGTCAATTTGATATGATTGCAGGGTTACCCTCACCAGTCGGAGCATATGCCTTAGCAGCACAAAGACATATGTATAAATATGGTAGTTCCAAACAAACATTAGCAGAAATTGCTGTATCAGCGAGAAAATGGGCATTACTAAATAATAATGCTTATAAAAAAGAAAGTCTTACTAAAGAAGAAGTTTTAAGTTCTCCTATTATATGTTCGCCTTTGGGCAAATTGGACTGCTGTCTTGTTACCGATGGAGGTGGAGCTATCGTAGTTTCAAATACTAACTTTAAAGAAGCCTTTAAATTGCATCCTATATTTATTAGAGGGTTTGGTGAAACCTCGTCTCATTCTAGCATAAACTATATGGAGGATATGGAAATTCTAGAGGTTGCAAGAAGAAGCAGTAAACTGGCTTATCAAATGTCGGGCCTTAATCCAGAAAATATTGATCTTGCTATGATTTACGACTCATTTACTATTACTGTTTTAATGTCATTAGAGGCTCTAGGGTTTTGTGAAATAGGTGAAGGAAAAGATTTTATTCAAAATAATAATATAGGGCCAGGAGGAAATTTTCCCTTAAACACTAATGGAGGAGGACTTAGTTACTGTCATCCTGGCATGTATAGTATATTTACTATCATAGAAGCATGCAGACAGATTTGGGGTATCTCAGGTAAAAGGCAAATTAAAAGATCAGTTGATAATGCTATTTGCCATGGAACTGGCGGTGTATTATCTAGTGCTGCATCTGTGATATTATCAAAGGAAAGATAAATTGTTTAATCTTATAAAAGATATAGACTCATATGAATTTTGGAAAGGTGCTAAAGAAAATAGGTTATTAATCCAAAAATCTACACTAAGTAATAAGTTTTTTCTTTACTCTAGGTCCTATTCTGGAGTTTCTGCTAACGAACCATTTGAATGGGTAGAAGCAAGTGGTAAGGGTGTTATTTATTCCTATACAATTTCAAATATTGCTGGTGGGTCAGAATTTTATATTAAAAAAACTCCTTATGTAATAGCCAGTATTTTATTGGAGGAAGGTGTTAGATTGATGAGTAATATAGTGGACTCTCATCACTCTGAAATTAAGATTGGAAAAAAAGTAAAAGTTGTATTTAAAGAACTTACTGCTGAAGTTACCTTTCCTTGTTTTAAAATAATTTAATCATATACTAATTTTTTCAGTTGTTCTAAGTTTTTTTTCGCCTCAATAATATTTTTTTTGTTAAAAATCTTTATATCATCTTTCAAAAAAGAAAATATTATAAGGTTGTTTTCTAAAACTTTTTTTTCTATGTCCTCTATCTTATTTTCAGATATATTTTTTATTTGAATTATTTTATTAAAGCTTTCTAGTGCAGCATTCATCTCTTCTTTAGTAAGATACTTTTTGTTATTAAATTGGGTTGCTTCGTAAAAAATCTCAATTTTTTTAATCAGAGTAAAAGCTAGTATAAGATCTGAGTTATTAGCTTTTTTTTTTTTTATTTTTTTTTCTACAGT
>Ga0160422_10002756_pt1 | contig 10959 bp, 8 predicted proteins | sample Fk160mmetaG_FD_108192 | JGI IMG/M metagenome (GOLD analysis project Ga0160422, IMG submission 108192) | Marine microbial communities from the Central Pacific Ocean - Fk160115 60m metaG | ecosystem: Environmental > Aquatic > Marine > Oceanic > Photic zone | place: The Central Pacific Ocean... | reverse complement strand
GCCGTCGTTTTGCCGGCGACCTCCACCGCCTCCTGAGCGAGGTGCGCCGCACCGATTGCACTCGTTTCTGAACGAGAAATTCACGTTCTTGCATGACGAACAGGTCCAATCGTTGTCGTTGAATGTGACGCCCGGTTGCCGAGGGTTGCTTTGTCGATTCTGCCTTTGGTGGTTGGATCCCCTGCGCTCCTGCCTCCTGTCGCCAAACCTCTGGCGTTGTTGGGTTGAGGCGCCGTCTCGCCGTCCGTATCGGTTCTGTTGAAGTCTCCTGTCTTGTGAACGACGATCTCCCCTTCGGTCCTGCCGTCGCTCATCGTACCGGTGGCCACCAGCGCGCTCGTTTCGGGGCTCTTTCGGTGGTTGTTTTGCTCGAACCGTCACGGAAACTCCGATGAGCGTGTCCATGTCCAGGCTTCGGTCAACATGGGCGACATGGGCGAGCGGGTGGTTCGTGTTACCCAGCACGCCATCGACCTTGCCGATGTAATTGCCATCGTCACTTCGCACCACGATGGCATTGAGGGAAGGTGACGAACCGTCAAAGTGGACCAGAAGGCCCCCCTCATGACTTTTGGACTCCACGGTTCCACTGAACATATCAAGACCTGCTCGGGCCTACGGCCAGTGCCTTTTGGTGTTGTCGGTTTTAGGAAAACCTACGTCGCTGAAGGAGGAGCGCTGCTCCAATCATGGCGATGGTTGCCATCATGGAGACCGAGGGAAGGGGGTCGCTGTCATCGTCATCGTTGGTCTGGACAGGCGGTGCTGTGGCCTCGTCCACAACCGGACTTGGGATGCCAACGGTGATTTCCGTGGGCTCACCGGATTCGTCTACAGCGGTGATGACGACATCGTAATCGGTTAGTCCGTTGGCCCTGCATATGGCGGTAGAGACTTCTACGGTCCAGTCAATGTTGTCGATGATGAACCCCTGATAGCTTGCTCCGCAGATGGTGAGGCTCATCGTCACGGCCTCAAGGTCGGGGTCGGAGACGAGGCCAGACATCGTGAATTTTTGTTGCATGTCGTCCCATGTGGCGTTTTCACCGTTGAAATTGACCTTGACCGAAACAGCCGGGGGCGAGTTTGGTTTGGTGAGACCCAGGGAAAGATCGGCAGCATAATCGAGCATGTTGGACGCCTCGGCGGAGACGGAGAGCGAGAATGAACCCGGACGGATTCCCTGCAGTGGGAAAGCGTAGACGACCGAGTCCGAGGCCACGACAACAGCATCGCTGGCCCCACCGAGTTGCTCGTTCTGGAAGGCTCGGCCCGAGAACAAGAATTCGTCGACCAGACCCGTTGAGGTGATGGCGAGACGGGCGTTCTTGCCGTCTTCATCCACGCTGCCTTCAGCCGTGTAGAGGGTCCCGAACGTCCATGTTCGCGTGTCGTTTTCGTCAACGGCACCAAGCGGATCAACGGCTTGACAGGTCGCTGTTGATTGGGTTGCTCCTTCAGGCTGAGTGATGAAGAAATCACCGAGCACGTTGGTTGAAACACTCCAGCCTTCGTCGGTGAAGTCGCAGTTGAGCGCCCAACCGTCTTCGTCAGCGGCCCATGTGTTACCGGTGGCTGCCGTGGCGAACTGCCATGTTCCAGCACCGGATGTGGGAACGATGGTGCCGTTGCCCGGGGCCGCAGCGGTCCAGGCCGGTACATCGTTCATGTCGGGTTCTTTGGTTGTGAAATCCATGAACATATCACAATACAATTCCCATTGGGTGCGGTCAAAGTTCACCAGTTGGGTCACTTGCAAGGCCCCATCGGGCAGGTAGGTGAACGACGGCTCACCGATGTGGTCGCAGTTTTGTCCACTCGCAGGTTGATTATCGACGACACGGAAGTCGTACATGCGCAGGCCCTGAAGGACGGGGAACGTGACAACCAAGGCGGCGTCGCTCATGTTGCTGATGTTCATGGCGAGGGTGAAGTTGGACACACCGCTGTTAGGGAGTTGGTCCCATCGCACGTTGTTGCTTTCTCCGTTTTCGAGGAAGAGGCTAATCTCCATGTCATCGGTTGTTGAGGTCGGCACTTCCCTGCAGTTTGCATTGGCCCCGGTGTTGATGCATTGACGAGAATCTGGATGCCCATCGGGAACCAAGTTCACCTCGTCGAGGGCGATGCCGTTTTCGACGAACTCAAAATCGTTCCAGTCAACGTCACCGGAGTGCGGAATACCCTCACGCATACCCAAGCGGGTTTCCATGTCAGCGATGCATTTTGGGCCGATGCTTCGCACGGCGTCGCGCTCGTCAGTGCTGATCCACTCGTTGTCTCCGCCAGGGAGCCCTTCAAACAACCCGTCCAGATTGTCCCGAACGATGGCTGAATTTGACGCATTTACCCAAGCGTTGGCGTACATCTCACCGGTTGCCCAGTCATCAAGGATATCAAGTTCAAAAAGCGCAAAATCGTATTCAAAGAGGTCCTCGAACGAGTACCCGCTGCAGTCCACATCAAGCGAACCTTGTCGTCCATTGGCGGCTGATGCGATGACCTCTTCTCCAAAGGAAGGGGCTAGTGGCGCATAGGTCACGCCAAGGAACAGAAACGTGATGAGCAACGTGAGCAGGTGCGTGCGAAGGCGTCGTGTCATGCTGTACCGTTGACTTTCGCCTTCATGAAGAATTGGTTCCTTCCGTCAAGGAACAAGCCCTTCCATGCGCTTGTGCAGGGCCCACCAAGGCAAAACCGTCCAGAGCAGAGCAGCGAACCATGACTGCCACGCAGGAACACCCCGGTCGACCGTAGGCAACTGGGTCTCGAGGAGGTGATGATACACGCCGTTTGGCGAAAACAAATCCAGCACGCCTTCAAGGAACACCCACCCCGGGTCGTTCTCAACACCTACGGCGACACCCGATGCGTAGGCGACCATCGTTGTCACCAGCGCCCAAAGGAACGTAAAGAAAAACCAGACGCCAATGCCAAACGCGATGGCAGTTCCTTGTTCTTTAGCGGTCGTGGAGGCCAAAAGCGCAAAGAGTGTGTACCACACCACAACGAGGCCTGTTGAAAGACCGTACACCAACAACTCACCAACCTCCGGCCAGGCCCCAAGCCGTATTCGAACGACTGCAACCGAGCAACAAACAAGAACATACACCGGTATCAAGATGCTTTGAGCGTGCCCAAGCACAAGAGCTGTGGCCTGGTGTTTTCGCGGCATGGGCTGGGCCAGGCGGACCTCCAACATGCCGCTGGCGCGGTCTTTGCTGACGCCGTCAAAAGCCATCAGCACGGCGCACATCGTGGCGCCAAAAACCACACCTAGCGAGGCGTAAAACAGGACTTCCATCGGTGTATCGGGTTGGTGATTACCTGGAAGGACAATGTTCGGGTCTGAAAACCCCCAAGCCATGCCGGGAAGAAACAGCAACAAAATGGGCAGCATGATGCGAATGCGTATGCCCGCCAGGCGTTCACGTCTCACCTGTGCAGCCACGGTCAGAATGCGGCGGAAATCACTCATCTTCTTTCGCCTCCAGAACTTGCATCGGCAACATGGCGGAGGAAACCACCTCCAACGAGATGTCGTCCTCACTCATCCCGGTGGCGGCACACAACCACTGCACAAGGTTGGGTTGGACGGGCGACCATGACGTGATGTCGATGCTGCGCTCAATGGCGCTTTTGAGAACGACGTGCGGGTCGCCCTTGACGACAAGTTCCCACGAATCGTCCGTCTTGTTAAACGAGACAATGTCTTCGGGCTCGGCAATTTCGCCGACATCGATATCGCCGTGTCCAGCAACCGTGTACCGACCATCGAGTTGAAGCCGCTTTTCCACCTCTTTGAGCGGTCCTTCATCCAGCAATTGACCTCGGTGTAACAAGGCAATCCGGTCAACGAGCCCCTCCAGTTGCGCAACCATGTGCGAGGAAATCACAACACTCACGCCTTTGGCGGCGAGTGTTCTGATCAGACCGGTGAAGGCTTGCGTAGCAACGGGATCCAGCCCGTTGAACGGTTCGTCAAGGAGCAGCACTTTGGGTGAACCGAGCAAAGCAGCGGCAATGGACAGGCGTTGGCGCATCCCTTGACTCAAATTGTCCAGCACCTCACCTTCTCGGTTGCGAAGACCGACCAAAGTCACCAACCGGTCGACCCGCTGTTCCGATTCACCGCGCATGTCTCCCAACTGCATCAGGGTCTCTCGAACCGTGGTTCTGCCCTGCCACCGAACCTGCTCAGGCATGTGCCCGACCCAACGACGCAAATCGGCGATGTCGGTCCAACCTTCACCCTCAAAGCGAGCCTGAACCCGTCCTTCCTGGATGGGCAACACGCCGGCCATCATTCTCAGCAGCGTTGTTTTGCCCGCACCGTTGGGGCCCACAAGGCCCAGAACCGAGCCTTTGTGGAGCTTGATGGACAAGCCCAGGATGCCCGGGCCAGGACGTTTTGCCCAGGGCCGTGTGAGGGTGGGCGTGGGTATGGCGTGTCGATGTTGAACCGATTGGAAGGACAAGACCGCCTCCGCCATGGTCAAACCCACACGAAACCCTTGCATCAATCTTGGTGAAAGGCGAACCTCTATGACAGGCTTTGCAAAATTCGTCACCGGGATTGCGATGTGGCTGGGCGTACTGCAGTCCTTGGTGCCGCTTGCCGGCGGTGCTGGCGCTCTCTACGTTCTCCATCGGCGAGCGGACAGCGACGCCGAAACCCATTGGACAGCCGCAGCAGGTGCAGGCGTGGTTCCAACAGCCCTAGCGGTGGTGTTGATGATGTGGGTTTTCCCGACGGGAGCCCTCATTGCGCTACCACTGTTGCTTCTTCTTTCCGTGGTCAGCCCAGCAGGCCGACAAGCATGGTCTGCGCACCGTACGCCACGTTTTCTGGTCATCAGCGTCGCCGTTTTGTGCTTGGGTGCAACGGGTTTTTTGCCCGTCTCACAGCCGGTCGAACCTGAATCGTGGGGCGTGCCGTTGTTCGTTGAGAACCCGCACGCTCCCGCTTATCCGGCCAGCGAACAATACACATGGGTGCAGCCGGATGCTGTGGTTCTTCAATCAATAAGCATGCGATTGCCGCATCAAACCGGCACGGTTTGGTCGGAGGCCACCGCCCTGACCGTTGCCTCGATGTTTGGTATGGAAACAAAACGGCTTCATCAAGCGATTGAACTGATCGATTCGGAGGTCCCGTTTGTCCGCCTCAACCCCGACGAAATTCTTCTCACCCCCGTGCCCTCGCCATCGGCCTTGGACGTCCGTGTGACATCCGACACGGTTGAAACGGTCGAATACCGTCGCTACGACATCAGAACAACGGCCTTTGGCATTGATGATGAGGGGGCAAAAGTGGGTGAGGTTGCACTGGCTGCGCGTGGTTCCCTAGGCGGCGAATTGAGCATCTTGGTCATCGTTCGGCCGTTGGCTCACCCCTCGTTGTCGACGGACGGCACGGGTGAAGTGTGGATTCGAGACTGGCTCGACGCCTTTTGAGAGACTCAATACCGTACTTTTTGCCGTGTTATGGTTCTCCAGATGCGCTGCAGAGGGTCGTAATAGCGGTCAACCACGCGCTCCTTGAGCTGGATAATCGCATCGTCTGTGATTTGTATGCCGGCGGGGCAGACCTCGGTGCAGCAACGCGTGATGTTGCAGTATTCCACGCCGAACTCGTTTTTGATTTCCGGGACGCGATCTTCGATATCGAGCGGGTGCATCTCGTACTGAGCGAGCCTGACGAGGTTTCGCGGTCCGGCAAAGTCATCGAAAAGGGCGTGGTCCCTCAGCACGTGGCAGGTGTTGACGCAGAGGAAACACTCGATGCACTCTCGGAAGTGTTGGACACGGTCAGCTTCCATTTGGTTGAATTCCCAGTCCATGGCCTCAGGCCCGTTGATGGGCGCAATGCGCTGGGCCACTTCGTAGTTCCAGGCGACATCGGTGACGAGGTCTTTGATGTGCGGGAACGTCTTCATCGGCCGTATTTCTATGGGTTGTCCAGCCGGTGTCTCTGCCACGACATCGCTCATTCTGGTCATGCACATGAGGCGCGGCCGCCCGTTGATTTCTGCCGAGCATGAGCCGCATTTTCCGGCTTTGCAGTTCCATCTCACCGCCATGTCGGGTTCTTGTTCGTATTGGATTCTGTGAACACAATCGAGAACCACCATGCCTTCATCAAGTTCCAGTTCGTAAGAGGCCAGGTCGGCTTCCTCGCCTTCGCCGCGCAGAACCTTGAAGGATTGAATGGTTCCTTTGAGCGACATCAGTTTGCTCCTCCTGCTTCTGCGGCGCGCTCAGCGATCATCGCTTTGACTTCCTTCAAGGCAGCTTGAAGGTCCTCTCGCATGGGCTCTATGGGTTCTTGCCGTATTTTTATCTCGCCGTCTTCCATCCAGATGATGTTGAGCGTTTTCCCCCAATAGTCGTCTTCCGGCGTTGGGAAATCGTCTCGGGTGTGGCCGCCTCTGCTTTCCTCACGGGTGATGGCGGCGAGCGTGGCCACTTGCGAGATGTCGGCCATGTTGATGAGGTCAAGCGCTTGGTGCCAACCCGAGTTGTATTTTCGAGAGGTGCCGGAGGAGCATTTCATGGCCCGTTCCCTAAACGCCTCGATGTCGACGAGGGCTTCGGCGAGTTCGCTCTTCGTGCGTATGATACCGACCTTAGCCTGCATCATGTCCCGCATGTCGTCGTAGATCAGACCTGGATTTTCTCCGCCTTCGCGTTGCAGCGGTGCCAACATGTCTTCGATGGCTTGGTCCACTTGCGCTTGGTCAATCGATGGCTGAGCCAGGTCCTTTGCCCGTTTTGCAGCGAATTCACCGGCACGCTTTCCGAACACGATGAGGTCGGAAAGCGAATTGCCGCCCAAGCGGTTGGCACCATGGAGCCCTGAAGCCACCTCGCCACAGGCGTAGAGGCCAGGAACGGTTGTCTCTTGCGTCTCGGCGTTCACCCGAACACCGCCCATCACATAGTGGGCGGTGGGGCCCACTTCCATCGGCTCCTTGCTGATGTCAACACCGGCCAGTTCCTTGAATTGGTGGTGCATGGACGGGAGTTTCTTCAAAATCGCCTCTTCCCCTCGGTGGGAAATGTCCAGGAAAGCGCCTCCGTGAGGCGAACCTCGGCCCGCTTTGACCTCGGAATTGATGGCCTTGGCAACGACGTCTCTCGTCAGCAGTTCGGGCGGTCGGCGAACCGTCGCCAACTTCCCGCTGACCACTTCCTCAACCCACTGGTCCGCTTCTTCGATGGTGTCGGCGTGGTCGCCTGCAAACATCTCGGGGACGTAGTCGAACATGAAACGCTCGTTTTCGCTGTTCGTCAATCGCCCGCCTTCGCCACGGACACCTTCGGTGACCAGAATGCCTCGAACCGAAGGCGGCCAAACCATGCCCGTTGGGTGAAACTGAACGAATTCCATGTCGCGCAACTCAGCACCGGCCCACAGGGCCAAAGCGTGGCCATCGCCGGTGTATTCCCAGGAGCCGGAACAGACCGACCAGCAACGCGTGATGCCGCCGGTGGCGAGCACGATCGATTTTGCAGAAAAAGCGTGAAAATCCCCCTCAACACGGGTGTAAGCCACGCATCCGGTGACCCTGTCGCCTTCCTTGAGCAGGGCGCGCACGGTGTACTCCATGAAGATGTCAATGCCTTCGTGGATGCCGCGTTCCTGCAGCGTTCGGATGATCTCAAGACCGGTAGCATCGCCAACGTGAGCGAGCCGTGGGAAGGTGTGTCCGCCAAAGTTTCGCTGGTTGATGAGGTTCTTTGGCGTGCGGTCAAAAACAGCACCCCACTGCTCAAGTTCCCTCACACGGTCGGGGGCTTCTTTGGCGTGGTACTCGGCCATCTGCCAGTTCGCCAACCACTTGCTGCCTTTCATCGTGTCGTGGAAGTGAACTTTCCAGCCGTCCCTTGGGTCGGCGTTCTGGAGCGAGGCTGCGCAGCCCCCCTCGGCCATCACGGTATGGGCTTTGCCGAGCAGCGATTTGGTGATGATGGCGGTTTTTGCGCCGGTACGGGCGGCCTCGATGGCGGCTCGAAGACCGGCTCCACCGGCACCGATGACGATCACGTCGTATTCGTGATTGGTCCGTGCCTCACCCATGTTCTCACCTCAAATGCTCAAGAGCACAACATCGCTGATACGCCCCTCGGCAACCAACAACACCCATATGTCCCCTAAAAACACGAAGGTTAGCGACGTCCAAAACCAAAAGCCGTGGGAGCGGTTTGCGATGCTTATTTTTCCAAAAATGAGGCCACGAACTCGGCTGATTTTTGACGTCCACCTGTCGAGCATGCCACCGGCCAGATGCCGCAGAGCGTGGCACGAGGTGACGTACATCGTCAGTAAGAAGGCTTCAATGCCCATCACAAACGTGCCGATAGAGAACCCGTAACCGTCGTGCGCCGAGGAGTGAAAGTGCATGGTGTGGGTGACGTCCCACCATTTGATGAGAATGATGATCATGGCGGCATAGAGGAAGTACCGGTGAAGGTTGTTGAAGAGAAACATTCGGCGCTCGCCACGGTAGCCGATGGCCTTGTTGATGTCGGGTTCGTCCACCCAACAAGCGGTTGGGCTCGCAAAGAATGTCCGGTAGTACACCCTTCGCATGTAGTAGCAGGTCCCTCGAAATCCGAAAGGTATCCACAGGACGAGAATGGCGGCGTTGACCCACTGCGGGTGGTCCCACGATGAAAGCCCAAAGAGGTCCCATTCCAAGACGTTCGGTGAAAAGATGGGGGACATCACCGTGCTGCCGTGAAGGGCGTAAGAAATCTCGGCGTCGTAGAAGAACAATCGCCAAAACGTGTAGATGAGGGCGGCGTTCAATCCAATGCCCATGGCGACCGGTTGACTCCACCAATTGTCGATGCGATTGGTTCGTCCCAAGCCGTTGAGAACCGGGAGTTTAATCCCCTCGCCTATTCTTTTCCCCCCCTGTTCCTTGCGGAACATTCCTCCGATGGTGTGGGGGGTCTTTATGGTTCACCATAGCGGCGTCTGCCGGTTTTGATACAAACTCAGGCCAGTTCCGACCAATTGACCTCGGCTTCGACCATTTCAATTTCGTCAACGTCCATCTGGGCGAGCTGAAGTTTGCCGGACAGTTCGTCGTTTACGGCGTGCCAGTACGAATACGCTTCCAAGACCCAAATGCCCGATTCTCTCGTACCGTTGCCGGAACCTTTGACGCCGCCGAACGGCAGGTGGGCTTCTGCGCCGGTCGTGGAGTTGTTGATGCCCGTCATGCCGGCTTTGATGCCGGTTTTGTAGCGGTAAGCTTCCAACCTGTCGTTCGTGTAAATAGCGGAGGACAGACCGTACGGGCTGGCGTTGGCCAGATGCAGAGCGTGATCGAAATCGTCGGCTTTGACGATGGTCACCAGGGGACCAAAGATCTCCTCATGGAAGCATTCCATGTCTTCCGTGACGTCCACAAAGACGTGGGGCCACATGTACACGCCTTCGCTCGCATCGCCGAGGAAGTTTTCGGGTGCGCTGTCCGCCGTAATCGGGCCTTTGCCCCAAAGTTGCGTGGCGCCGCTGGCCTTGGTCATCTCAAGCCCGTCAAGGAAGTCTTTGGCGTACTTTTCCGAAAGCATGGGACCGTACAGGACGTCTTTGTGGACCAGCGAGTTGCCGATTCTGGTGGATTTCACTTTCGCCATGAATTTGTCGAGGAAAGCGTCGTGGATGTCTTTGTGAAGGATGAGGTTGCCAAGGCTGGTGCAGCGTTGCCCAGCGGTTCCAAAAGCGCCCCAGTAAGCGCCCTCAACGGCGTTGTCAAGGTCGGCCGACGGCATCACGACCAGCGGGTTTTTTCCTCCCAATTCCAACGAGCAGGAGACAAGGTTTCGGCCACATACCTCCCCGATCATCTTGCCGACACCCGTCGAACCGGTGAAGGAAATTTTGTTGACCAAACCTTCGTCAACGGCGTCAACGAGGTATTGGCCAGCGCCGCTACCTTTGCCGTGAACCAGGTTGATGACGCCGTCTGGCAATCCAGCCTCGTGCATGATTCGAGCCAACGCAAAGGACAGCAAGGGCGCGTCTTGCGGACTCTTCCAAACGCAGGTGTTGCCGCACATGATGGCGGGGATCATCTTCCAAAACGGTACGGCTGAAGGGAAGTTGCAGGCATTGATGATGCCACAGACCCCCAGCGGGCGCCGGTAGGTGAAGAGTTCCTTGTCGGGCAACTCTGAATTGACCGTTTGCCCGTAGAGTCGCCTGCCTTCGGATTGGAAGAACAAACACGTGTCGATGGCCTCTTGGATTTCGCCGCCCGACTCTTTCAGCGTCTTGCCGATTTCTCGGGTTTCAAGAGCGACAAGCGCCTCCTTGTGTTCCATCAAGAGACGGCCCATGTTCCCGATGATTTGACCTCGGGTTGGCGCGGGCGTTGCCGCCCAGGCAGGAAACGCCTCACGGGCGGCCTGAAGCGCGTTTCGGACGTCGTCTCGCGTTGAGAGCGGGAACTCCCCGAGGCAATCGGCGAGATGAGCAGGGTTCGTCGACAGGAAAGTCGCTCCGTCGCTTGCCGTTGTGAGCTGTCCGTTGACGATGTTGTACCCTCGCACCGCAGGTTTCCCGGTGGGATTCTCGTTTTCCATGTATTCCAAGCCAGTTTCCAGAACGTGAACCATGCTTCCTGCCAACTTGGTGCTTCTCTTGAATGTGATGGAACCGAATCTTCAAGCCTGCGTCCGACTTTCAAAGACCCACGGGCTCGGGTTTATAGTGGCCCATCCGGAAGACAATCCACGAGCAGGCGTAAAGCCCGGTTGAATTTCATTATATACCGTGAAATGTTCATGACAAAAAGAGGGAGCAGCATGGCAGACAAAGACGACACCATCGAATTGCGCGTTTCAAAAGCCATCCCTTCCGACGTGGGCTTCGGAAGAGCCCGTATCTCCTCAGAGATGGGGCTTGCCCTCAAACCGGGCGACTTTGTGGAAATCAGCGGT
>Ga0160422_10002755_pt1 | contig 10960 bp, 7 predicted proteins | sample Fk160mmetaG_FD_108192 | JGI IMG/M metagenome (GOLD analysis project Ga0160422, IMG submission 108192) | Marine microbial communities from the Central Pacific Ocean - Fk160115 60m metaG | ecosystem: Environmental > Aquatic > Marine > Oceanic > Photic zone | place: The Central Pacific Ocean... | reverse complement strand
TTGTTACCCAACTGGATTGCAAGATAATTATGGAACTAATCACTGGAATGCAAATTTCAATGAAATTATGACATCTGTAGATGATACTGGATTCTTAACTAATTTAGCATTAAAACTTCATCAAGATTTTAATTTAAACCCAGAAAAAACTTTTTCATGTGGTATGTCAAATGGAGGATATATGAGTTGGTCATTAGCATGTAATGCACCTGAAACCTTTAAAGCAATCGCTTCAGTAACTGGAACTATGAGTGGTCCTGATTGGGAAGAGTGTAATCCAAATGAACTTATTCCAGTAATGCAAATAAGTGGTACAAATGATAATGTTGTTCCAATGGATGGTTCAATGCAGTATATTGATGAAGGTTGGGGAGGTGCTCCAGATATTTATTCGATAATGGATTTTTGGAGTAGTTTGCACGTTTGTAATGAAACAGAGACAACTAATTACAATTTTGATTATCCTACAGAAAAAACAACTTATTCTGACTGTACCGATAATTCAAATGAATTAAGGCTGTATGTAGCATCGGGAATGGGACATGACTGGCCATCTTTTGCTGAAGAAGAAATATGGGATTTTTTTATGCAGGTTAATGATAACAACTCAGTTATTGAAAATAATTACTCTGAAAATGAATTAATAAAAACAATTGATATTCTAGGAAGAGCAGCTCAGGAAAATAGATTTAAAATTGAAATTTATAAAAACGGTATTGCAAAAAAGAAATATAGACTATGAAAATAATTTTAAAAATAATTTTAATAATACCTTTGTTAACATTTTCTCAAACAATTCAAGAACAAATAAATCTTGCTGAAGAAGGTTCAATATTAAACATTGAAGATGGTACATATAATGAAACAATTTATATTAACAAATCAATCACATTAAACTGTAATAATAATTGTTTGATAGACGCATCAAATTTTGTTGGAGGCATCACGATTGAAGCAACTGATGTTACAATTAATGGTTTTGAAATTATAGGAAATAATGAAACTACATATGGAATAGTAATAACTCCAGTGTGTTCAAATATTAACATTACAAATAATGAAATACATGGCATGTCCTTACCCAATCAAGGTAATTCTTCTCCCTTATCATATGGCATTTTAACATATGGAGAAATGACAAGCCTTCCTCAAAATTTAAATTTTTCAAATAACTATATTCATGATATCTCTGGTTCAGGAATTTCTTTAGGCTCATTTACTGGATCTGCTGTCATTTCTGGAAATACTATTGAAAATATTAACCCTGTTCAACTTTTAAACGAAAACTTTAATGTTGGTGTACAAGCTCAATTTTGTCAGTCCTTATCATTAAACAATAATAGCTTTTCCAATCTAATAATTGGAGCAAATTTAATTTTTACTAATGCTACTATTGAAAACAATAGCTATTCAGACGTTGTTTGTTTTCTTTCTCATTCTACTACTGCCTCAGTTAATTTTCAAGAAGAAATTGAATGGTGGAGTGTTAATGGAAATGTTGAATACGAAGGACAGAATTTTGATGTTATTTCTTATTTTAATTCTTTAGAAAATGCGATTTTAGCAGCTTCAATAAATGGTTCAGATATTATTTCTTATGACGGTACAATATATGATAGTAATGGTAATCAAGGAGGTTGCGAGGATAATGAAACTCTATTAACTTTAAATTTTAACACAAACGAAGCTTCATCCTTTAATGTATCAAGTTTATCAGGTAGTTTTTTATATAATTCTCCTGTTCTTGAAGGAGAGGGTAGTATTCAGGATTGTTTCTTGACAAATTTAGAAAGTGAGTGTCTATTCATAGAAATTGAAGGAAATTTTAATTCTTGGTCATTAAATTGGATTGGCCTAAATGGTAATACACAAATCTTAAATCAAGATAATTTGGATAGTAATTACATTGGAGAAGGGTGTTCTGAAGGTTGTACTGATTCATTAGCTTGTAATTTTAACCCTGATTCAGATATAGATGATGATTCATGTATATATGCTGAACTATATTATGATTGTGATGGGAATTGTTTATCTGATTTAGATGGTGATGGAGTATGTGATGAATTAGAAATTGAAGGATGTGATGATCAAGATGCATGTAACTATAATCCAAATCTAACTGAGATTAATAATGATTTATGTGAATATCTTTCGTGTATCTGTGAAAGTGGATATGTATTTTTTTCACTTTCTTATTCATCTAATGGAACATCCTATCTAGATATTTCTAATTATTCAGGAACAATATTACATGATTTTGTTTTAGATGATGATGAAGAAACTATAGAAGGATGTTTTCAAGCAGACATAGAAAATGACTGTTTTTTTATTTCAGCTGAAGAAAACTTAATCTCTTGGAATTTTATGTATGTAAGTCAGATTGGGGAACAAATAGAATTAACGAATAATAGCATTAATAATTACTTCGGAGATCAATGTATAAATGGTTGTATTTACGCAATCATTAATCAAACAATTACATGTAATTATGATTCAAATGCAATTATTGATGATGGTAGTTGTGCAGTTCCTGGAGATAATTGTGTACTGAGTGACGGTACTATTAGTACATATAATGATTTTTGTGAGTGTGAGGGTGAAATTTCAAATATTTTAGATTATGAAGATAACAAAAACATTATTAAAGCTATTGACTTATTAGGTAGAGAAAAGAAAAAAAACAAAGGTTTTTATATTGAAATATATAATGATGGTAGTGTCAATAAAAAATTCAAAATATGAAAAAGTTTATAAAGCTATTCTTGTGTCCATTATTAATTTTTTCTCAATCCTATAATGGACCAGAGAGCATAGAATTTAACTCTTTAACTGAAAGCTATTTTATATCAAACTCTAATAACGGTCAAATTTTAGAACTAGATAGTAATAATGAATTATCTATTTTTGCTTCAAACCTTGGAAATGGTCCTCATGGTTTAGAAATTATGGATAATGTTTTATACGCTTGTAGTGGAGGGCGATTAAAAGGATATGACCTAGAAAATGGAAATCAAGTATTAAATTTTAATGTTGGAGGAACATTTCTCAATGGAATTACTCAATATAGTGATGGTTCAGGTAATTATTTATTTTTAACTGATTTTTCGGCAAGAAAATTATATAGATATAGAATTGAAGATGAATGGATTTCCTCCATATGTGATTTTCCAAGAAATCCAAATGGTATAATTTTAGAACCAATGAATAATAGTTTGTATGTGGTGACATGGGGAAATAATGCTCCAATTTATGAAGTTGACTTTTCAACAGAGGAGTTTAATACTGCAACAACAACTAATTTAAATAACCTAGATGGTATATCTATTGATGAATGTGGTAATTTTTTAATTTCTGCTTGGAGTACAAATTCAATACATAGGTTTAGTAATGATTTTTCTGAAACTGATGTTGTTGTCGATGGATTAAGTTATCCTGCAGATATAATATATGACCAATTAAATAACTTTCTTGTTATTCCAAATTCTGGAAATAATACTGTAGATTTTGTTCCATATTCACCTTTTTATGAGCCAACAGCACTTTCTTGGTGGTGTGAAAACAACACTAATTTAATAGAAGAAAATAAAAATCTTCAAATCATTAAAACAATTGATCTGTTAGGAAGAGAAACTAAATCCAAAGGATTTATTATAGAAATTTATTATAACGGGGCAGTAAAAAAGAAGTATAAAATATGAGATTTTTAATTCCCCTTTTTTTTTTAATGATTATACTGATTAGTTGTGAAAGCGATGAGAATATTGAAGAAAATTTATGCGAAGATTTAACTTGTGATTTAGTTTGCGAAAATGGCTTAATAACTGATGAAAATGATTGTGAAGTATGTGAATGTATAATTTTTGGTTGTACAAACCCAGATGCAACAAACTATAACGAAGATGCAAATACAGATTTAGGAGATTGTATATATAATTATGTTTATGCAGGTATATTTGATGATAATTTTACAATTACAGAATTTATTCCTCCTTTAGAGATCGACCTTGTCTGGGATGAAGATAATCTCTATGCTTTTGGAAATATATCACTTGATACTGATCAAAATGGGGTAGATGATTTATTATTTAATCAAACAAATTATAACCTCGAATACATTGAACAATTAATCGATGATGGCATTTCTTTCAGCCCATATTATTTTCCAAGCGCTGGCTTAACTCCTAGTGATGATGTTGAATTTGCTTTTATAGAAGTTGGATTTTATGCTGGTTTAGGTTCTTATAGTAGTACAGATTTTGTTTATAAAATAAATTATCAAGACCGAATTGATAACCTCTCTCTTTGGAAGGAAAGCTATGCAGCAATGTTTCAAGAAAATCCTACTACTATTTTCCCTTTTGGTCCATGGCATGCAACTGATGGGACATATTATATTGCAATCAGAAAAAATAATAAATTTGGTTGGATTGAGATTGAAATGAATGGCTTAAATACTTATCCTAAAATATCAAAAATTGCATTTCAAACATTTGATGAATAATTTTTTAAAAATATAAAACTTAGTATATTTAAGATATAAACTCATTACTATGAAAAAAAACAATTTTATCTATTTATCTAATTTATTAATCATCTTTTTTGTTATTCTTTCTACGGGTTGTGGATCAAAGTCATCTTACTATGATCAAGTAGCTCTTGTTGCCAAAGACGAATCTAAAGGAGATTATGGTTTTGTTAATTTTAAAGGTGAAGTAGTCCTGGACTTTAATTTTAATAAAAGACCATCAATGATGCACGAGGGTTTTTCATTTTTCAAAAATGATAACAGGAAAATAGTTTATATAAAAGAAAATGGTGAAGATATTAAAACCCAATTCATTAAAACTTCTCATTTTAACAATGGTTTAGCATTAGTAACAAAAGAAAAAGGTAAATTACAATACATAAACACAGACTTAAAAGAAGTTGTTACTCTAGACAAAAATATTGAAGAAGCAGGTTATTTTTTTAATGAAAGAGCAAAGTTTAGAGCAAAAAATGGAAAATGGGGATTTATTGATATGTCAGGTAACATTGTTATTAAAGCTCAGTATGATGACGTAGAAAGTTTTTCTGAAGGTGGGGCAATGGTAAAAAAAAGAGATGAAAATGACAGAGATGTTATATATAGAGGAATTATTGATACTGATGGAAATGAAATTATAAAATTAGATGATGATTATACTTCATTATCTGGCTTTCATGATGGTTTAGCTGCTTTTTCAAAACCGAACGAAAGGGGATATTTAAATAAAAAAGGGGAAGTTGTAATTAAAAATAAAGATTGGGATTTTATATATCCATTTCACGAAGGATATGCATGTGTACAAGAAAATGGAGATTACGGCCTTATTGACAAAAAAGGTAATAGAATAATTAAACCCAGAGAAGAAGCACCAATTATGTTATTTAATGATCTAGCTGTTTATATCTACGTTAATAATTTTGGTTTTATAGATAAAAATAGAACCGAAAAAATAAAAGCTGATTATCAATTTGCATTACCTTATTTTAACAAAGGGGCTTTTGTAAGAGATGGAAATGATTGGATTTATATTAATAAAAAAAACAAACAAACTAATGATCTAGAAATGAAAAGACTGTATTATAGTGATTTCATAGATAATGTCATTAGGTACACTCACGCTATAGACGTTGAAAAAACAATTGGAAATGAATATATTGATATTGATGGTCTACTAGAAAATTTATTTAAAAGATCTGGTATAGATTATTTTGGAATTACAGATAATGACAACCCTGAGGTTGCGTTAGATTATGTTTTAGAATTTTTAGAATCTTATCCTGAATCTGACTTTAAATCAAATTTATTTAAAGAAGATATAATGCAAAAAACTTCAAGTAAACGTAATTATTTGAGTTCTAGAGAAATTTTAGGAGATTATTGTGAATATAATGATCAATTTAAATTTTCAGTCAAATATAATTATGATAATAAAATTGTTAAAATTGAAAACAGTAAAAAAGACATCAATGAATTAGCAAAACCAAATAGTATTAATCTTTACATTGGTTTTAATAAAAGAGCTTATGGAGAAAAAAAATACATAAGAGAAAAAATGGAAAATTACTTTGAAGATTTAGGTTACTTACTCAATGTTGAAACTAATAAGTTCGAACATTCGGAAAAACCATCAATAGTAATTAAGAAAGTTAGTAGTTCTTCTGCTGAAATATTGATTTCATTTGAAAAACCAAAAGAAGTAACTTTATAAAATTCTTAATTAACAATTTGTTTATCTAATTTAATTAAATCTAGCTTTCTTTTTTCTAGTATAGATCTGTAAACCTTAGCTTTTTTGTTTCCTAGATTTAAAGACTTATTAATCCAGGTAATTGCAATATCAATTTTTCCATTTGCTTCTGATGCTAAAGCTAAATTAAAATACGCTCTAGAAGCAACTGATGTATTTTTATAATCTGTAAACTGCTTCCAAATTTTTACTGCTTCTCTCCAATTATTATCAGAGGCATAATTAGATGCCTCCGTAAATAAATTATTTGAATTATCACTCTTAATTTTAAAACCTTTTATATTTTTTAAGTTTTTATAATATTCTCTATTTATAGTTATGTAATGAGGAGATACTCTAAAATAAAATTGTTCACCTGAAAAAATAGCAGCTTGGGATATGGCGTAACCTAATTTAGGTAATCCCTTTTTAGCTAAAACAATAGTCTTATCAGAATTCTCGAATAACTTTCTATCAAAAAATTTTTGTTCATCAATAATTTTTTTGTTGTTTAAATCATATATTCTCCATCCAGATTGAACTTCTATATCTAGGCCGGCGACATGTTCAATAACCTTTTTCCATTTACCATCAACCTTAACTTTTCTATCTTTTATTCCTAAGTCTAATACTTTAGAGGAAGAATCAAATGATTCTAAAACAATAAGCGCATCAACATCATAATTTTTAAAATTATTTTCTATTTTTTTCCATTTTAAAGGTTTTGGCATCTCAGAAGTGCCAGTACCTTTAAATTCAATACCCATAGTTGAAATTAAGTTAAATCGGGGAGAGTTTGTCATCTTAAGTTTTAATGAATTTATACAGTCGTTAGAAGCGAATTTGTCAACTCCTGGAGCTTCACCAGACAATAAACCATCTAAGATATTTTCAGCTACATTATTCTTTTTAGGTGTACTTCTATTAACTATAGCAACTGTTTCTATTTCAGTTGGAATATTTATCTCGGCTGGTTTGATTGCTTCAAACTTTATATTTGAAATAGAACAAGAAGATATGATTAATATATAAAACAGAAGATGTATTTTTTTCATTTGTTATAACAATTATGTTTTTAAAGATAATATTATTTAAATATAGAATTAATATTATATTGGGTTGTTTTCATTGTAAACAGAACGTAATAAAGTGAAAAAAAATTTATTAATATTATTGATTAGTTCCATGGGGTTTTCTCAAGAATATATACAAGATTTAATTGATAAAGGTATACATTCAAGTTTTAAAATTGATAACTCATACCAAACACGTCATTTCAAAAATCCTGAATATCAAATTATTATTTCTCAAAAAAATAATGAAATTCAATTAGGAATTTGGAATACAAATGATAATTTATCAAATAGTCCAATTAAAGTATTCAAAAATGTAAAGAAAATTTATGATGGAAGACTAGGTGCATATAAGATTTATTTACATGATGTAATTGACACATTTGATACTTTTGGGAACTTTATAGAACTATTTGATGATGGAGGTACAGGAATCGATGGTTGGTATTTATATTTAAATATATATTACTTTAGTTCTCGATTACCCATACTTAATAAATTATATAACTACGACTATCAATCAAAAATTGAAGAATTAGGAACAAAAAAAAAGAGTATGAAATTTAATTATGTTTGGTATTACTCTGGTTGTTCCGGTTAAATAATTAATTATGAAAAAAATTTACTTACTTTTTTTGCCTTTTTTTATTTTTTCTCAAGATTGCTATGATGACAATTATACAATGCAAGTGGGATTAAGTATTTGGACATCTGGTATTGTTGGCTGTGATGATGGTATTAGTTTTTTAGAAGATGCAGGTTATCCTTGTAATACTCCTTTAAGTACATTAAACAATCCATTTTGGGGATCAAACCCAAATGAAACGCTTTTTAATATTTGTAGTTGTACCTGCGAAGAACAATCCCCAAATTTTTGTGAAGACTCAGCCGCTTGTAATTATGGTTTAGTTGGAGAATGTGAATATATTGAACCAAATGAATGTGATTGTGAAGGAAATACACCAGAATTTGGGTACGATTGTAATGACGACTGTTTGAATGATACTGATGGTGATGGAATTTGTGATGAGTTTGAGGTTAGCGGATGTACGGATTCCATAGCTTGTAACTTTGACGAAAACGCAACGGATGATGATAATTCTTGCACCTATCCAGATGAGATCTATTTAGATTGTTATGGAAACTGTATAAATGATACGGATGGTGATGGTATTTGTGATGAATTTGAAGTTAACGGATGTACTGACCCTACAGCTTGTAACTTTGACGAAAATGCAACGAATGATGATAATTCTTGCACCTATCCAGATGAGATCTATTTAGATTGTTATGGAAACTGTATAAATGATTACGATGAAGATGATATTTGCGATCAATTTGAAGAATTTTCTTGTGATCAATATCCAGATCCTGGACCTTGTTTTGCGGCTATTGAAATATTTTATTTTAATCAAGAAACTGATTTATGTGAAAGTTTTATATGGGGAGGGTGTGCTGGTGTCGTACCATTTGAAACGTTGATTGATTGTCAAAATCAATGTCAAAATTATTCTTTAATTAATAAAATAAATGATAATAAGAAACTTATAAAATCAATTAATATTTTAGGAAAGATAGATTCGTCTAACAAACTAAAACTTTTAATTTATGATGACGGAAGCGTTGTTAAAAAATATAAGTATTAATCGTTGAAAATATTACTTATAGTAATTTCAACTTTTCAAAATTAAAGACTAATTTTAAACTTAGTCAAGTTATTTAATATTAATTTTCGTTTTTTAACTAATTAAGTTAGGGTGTATAAATTTTTTATTAATTTTTTTTTATTACTTTTTCCAATTTGGATTTTTTGTCAAGATTGGATTTTTTTAGGTAACTATGAAGGTTATTCTAGACACCATCCCATAACTTTTTCCTGGGATAAATATGGTTTTATTATTGCTGGTCAAAACTCTGATGGTGAATATTTAGATGATGTTTTTAAGTATGACTCTGAATATAATTCTTGGGAAGAACTTGAGAGCTTCCCTGGTGGACCAAGAGGTTATGCATATGGGGTAGCTAATGAAACTCATGGTTATGTTGGTTTTGGAAAAAATGAAGATGGATATCCAAATGATTGGTGGAGATTTAGTTTTCTAGAAGACATATGGGAACAATTGCCTAATTTCCCTGGCATAGGGAGAAGTCACCCGGCTATGATTATTACTGAAAATAAAATTTATGTTGGTCTAGGGAGTGCAAATGGTCAGAATTTTGGTGATTGGTGGGAATATGATATTTTAAATGACTTTTGGTCACAAAAAACAAATTTTCCATATGGAAACAGACATCACCCTTATTATTTTTCAATTAACGAAACCCCCTATGTTGGTTTTGGTCACGGTGATTATATAGATAATAATATAAATATTTATAATGATTTTTATAAATATGACGTCAGTTTAGATAATTGGATACAATTAAACGATTTTCCCTCAGAAGGTAGGGTAGCAGGAACACAGTTTTCATTTAATAACAAAGGATATATTCTCAGCGGTGATGGAGACGATCATGGACCACTTGATACTGGAGAGTTCTGGGAATATGATCCGTTAAACGATAACTGGACTCAATTAACTTCACATCCTGGAGGTGCAAGGTGGGCTCCTGGTTCATTTGTAATTGATTGTGATGTGTATTTAACATCAGGTTATGAAGGAGATACAAACGCTTATCTAAATGATTTATTTAAATATAAAATAACTGAATCATGTGGTTGTACAGATCAAAATTCATTTAACTTTAATCCCCTTTCCACAATTGATGATAATAGCTGTTGCTATAACTCAGGATGTACAGACATTTCTGCTCTTAATTTCAATCCGGAAGCATGTTTTGATGATAATAGTTGTATTACAATAAATTCAGGTTGTACTGACAACACTGCAACTAACTATGATGAAAATGCAATAGTTGATGATGGTTCATGTAATTATATAGTTTCTCAAAATATTAATTTACAGGAGGGTTGGTCAATTATCTCTACTCACTTGAACCCAGTGGAAAATAATATGGATTCTATATTTAGCGATATTGTTGAAGATCTTGTGATTGTAAAAGATCAATCTGGATTTGTTTATTGGCCACAATTTGCATTAAATAATATTTATTCCTTAACAATTGGTGAGGGATACCAAGTAAAAATGAATACCAATAATACATTAAGCGTTGAAGGAACATCTGTAGATTATAATACAGAAATTTTAATGAATCAAGGATGGAATATAATGGGTTATTTACATCAGGAGCCTAATTCAATTGAAACAATGATGTCAACAATGAATTCTTCTAATTTAATAGTTATGAAAGACTCTTGGGGTAATGTTTACTGGCCACAATTTGGTTTGAATAACATAGGTAATTTAACTCCCGGACAAGGTTATCAAGTTAAATTAGCTAGTTCATGGAACTTCTCTTACCCAGCATCAGGAGGTGCTAGATATGGTGATGTTTATACTGAAAGACCTGTTCATTTTGAAGAGCCTTCAAATACTGGAAATAATATGATTATTGGTTTACCACTTAGTGCTTGGGAGTCTACTCCATCAATTGGAGATGAGATTGCTGCCTACGGAGAAGATGGTGAATTAATTGGAAGTACTACATTCCAAGGAGATCATATTGCACTTA
>Ga0160422_10002752_pt1 | contig 10971 bp, 7 predicted proteins | sample Fk160mmetaG_FD_108192 | JGI IMG/M metagenome (GOLD analysis project Ga0160422, IMG submission 108192) | Marine microbial communities from the Central Pacific Ocean - Fk160115 60m metaG | ecosystem: Environmental > Aquatic > Marine > Oceanic > Photic zone | place: The Central Pacific Ocean... | reverse complement strand
GGGGGCTCTACAGTTGATACGGCAGTATTGCTCGAGTCGTTCGGGCGAGGATTGGTTGTTGAGCCATACCAGAGCTGTATTGTTCTGTGTGCCGAATTACTCCAATTTGCAGGAAACGTAGAACAGAAAAGTCAATATTTGCCATCAATTGCCGAAGGTAAAACACTTCTCTCGTTTGCTCATATTGAACCAACCTCACGGTTCAATCTGTGTCACATCAGAACAAGAGCGATAAAACAAGGCGATTGTTTTATTATCGATGGTGAAAAAGCGATTGTTCATAATGCTGAAACAGCGGATTATTTTATTTTATCAGCCAGAACTGAAGGTGATACAAATGATGAAGAGGGAATAACATTATTCCTAGTGCCTAGCAGTAGTAGTGGTATAGAGATGCGGTCCTACCCAACTATAGATGGTTTAAGGGCATCCGAGATTTGCTTCAAGTCGGTAAAGGTCGATCAACAGCATGTTCTAGGTGAATTAAATCAGGCTGCAGAGTATATACAGAAAGTTGTGGATAGAGCCTGCGTTCTTCTTTGTGCAGAAGCGGCAGGAGCTATGGATACAGCTGTCAAATTAACTGTAGATTATATTAAAAATCGTGAACAATTTGGACAAGCTATTGGGTCTTTTCAGGTGTTGCAGCATAGAGCTGTTGAAATGCTTGGGGCTAAAGATTTTTCGAGAGCTTTAACATACCGAGCAGCGGGAGCAATAGATCAATCAAACGCGTCGGAAAGAACGCGCGCTGTTTCAGCGGCAAAAGTGGAAATGGGACGAAGTGGCAAGCTTATTGGACAAGAAGGTATACAACTGCATGGCGGCATGGGTATGACAGACGATATGCCAATTGGTCACTTTTTCAAGAGATTAACTATGATTGATGCCATTTTCGGTAATGTTGATTTTCATAGAAAACGTTTCGCACAAATTATCTAAAATAAAAATTTTAAAGGAGATTCAAATGATACCCGAGATGTCTGAGCGTTCCACTAAATTACGCGCACGGGTTCAGGAATTTATGGATGAACACATTATGCCAAATGAGTCACTTTACTATCAGCAGATAGAAAAGGCAGATGACCGTTGGGCTTGCCCGCCAATACTAGATGAATTGAAAGCAAAGGCAAAGGCTGCTGGCCTTTGGAATTTGTTCTTGCCAGAATCAGATAAGGGGGCAGGTCTAACCAACCTCGAGTACGCGCCAATTAGTGAAGTTATGGGGCGCGTGCATTTCGGATCGGAAGTATTTAATTGTTCTGCACCGGACACTGGCAATATGGAGGTACTAGAAAGATATGCGACTGAAGAAAATAAGGAGCGCTGGTTAACGCCCCTGTTAAACGGTGAAATTCGATCCGCTTTTGCTATGACTGAGCCAGCAGTAGCCTCCTCTGATGCGACGAATATAGAATCCAGCATTGTTAAGGACGGTGATGAATACGTCATAAATGGAAGAAAATGGTGGACCTCCGGTATTTTAGACAAACGATGTAAAATTCTCATTTTTATGGGAAAAACAGACCCGACAGCCGAGAAGCATAAACAACAATCTATGATCCTGGTTCCTGTAGACACAAAAGGTATAACTATAAATAGAGCGCTGACTGTATTTGGTTACGATCATGCACCCCATGGCCATGGTGATGTGACATTTGAAAATGTAAGGGTTCCAGCTAGTAATATGCTACTAGGTGAAGGTCGAGGTTTTGAAATTGCACAGGGACGTCTGGGGCCGGGTCGTATACACCACTGTATGCGATGTATTGGACAAGCAGAAAGAGCACTGGAATCCATGAAAACCAGAGCTAATTCACGAGTAGCTTTTGGCAGTAAGTTATCTGAGAAGGGAGCCCTTCGCCATAAAGTTGCTGAAGCTAGAATAAAAATTGATCAAACTCGCTTAATGGTTTTATACGCTGCTCATAAAATGGATACTGTGGGTAATAAGGCTGCTAGGAAAGAGATAGCTATGATTAAGGTTGCCGCACCAAGAATGGCTTGCGAAATTATCGATGAAGCTATCCAAGTTCATGGTGGTGGGGGCGTAAGCCAGGAGTTCAAACTTGCCTACGCGTACGGCTCTAATAGAACTTTACGTCTCGCTGATGGACCTGATGAAGTTCACTTAGAGGCTATAGCTAAGGCTGAATTTAGAAAAAATGACTGATTAAACAGTTACTTCCCTTGAGCTATTTCCCATCCGATGTTTGCAAGTCGTGGAGCTTTGGCGCCAACCTCTATGGCATTCTCAGAACTCGCGTTGCCCTGAAGGCCGCGAGCATATACGCCTTGGCAGATAGACGCTAATCTGAAGCACGAAAATGCGAGGAAGAAGTTAAAGTTAGGTATAGAATTTCGCCCCGTCCTCGTTGTGTATTTATTTACATAATCCTCGAGGTTAGGGATACCGTGTTCACTAAAGTTCAGGCCCAATAAACCGTTCAAGGATGTCCCATCGCAGGGAAGGCTATATGGCATACAGTTATACGCCAAGTCAGCTAGCGGGTGTCCAATCGTGGATAGCTCCCAATCTAATACCGCTACTACTTCTGGTTTCGTTTGGTGTAGAACTAAATTACCCATTCTAAAATCACCATGCGCGATTGATACTTCATCTGCTTGTGGACGATTTTTGGGTAACCATTCGATTAATGCATCCATGGCTGGTATGGGGTCCGTTTTTGCAGCGTCAAATTGCTTGGTCCATCGGTCTATTTGCCTACCAATATAGTTTTCGGGTTTTCCATAATCTTCCAACCCAATTTTTTTAAAATCAACACAATGAAGCGCCGCAAGCGCTTTGTTCATGGAGTCAAAAATTTCCAACCGATCAGATGCCGTAAAATCGCCAGGTAGGGAGGTGTCATCGATTATTCTGCCTTCCAAAAAGTCCATCACAAAAAAGGCTGTGCCAATAACATCGGGATTTTCACAAAGATGATGCATTTTGGGAACTGGTACATCTGTTTCTGAAAGGGCATTCATAATTCTATACTCGCGTTCTATTAAATGTGCGGATGGTAATAATTTACCTGGTGGCTTTTTTCTTAAAACATAACGCGTTTTCTTACCCTCGATAGCAAATGTTGGGTTTGATTGCCCTCCCTGAAATTGCTTGGCTTCTAACCCGTTCTCAAATTCATTTAAACCAACAGACGTCAAGTATTTTGCCAAGCGGTCTTCATCAAACTTATGAACTTTGCTTACAGGGATTAATTTCGTCATTTTTATACCTCTAGGATGGATCTGTGATCATTCTGCCACCGTCTATCGTGATCGTTTGACCTGTAAGATAATTCCCCGCCCGTGTTGCTAAGCTTGCCGTTAATAGTCCAATGTCATCTGGGTCACCTAGTCTGCCGAGGGGAGTTATGCGTTCAACAGCTTCAGTTTTTTTAGGGTCTTCCCACAACTCACGTGCAAAATCGGTTTTTATCAATCCAGGTGCTATGGCATTTACCCGAATATTGTGAGGTCCCCACTCAACTGCTAGATTTCGGACTAACTGTTGTTCTGCCGCTTTCGAAAGCGAATATAATCCGAGATTTTTACTCCCTTTAAAACCACCTATGCTAGATATTATGATAACAACCCCATCTTTTCGGGCTGCCATGTCGGGACAAACTAATTTGCATAATTGAAAGACACTTTTGACGTTTGTATCCATGATTTTGTCATACGCTTCATCGCTGGCTTGTTGCATGGGGCCGTAAACGGGATTAGTAGCGGCGTTGCAAACGAGAATATCTATTTTGCCAAGCTCTCTTAGGGTTTCAGAAACAAGCGTTTCCAAATCTTCTTTTCGACCAATGTGACATGGTATTGATTTCGCTTCAAAGCCTTGGTTAGTAAGTTCCTTAGTAACTTTCTCGCACGCATCGGCCTTTCTGCTAGATATCACAACTTTCGCTCCTAGCGCAGCCATACTGTAGGCAATTGATTTGCCGATACCCTTTGTTGATCCTGTTATTACTGCGACTTTACCATTTAAATCAAACATCACTGGATTCCTATTTCCTAAGCTTTTCCGTTATGTTGAAGTTAGGTGGCTGTTAAGCCTCCGTCTACAACAATTTCAGTACCGTTCACAAATTTTGCTTCATCACTAACTAAATATGCAACCGCTCCTGCGATATCGAGCGGCGTCCCTAAACGCCCCATTGGTGATGCAGCCGCGAGTGCGATTTTATGTTGCACGGGATTTCGGTGAGCAGATACAATCTCATCAACCATTGGGGTGTCCGTGTAGGAAGGATGAACTGAATTGCATCTTATCCCATACCCTTTTCTCGCACAGTGTAATGCTACCGATTTGGTAAGTAGTCTCACGGAAGCTTTCGAAGAGCAGTAAGCTGCAAGATTTGGCGCGCCAATAATTCCGGCGACACTAGATATATTTACAATTGAACCACCATGGCCATTCTGTTTGATAAGCTCTATTCCGTATTTACATCCTAAAAACGGCCCCTCTGAATTAACTGCGTGAATTTGTCTCCATTGCTCGAGAGTGGTGTCTTCAATTGAACCCGGCGTACCAACGCCTGCATTATTTATAATAAAGTCTAGCCTGGAATGCTTTTTTTCTATGTGATTTGAGATATTTATCCAATCGTCCTCAGATGTGACATCAAGCGTTTCAAAAGAAGCACGAGTGCCAAACTGGTCGGCTTTTTGACGGCCCGCGCTGTTGGATAAATCTGACATTATGATTGTGGCACCATTCTTTAGTAATAATTCGCAAGTTGCTAATCCTATTCCAGATGCTGCACCAGTTATTAAACCTATTTTGTTCTCTAATCTTTCCATAAAAAAGCTTCTCGTTCTCTATCTAAACCGAGACAATTAGTTTAATTTAAAAGTGTCATAAATATCAAAAAATTTTCTCCTCCCTTTATATTTTACAAATTAAGGATTCTTTAAATGGCTATTGCTAATTTTGAACTTCTTGAACGTGTTTTGGTTACAAATGACGATGGTATAGACGCGCCCGGGTTGAGAATTGCGGAACACGTTGCAGGCGTTATTGCCAAGGAGGTTTGGACTGTTGCACCAGATACGGATTACAGTGGCGGATCTAGGCAGATTAATCTTCATAAACCACTGCGAATAACTACTCATGGCGGTAAAAGGTATTCGGTGTCTGGTTCACCAGCAGATTGTGTGATGGTTGGGGTTGGTGAACTATTAAAAGATAAAAAAGTTGATTTAGTATTGTCAGGTGTAAATGCTGGAGTGAACATCGGAGGGGATGTTGGGTTTAGTGGTACGGTTGGAGCCGCGATGACTGCGAATGTAATAGGTTTGCCTGGTGTTTCGCTTAGCCAGGCATGGAAGGAAAGAGATAATATTCCCTGGGAGACATCACAGAAGTGGCTTCCTGAAATCTTAAAAAGACTAATTAAAAATAAACATTGGCCATGGAAGTTTGTGCCTAATATCAATGTTCCTGCTGTACCGTCAGATGAAGTTGAAGGTGTCTCGGTTTCCCAACAGGGATATTCCACGAGTGTTAGTCCCTTGATAGAGAAGCGTAAAGATCTTCGCCAGCAGGAGTATATGTGGCTTTATCTTTCTAAAGACCACGGTCATCCAGGTGATGATGAAGATATTTCGGTTCTAAGGTCCAATCGAGTTTCAGTATCGTTTTTAACGCGAAGTATTACGGATCAAGAAGTTACCACTGAGCTATCTTCTTTGTTTGAAAAATAATCAGCGAAGTGAGCGGTTCAAAGGTTGGGTATTACAGGTTGGCAAGACTTGTTTTTGGGCTTCCGCCGTTTCGATAAGTTTTTGCACGGATGAGGTAATTTTTTATTGGTCAATATATCAATTTTCCCTAATGATCAAAAATTGGATGAAAAGCTTTTTAATAAGGGAGAACACGATGCTTAATGGTCGTATGATGGATATGCCATTACTAATTTCGAGTATAATCGATTATGCAGCAGATGTGAGGAGTTCTTCTGAGATAGTGTCGCAGACTGTTGAAGGGAATATTCATAGGTATACGTATGCTGACTCCCATAGACGAACCGCTCAGCTTGCTAATGCGCTTAAAAAATTAGGTGTAAACGAAGGTGATCGGGTTGCTACCTTGGCATGGAATGGGTACCGGCATTTTGAGTTATACTACGCCGTTACTGGTATAGGAGCGGTGTGCCATACAATTAATCCTCGTTTGTTTGCTGACCAAATTATCTATGTAATAAATCATGCAAAGGACCGCATAATATTTATTGACCAAACGTTTGTTCCGATCGTGGAAAAATTAGTCGATCGCCTCCCGAATGATTTGATATACGTTATTCTTTGTGATAGAGGCGGTATGCCTGACACGTCTCTGCCTAAACCCTTGTGTTTTGAAGAACTTATTTACTCCGAGTCATCAACTATAAGTTGGCCAAAATTAGACGAAAGAGCCGCGTCATCTTTATGCTATACATCTGGGACGACAGGTAATCCAAAGGGTGTACTATACTCTCATCGTTCAATACTATTGCACACTTTTGGCATGCTTACATTTGCTGCAGATGTTGGGCTTACGCCATCTTCGACGGTTCTTCCAGTTGTGCCACTATTTCATGCAAACGCCTGGGGGCTCCCATTTGCGGTGCCTTTGGTTGGAGCAAAATTAGTGTTTCCGGGTGCTGCACTCGATGGTGCTAGTCTTTTTTCGTTAATGGACAAAGAAAGAGTAAAAGCAGCTTGGGGAGTGCCAACAATCTGGTTGGGCCTGTTAGCAGAAATGAGAAAACAAAAAAGGAAACCTCAAGAATTCTCATTTATGCTTTCAGGAGGGTCTGCGGTGCCAAGGTCAATGATCCAGGAACTTGAAAAAGATTTTGGTGTCGATGTCACCCATGGGTGGGGGATGACCGAATGTAGTCCCGTAGGATCAACTACGACCCTAGGCTCCCAAACCAAAGAATTATCCTTTGATGAAAAGGTAGAATTAAAAACATATCAAGGCCGCCGTATGTATACGGTGGATATGAGACTTGTTGGGGAAGATGGCAAATTATTACCGCATGATGGTAAAGCATTTGGTGAGTTGCAGGTTAAGGGACATGCAATAATTGATGGATACCATGAGGACGAAGAAGCAAGTGTTGCAGCCATGACCGAAGATGGATGGTTAAAAACCGGTGATGTTGCCAGAATAACGCCAGAAGGTTTTATGATGTTGGTCGACAGAACTAAGGACTTAATTAAGTCTGGGGGAGAATGGATCAGTTCGATCGATTTAGAAAATGCTGCACAAGGACATCCATCAATCATGGAATGTGCAGTTATCTCGGCGTACCATCCCCAATGGGGTGAAAGGCCGCTTCTGATCGCTGTTCTAGAAAATAATGTCACTTTAAATTTAGAGGATATCCATAAATATCTGAATGATAAAGTTGCAAAATGGTGGTTGCCAGATGATGTTGTGTTTGTAGAAGAATTACCTCACACCGCGACCGGGAAAATCTCCAAAATGACCCTAAGAGAACAATTTAAGGATTATAAATTTGAGCATAGTGAAAGTTAAAAAGCGCTAGCATCTGAAATGAATAAAGTACATTAGTTTTTGGAAACAGGTGAATTTATGGATAACGTTAGAATAGCAGTCGATGTTGGCGGGACATTTACGGATATAGCACTTGAGCACGCCGAGGGTATGACCACTAAAAAAGTACTGACAACTCCTGACAAGCCCGAAGAAGGAGTGTTGAGGGGTATACAGTCTACCCTTACAGAAGCAAATATTTCCCCTGGTGAAATCAAAATTCTAATTCACGGTACAACACTAGCAACTAATGCATTGATAGAGCGTAAAGGTGCGAATGTCGCTTTGATAACCACTGAAGGACTGAGAGATTCTGTTGAAATGGCGCAAGAGAACAGGTTTGAACAGTATGATATAAACATAGATCGTCCCAAGCCTTTGGTGCCAAGGTATTTGCGTTGGGGAATAAGGGAAAGAATGAACGTAAATGGAGAGGTGCTGATTCGATTGGAAGATAAATCAATAGAGCAATTACTTCCAATGATTGACAAGAATCAAATCGAAGCAATCGCAATCGGTTTGATCCACTCCTACGCAAATTCAATGCATGAAGAAAAATTAGCTGAGCATCTATCAGCGGCTCGACCAGATCTTTCGATAACGCTCTCAAGTCAAGTTTGCCCCGAAATAAGAGAATATGAACGACAGTCTACGGCATGTGCTAATGCCTATATTCAGCCTCTGATGTCGCGTTATTTGACAAAGCTTGATGAGGCTTTGCAATCAATGGGCTTTATGTGCCCATTTTTGTTAATGACTTCTGGGGGTGGTTTAACAACACTCGATACATCAATAAAATTTCCTGTTCGATTGGTTGAGTCAGGACCAGCTGGCGGTGCTATTTTAGCAACAGAAATCGCGAAAGAATGCGGGATAGACAATGTGTTATCGTTTGATATGGGAGGTACGACGGCAAAAATCTGTCTAATTGATGATTATACACCTCAAATGACGAGGACTTTCGAAGTAGCTCGTGTCTATAGAAATCTAAAGGGAAGCGGCCTACCACTTCGCATTCCGGCCATTGAAATGGTAGAAATAGGGGCAGGTGGAGGCTCTATCGCAAAGGTTGACGATATGAAACGGATATCAGTGGGGCCCGAAAGCTCAGGAGCATCTCCTGGTCCCGCTTGCTATGGTCAAGGTGGGCTGGATGCTACCGTTACTGATGCAGATGTCATCTTAGGACGAATAGACCCTCAGGATTTTGCTGGTGGAGCTGTTAAACTCGCTCCGGAGAAGGCAGACTTGGTACTTCAAACGGCAGTTGGCGATAAATTATCCTTGGATAGTTCTCTTTCAGCTTTTGGGGTTTCGGAAATTGTCGATGAAAACATGGCGAACGCTGCTAGAGTTCACGCTATCGAATGGGGAAAAGATATAAGTGCTAGATCAATGATTGCATTTGGTGGAGCAGCGCCGCTACATGCTCTTAGACTTGCGGAAAAACTTGATATTAATAAGGTCATTATTCCGGCAGGCGCGGGAGTAGGTTCTGCAATTGGCTTTTTGAGAGCTCCAATATCCTACGAGGTTGTTAGAAGTCGTTACATGAGCTTGCAGTATTTCGATCCGGATATTGTGAATCAGCTCATGAAAGAGATGTCTGAAGAAGCGAGAGAAATTGTAACTTCCGGATCAGATGCATCTGAGCTGAAGGAGCAAAGGCTGGCTTACATGCGATACGAGGGACAGGGGCACGAAATTGTGGTGCCAGTTCCTGTGCGCGAGTTAGAAGCAAAGGATGCAGATACATTGCGTGAATTATTTGAAAGTGAATATTCAAATCTTTATGGCAGATCTGTACCTGGCCAAAAACCAGAGATCCTGAGCTGGACACTTTCTGTGAGCGCGCCCGGACAGCCCCCGATCCAGGCGCTTACAAAGGTTGATAGTAATTCGGCCTTCAGTTTTGGGGGGACACGGAAGTTATTTGACGCTTCCTTGTCAGATTTCGTTGAAGCCACTGTCTATCAAAGAAATGAATTGGGTTCAAACGCAGAAAATTTTGGGCCGGCAGCAGTTGTCGAAACTCAGACCACTACTATCATACCGAGTGGTTATTCCTTCCAATTAAATGAATTCGGACATCTCGTAATAGAGAAAGACTAGACAGGAGTTATTTCATGACGTTAAATAACGCTCTTGAGCAAATTAATCTTCAAATACAATGGAACCGAATTCTCTCGGTTGTTGAGGAGCAGGCCCAAGTATTGGTTAGAACTGCATTTTCAACAGCCGCCCGCGAGGCTGGGGACATCTCGGCAGGGGTATTTGATTGTGATGGGAGAATGCTTGCCCAGGCGGTCACCGGCACGCCTGGCCATGTCAATGCAATGGCTGCGTCGGTAGGATCTTTTTTAGAAATTTTTCCACTTAAAGAGATGGAAGAGGGCGATATTTATGTGACTAACGACCCTTGGAAGGGAACTGGTCATTTAAACGATTTTACCGTCGTTACACCAACGTTCCGAAATGGAGAGGCGGTTGCAATTTTCGCTTGTACTACTCATGTTGTTGATGTTGGGGGGAGAGGTTTTGGTGCTGACGGAAGACAAGTCTATGAAGAGGGCTTAAATATTCCTATCATGCCGCTGGCAAAAAAAGGAAAATTTTCGGAGATTATCTTTTCTATCATTAGAGCGAACGTGCGAAATCCGGTGGAGGTGGAAGGTGATTTATATTCTCTTGCTTCATGTAACGAAGTAGGGGGGCGTCGGCTTGTTGCCATGATGGACGAATTCGGGATGTCGAATCTAAATCATTTAAGCAATCACATCATTGAAACGTCTAAAAGCGGAATGCTAGAGGAGGTTAAAGGTCTAAAGTTTGGTAAATATAAAAATTCCATGCGTATCGATGGGTTCGAAAAAGAATTAGATTTAGTTTGTGAAATGACAATTTCAGAAACCGGAATAGATCTAGATTTCACGGGGACGTCTGGCACCTCGTCTTATGGAATAAATGTTCCAGTAACGTATACAGAAGCCTATGCCACCTTCGGCGTTCGGTGTGTGATCGGGTCTCGGGTTCCAAATAATGCAGGGTCGTTAAGCCCCGTTAGGATTAAGGCGCCTTCAGGCTGTATTTTAAACGCTCCTCATCCCGCTGCGGTTACGGGGCGGCATGTTATAGGTCAGATGCTGCCGGACGTAGTCTTAGGATGCTTAAACCAAGTTATACCGGATAGAGTGCCTGCTGAAGGTACATCCTGTCTCTGGAACCCCGTTCTTCTAGGTGGGCATGGGTTAACAGAAGAAGACTACGGCGATGCTAGACCGTTTGCGATGAATACATTTCATTCGGGTGGAACCGGTGCACGGCCAGCCAAGGACGGACTAGATGCCACGGCTTTTCCTTCAGGTGTTAAAAATACCCCCATAGAAGTAAACGAGACGATTGCTCCATTAATTTTC
>Ga0160422_10002749_pt1 | contig 10976 bp, 9 predicted proteins | sample Fk160mmetaG_FD_108192 | JGI IMG/M metagenome (GOLD analysis project Ga0160422, IMG submission 108192) | Marine microbial communities from the Central Pacific Ocean - Fk160115 60m metaG | ecosystem: Environmental > Aquatic > Marine > Oceanic > Photic zone | place: The Central Pacific Ocean... | reverse complement strand
GTTCAACGTTGTCAGCTGCACCAAAAAACACTTCTACAAATAGATCACCGATTCTTTTACGTTTCTCCTCAGGATCGCTGACCTCAGATATAGCCTCCAAAAACTGTTCAGATGCATCGATGACCTCAATATCAACACCCAGTTCCTTGAACTGAGATACCACCTCGGCCGTTTCATCTTTTCTCATTAAACCATTATCGACATAAATAGCTCTTAGATTAGTGTCGGCCTGATGCAATAAAACAGCCAACACGGTTGAATCAACTCCTCCAGAAACTCCACAAACAACTTCCCTGCCAGCGACTTCCTCTTTTACTTTTTGAATCAACTCATCTCTAAATGATTCAATTCTAAAGCCAGGTTCTTCCTCAACCATTGATAAGAAATTTTCCAAGACAAGCTTACCTTCATGACTATGTGTCACCTCAGGATGAAACTGAATACCAAACATTTTTTCAGATAATTGAATAGCAACTGGCACCTTGTCTTCATTCGTTCCAATAACCTTGGCACCTTCCGGTAACTGCGTGCAAGTATCAGAATGGCTCATCCATATCTGAGAGGAATCACTTAAACCTTTAAACAACTGCGAATCATTACACGGGTGTAAAGAAGCGGGTCCATACTCACGAGTTTCTCCTGGCTGAACAATCCCCCCATTCTTTTTGTTAAGTAATTGCATTCCATAGCAGATTCCGAGAACAGGGATATCTAAACTCTTTAAATAATCCAGATCAATATCAGGTGCATCGGGATCTGAAACGCTCCTAGGACCACCAGATAATATAATTCCTTTGGGCGAACAGGATTTGAGTTCGCTTGGATTATAAAGCTTAGCAAAATAGCCACATTCTCTAAGGCGCCGAACGATCAACTGCGTGTACTGAGATCCAAAATCAACAACTTGAATTTGAGGGTCATTATCCATCTTTTAATTATTATATTAGAAAGTTTTTACGATAATAATGAGATTCAATCCATAGATTGATAATTAATTGGCTCTTCGGTAACAACAATGTCATGAGGATGGCTTTCCTTCAGACCGCCTGATGTGATTCTTGTGAACTCAGCTTTCGATCTTAGCTCTTCGAGATTTTCTGCCCCAACGTAACCCATTCCTGATCGGAGTCCCCCAACAAGTTGAAATATCATATCTGCCAATCGTCCACGATAAGGCACCCTAGCTTCAACGCCCTCGGCCACTAACTTTCCAGATGCATTTTGCCCATACCTGTCACTTGAGCCTTTTCTCATGGCTTTAACTGAGCCCATTCCACGATACTCCTTAAAGGTTCTTCCCTGCCAGTTAACCATGGCTCCGGGTGATTCTCGTGTACCCGCAAGCAATGAGCCCAGCATCACTAAATCTGCACCAGCAGCCAACGCTTTTACAATATCTCCTGAGTACCTTATACCTCCATCGGCTATTACCGTAACGCCATTTGGTCTGCATACTTCGGCTACATTCTGAACGGCACTAAATTGGGGCATGCCAACACCAGAGATAACGCGTGTCGTACAAATTGATCCAGGTCCAACTCCAACCTTTACGGCACTCACTCCTGCCTCCATTAAATCTTTTGCCCCTTCTGCGGTGACTACATTACCAGCAATAACCGGTACATTAGAACTATTCCCAGTGAGATTACCGACAACATCCAAAACCCTTGAGGTGTGACCAGTAGCCGCATCAATGAATAATGCGTCCGCACCCGAATCAATCATAGCTTGAGCTCTATCAATAGCATCGTCACCCACTCCAATGGCTGCCCCCACCCTAAGTTGACCATTTTGATCCTTGGCTGCACTCGTATACCTTTGCCTAATTTCGATATCCTTTGTCGTGATCATTCCCTTCAATTTACCTTTGTCATCCACAAGTGGCAGCTTTTCCAATCGATGAGTATAAAGGGTTTCTCTAGCTTCTTGCTGAGAAACATTTTCCAAGGCAGAAATGACTTTTTCTCTAGGGGTCATCATCTGACTCACTTCTATTGACTCATCTTCAACACACCATGTGTCCCTATTGGTAACCATTCCCACTAAATTGCCTTCATCATCAACCACTGGAAATCCGGAGACGCCATTCTCATTCATGATTGAATGTAATTCTCCTAAAGTGGTATTACCTTTAACTGATATAGGGTTCTTAATAATGGTGTTCTCTGACCTTTTTACTTTTTTTACAAAAGAAGCCTGCTCTTTGATTGGACAATTTCTATGAATGACTCCCATTCCCCCTTCTCTCGCCAATGCTATCGCCAATTCTGCCTCGGTAACCGTGTCCATTGCAGAAGAAATAACTGGAATATTAAGGTTAATGGCTCCAGCTAATACAGACCCAATGTTAGCATCAGAGGGTAAAATTGAACTCTTCTTAGGAACAAGAAGAACATCATCAAAACTTAAACCTAATTTAAAGTCTTCTGCCATGCGCAATAATGTGTGCATAGCCCCAACAAGCAAGTAAATACTCGAAAAAAATCAATTTTGCTTAAAGATTAATTCTATTTATTGGCCAATGCATAAGCTGCAGCACCAGCGGCAACTGCCAAATCTCCCATCTCCGCGACTTTAAAAGAAACCGATTCAGCGAGTGCCTTGGAACCATAATTTTGCACTGATTCTTTGAGCCCATCCATATAAAGATGAGGCATTTTTTCTACTAGGCCTCCTCCTAATACGACAACCTCAGGTGCTAATAATTCAACAACGCTAGTCACCCCAATTCCTAAGTAATGAATACTTCTATTCATCACATCGAGGATTTTATCTTCACCGGCTTCAATTGATTTTTTAATGACCCCGCTTTTGACCTTTTTGATATCCGTACCCGCCGTATCCATAATTGATTTCGCATTCCCTCTTGAAGCCTCAATCGAGCATGCTGATGCGATCCCCAAACGCCCGCACAATAACTCCAAGGCGACGGGTTCATGGAGATCCCCCTCCAAAGTTGATCCCAACATTCTAAATCTCCCGAACTCCATACAAGAGGCCTTCTTGCCTCGAAGTATTTTACCATCATAAACAAAACCACCTCCTACACCAGTTCCTGGGAAAACCCCAAATACGGAATATGCACCCTTGGCCGCACCTAAATGATATTCACCGAAAGTTCCAGCATCAACATCATTCAAAACTACAACGTTCTTGCCAATCTTTTTAGAGAGGTATTTCCCAATATTGACGTCATTCCAGCCAAGGTTTGCAGCTTCTTTTAAAATGCCTTCACTGAAATCAACCACTCCTGGACAACCTATACCACAAGAAGCTATTTCATTTTTTGAGACTCCTGCGGAATCCATCGCAGACTCAATAGTACTCCATATCCTCTTAAGACCAGCCTTAGATCCACGATGACCTTGAGTAGGCACTCTTGATGAAGCCAACACGTCAAAGTTTTTGTCAAAGACGACAGCCATAATTTTAGTGCCACCTAAGTCAATTCCTATGGATATATTTTTAGCCATTAATTATTCGAATGATGCTGACTTTTTAGCTGTATTGAAGCAATCAAAATTAAAGAAAGATTCACTTTAAACTTAAACAGCGGTTCCAAAATTTTTTGTTTTGGGCTTGTGCGGAGTAAAAGCATCCTCAGATATTGTTGCTATCTTACCTGCATTTTTGACGGCACTTCTATGAAAATAGCTTTGAGCTCTTATTTTTTTGGACCCCTTAGATGGCTTACTTCGGATATAAGTTCCATCAGATTCAAGTATATAAGATTGAATGTTGTCTTTAAGGCTAATCTTAAGAATTTCTTGAATCTTATTTTTTGAATCTGCATCTTTCACTTCAATCGCCAATTCAACTCTACGATCAAAACTACGCTCCATAAGGTCAGCACTAGAAATATACACCTTTGGTTTGCCATTATTGTAAAATGAAAAAATTCTCGAGTGTTCTAAATACCGGTCAACGATACTGGTCACTTTGATATTCTTGCTGATTTTTTTTAGATCAGGCTGAAGGCAACAAACACCACGCACGTTAAGTCTTATTTTAACCCCTGCATAGGAAGCCCTATATAGTGCAGTGATAATAGAACTGTCTTGCAGGCTATTAACTTTAATGTCAATTCGGGCTTCTTTGCCGTTCTCTGCATTATCGATTTCCGAGTCAATTAAATCCATTATCCGTTCACGTAGATGGAAAGGGGCCACGGTGAGGTTTTTCAATGAAACCAACTTTGATCCACCTGTTAATGCATTAAAAAATGAAGCCGCCTCGTATCCATATTTTCTTCTACAAGTCATATAACTAATGTCGGTGTACAAGCCTGCCGTAATTTCATTGTAGTTGCCTGTTCCAAAATGGACGTACCTTTTCAATTCATCACCCTCATTACGCACGACCAGAGTAACCTTAGAGTGAGTTTTTAAACCCTTGACCCCATATATAATTTGAACTCCTGCCCTTTCTAATTCCTCAGCCCTTTCAAGATTTCGAGCCTCATCAAATCTTGCTTTTAGCTCAACAACGACCGTTACTTGCTTACCGTTCTCGGCCGCTTTGATGAGAGAGCTAATGACTCGGCTGTTTTTGGCTGTTCTATACAATGTCTGCTTTATCGCCAGGACTTTTGGATCTTTTGCTGCCTGTTCAATAAATTCCAATACTGGCTCAAAGCTGTCATAAGGATGATGAAGTAACATGTCCCTATTTGAAAGGCTCTTAAAAATATTATCACCAGGCTTCCAATCCTTTGGAAGCATTGGATTCCAAGGCTCATTCTGAAGGTGTTCGAATCCCTTTGTAGATGAAAGCTCAATAAAATCACCAAAGCCCAAAGGCAAACTCGTTGAATAGACCTGGCTAGGCGTGGCTCCAACAAGATCCTTCAATCTTCTCGATAAATTCCAATTGAATCCTTCCTCCATATCCAATCTTACGCATTCGCTGATTTTTCTCTCAGCTAAGACAGCTCCCATCTCTTTAGCAAGATCGTGAGCCCCTTCCTCTTCAAGAGAAATTTCAGCATTCCGAGTTAAACGAAATAGACCTGCATTCTTAACAATCTCATCAGGAAAAATATGACCTATAAAATTAATCAAAACATCCTCAATAAGGATAAATTTTGAGTCGTCCGTTTCAGACAACCAAATAAACCTAGAAACATTTGATGGTATAGGAACGAGGACATGCCGTAATGTATTTTGAGACTCTGTAGAACCAACCTCACATATTGCCGACAAAGAAAGACTAGGAATTTCATTTTTCCCGTCACTTTCAGCAAGAACAATGGGCGTTAAAAGAGGCATAATACTCTCAACGAAATATTCAGCGACATGATCTATTTGCTTCGAATTTAGCTGATCAATGGAAACTCGAGAAATACCCTCATTATTTAGTTCAGGCATGAGCTCCTGATAAAAACAATCCTCTATCTCCCCCAACATAATTTCAACTCTTTGCCTTACTAGGGTGATTTGTTGAGACGGCGTCAATCCCGCTGGGTCAGGCTTTCTTTTCCGAGCAGAGCGCAATATTTCAAGACCACCCACCCTTACCATGAAAAATTCATCAAGGTTTGAGAAAGCAATAGACAAGAACTTAAGCCTTTCCATTAAAGGCAAATCGTTCCTTCTAGCCTCATTCAAAACCCTTTGATTAAACTCCAACCAACTGAGTTCTCTGTTTATGTATGGAATTTCCATTATCTCAACGAACTCTGATTTTTACACAGATGTTTGAATCCTGAAATGAATTTTTATTCAATAATACCAAATTTTTCTAGATTGATGAGTTTGGTTGAAACCTGAATATGACGAAACTGACACATAGTTAACATTATTTTACATTTTTGACGCCTTTACTAATTTAAGGTATAATATAGATATGAGCTCGGAGTCACACATCTTAAATAATTTCCAATCATCCATTGAGGATCTAGAGGTCGATTTACAAAAGATGACGGAGCTGACAATAAATAACCTCAAGGCCTCAATCAATGGACTCATTCAAAGAGACAGCGCCGCTTGCTCTTCAGTTATTGCTAGTGATGATGAAATCAATGAACTTGAAAAAGATATCGACCAAAAAGGGATTCGAATCATTATGCTTTATCAGCCAGTAGCATCTGATCTAAGGCTGGTTACATCCATAATGAAAGTATCTCCTAACTTAGAACGTATCGGGGATCAATCCGTAGGAATCGCAAAAAGGGCAAGGAAAATGAATAAAAATCCTGAATGCCCAGAGTCTTCATTGACTCAACCTCTACACGATCTAGCTCTAAGCCAACTAGAAAATGCTTATCTCGCATTTAAGAACCGTGATGTTGATTTGGCACTTGAAGTAAAGAAAAAGGATAAAGATTTGAATCTGATTTGTAAGGAACTTGCAAAAAAACTCACCAAGAAAATGGAATCAGATGCATCAAGAATTAAAGACTATTTAGACCTACACTATATTGCAAGGTCACTGGAGAGAATTGGTGACTATTCTAAAAATATATGTGAGGATGCTATATTCTTAGAATCCGCAGTTGATATTAGGCATGGTGGAGAATTGCCCGAATCATAAAACTCCTAATTTCTGTGAATAACGGCTAGCCGTATCTCCCCTCAATATACATTGCTGTTTGTTCCTCTTTGGGATTCAAAAACAAACTCTCTGTCGTAGAATGCTCAATAATTTTACCTAAGTACATATAAATGCACTCGTCACTAGCACGCTTAGCTTGTCCCATATTGTGAGTGACAATAATAATAGTGAATCTCTTCTTCAGCTCTGATATAAGCTCCTCAATTCTCTCGATACCATCCGCATCCAGAGCCGAACAAGGCTCATCCATTAGTATGACCTCTGGCTTTAACGGAAGCAACCTAGCTATGCACAATTTTTGCTGCTGCTCTAGAGTCAGCGAAGTAGCTTTCTCTTTTAACTTGTCTTTAGTTGCTTCCCACAATTGAACTTCTTTCAATGAAGCTTCTACAATATCATCGAGATTTAGATCCTTCATTGATGACTTAGGCGAATGAGACCTTAGTCCGAATATTATATTTTCATAAACAGAAATTGGTAAAGGGTTTGGCCTTTGGAAAACCATTCCTACTTTTTTACGGAGCTCAGGTAAACTCACATCAGGATCGTAAATATTTTTGCCAAGAATCTCTATAACTCCATTAGTAGTAACGTTACCGTATCTTTCATTAATTCTATTAAAAGACCTAAGAAGAGTCGTTTTTCCACAACCTGACGGGCCAATAAGTGAGGTAATTATACCTGGTTTAATATCGACAGAAACTTTAAAAAGCGCCTGAAAATCACCGTAAAATAGATCAACATCTTTTGTTCTAATTGTGAAATCAGCATTACCACCATTAGATTTATTGTCACTTGGTTCAGCAGCCTCATCTATTTTTTCATCAACAATCATACTTCTTACCCCATCTCTCCTGACAGATACTTCTTGGTTAATTCTTGCTTTGGTGAACTAAACATTTGTTGAGTATCACCCATTTCAACAATCTGACTATCGTTTAAAAACATCACGTGATCAGAAATTCTTTGAGCCTGTTGAATTAAATTTGTCACTAAAATGATCGTCATGTCTTTCTTCAATTCGACCAATACATTTTCTATTTTCATTGTTGTTACCGGATCAATCGCAATAGAAAATTCATCTAAGCAGAGAATTTCTGGCTCAAGGGATAATGCTCTAGCCAAAGTAAGTCGTTGTTGTTGACCTCCGGATAACTTTGTCCCTAGTGAATCTAATCTATCCTTAACTTCGTCCCAGAGAACTGATTGCTTGAGACAACGTTCAACGATTTCATCCAGTTTTTCAGGATCATGAATTCCTGCTCTTCTTGGTCCATAGGCCACATTCTCATATATCGAAAGAGGCAAACCAACAGGCAAAGGAAACACCATTCCGACACGCCTTCTAAGAGAGTGAACATTCTTGATTGAATTCACATTTTCTCCATCAATGGAAACTTCCCCAACCACTTTTGTGCCAGTAACAAGATCAATCGTTCTATTGATAGCTTTAAGTAGAGTTGTTTTACCTGAATTGGCGGGACCGACAATACCGAAGATCTCATTTCTCTCAATGGACAATGAGACTTCATCAAGAGCCTTATGGTCTCCATAAAAAACGCTTACATCTAAAAAATCAATGTGAGTGCTCATCAACTTCTATAAATTACCATTTCTTTCTAGTTCTAAGATACAGTCTTAACGAAATAGAAAAACTGTTTACTACAAGAATTAAACCTATGAGCACAGCTGCTGTGCCATACTTCATTTCTTCTGGCATCCCTGAAATCTTCTCGGCTACGACGTGTAAATGATAGGATAGGGCCATAAATCTATCATCCAAGTCGTAAGGCATGAGCTTAGTGCCAAGGTCAGAGGTATTAATAGCAACAGCTGCCGTTGCTCCAGTAAACAATATTGGGGCTGTTTCACCCGCAGCTCTGGAAATTTCGAGAATGACGCCCGTTAAGATTCCGCTTACTGAGTTCGGCAATACTATTGTTCGGATAGTCTGCCATTTAGTTGCACCCATGTTCCAGCAAGCATCACGAAAGCTTTGTGGTACTGATGCAAGAGCCTCCCTTGTGGCAGTCACAATGACGGGAATAGTCATGACCGCAATCGTACACGCAGCAGCAATTAGACTCTCTCCCATCTTAAAAGTTAACACAAAACATCCGACGCCAAAAAGAGCATGAACAATTGATGGCACACCAGCCAAACTGGTAACAGCCATATTGATTGCACGAGTAAACCAATTATTTGGAGCGTATTCGTTAAGATAAACACCAGCCAAAATTCCTATTGGAGCAACAAGAATTAATGAAACGACAACGAGATAAAAGGTGCCTATTAGAGGAAGCCATATACCCCCGGACTTACCGAGTGGACCAGGGTCACCCCAGATATAGTCCCACGAAAGGACAGGCGAAGCCTTGTATATGAGATATGCAATAATTACAAGGATTGGAACTATTAGAACGAGAGAGGCTAAAAGCATAAAACCTTTAACTCTATTCTCCTTGCGTAACTTTTTAGTTTCAAAGTCACTTCCGGCAAATGGATTATGTACAGCTTCAGACATTTATTGGTTCTTATTTTTCACCCCTTTAATTACGATGTCAGATACTACGTTTATAAAGACACTTATTAAAAGCAGAACAATCCCAATCACAAATAACATCCTGTAATGATCATCACCGTGTGCTGTGTCAGGCATTTCAGATGCAATGGTAGCGGTCAGCGCTTTAACCCTATCCAGAAGCAACGCGGGATTGAAAAGGTTATCGGGAATATTCTCAGTACTTCCAGAAGCCATCCATACTGCCATCGTTTCACCCACTGCTCTTCCAACACCTAACATACAGGCCGCTAAAAGCCCACTTTTCGCCGCTGGAAAAAGCACACGATAAACAACCTCCCACCTGCTCGCACCAAGCGCCAGCGCGGCTTCCCTGTAAGAGTCAGGCACCGCGCGTAAAGCATCTTCACTAATTGAAACAATAAGCGGGACCGCCATCAAGGCTACGACAATGGATGCATTCAATAAATTAACTCCAACTTCAATGCCTAAAACTTTTTGCATTAAAGGACCCATTATAACGAGGCCAATGAACCCCCAAATAATGGATGGGACTGCTGCAAGAAACTCAATCAGGATCTTCAAAGTCTCTTTAACTCTCGGCGAAGCAAATTCAGATATATAAATTGCCGCACTAAGTCCTAGAGGCATTGCAATAAACATACTCACAACGGTAATTGCCAAAGTACCGTAAAGCATTCCAGCGGCACCATAACTTGGTTCATTTCCCTCAGCTGGATTAGGAATCCATCTATTTTCGAAGAAAAATGACCCCCAGTCGACCTTAGTCAAAATTGGTGCCGCTTCTTTAAAAATAAAGAAGAATATGGCAATTACAAAGATGATAGAACTCCATCCACTAACATAGATCAGTGAACGTATGAAGGGCTCGGCACGATCAATTTTCGTACCAAGCCCACTCAAAAGCTTTTTCTTGGATGCCAATTTAATTAAGGATTTTTTTGAAGCTTAGGAAAGCTTCGATCATTTGGCAAGCGGAACAAATCCCTCTTTTAGTAGAGCATCCTGACCACCTGTTTTAACCCAGTCAATATACTCTTTAACAATGCCTTCTGGCTCTCCTACCGTGTAAATATATAAAGGTCTTGCTATTGGGTAATTTCCCGCAGAAACATTCTCTATAGATGGCTCATAGGCTTCTGCACCATCTTCTTTACTGATGGCGAGCCAAGCAACTTTGTCAGTCTTATAACTCATTCCACTGTATCCCATAGCAGAAGGAGTCGTCATGCAAAGTTCAACCACGGCTGTTGACCCCGGCATGGATCCAGTTCCTAGCTTAAACTCAATACCTTTTCCATCAGCATCTTTGCCTAGAACAGCTTTCTTATAGAATGCATAGGTTCCAGATGAATTACTACGACCTGCGCGCTTGATTTCAGCGTCAGTTCCTCCAAGGTCTTTCCAATTCTCGATAGCACCGCCTTCTCCCCAAACTGCACGCAATTGCGGAAGAGAAATTTTCTTAACTGGATTATCTGGATGAACAAAAACTGCAATCCCATCATAACCGACAATATGAGCGACAGGATCCTTGCCATGCTTTTCCTTTATTGCGTTAGCCTCTGTTTCTTTAATTTCTCTACTTGAATGAGCGATTTGAACCGTGCCATTGATTAGAGCCTTAATTCCGGTTCCCGAACCCTCACCATTCACTGAAACTGGAATGTCAGGTTTTACGGTTTTATAAGCTTCGGCCCAGGCCAATCCCACCTGAAGCATAGTATCAGATCCATTAACACTAATGGAGTCGGCGGCCTCGTCATCATTACCTCCGCATGATGTGAAAACAAGACCTATAACACTGGCGAGGGATATATTTTTTATGTATTTTTTCATTTAATTTTAGCAATAGACGGTTTCATTATTATAAGTCTTAAGC
>Ga0160422_10002747_pt1 | contig 10982 bp, 6 predicted proteins | sample Fk160mmetaG_FD_108192 | JGI IMG/M metagenome (GOLD analysis project Ga0160422, IMG submission 108192) | Marine microbial communities from the Central Pacific Ocean - Fk160115 60m metaG | ecosystem: Environmental > Aquatic > Marine > Oceanic > Photic zone | place: The Central Pacific Ocean... | reverse complement strand
GCCTCCGAATCATACAGGTGCTGCGCGGGTCGATGCAGGCCGATCGGTCCACTGATGAAAACGGCAAACTGTATCGGGTACCCCCCGAAGAGTTCAAGGCGAATATGGAACAAGTGGTGGCGTGGTCCCGTGCCGTCGGAGCGACCGTGGTTGCCCTCGATATGACGGCCACGACTGCGCACCGAACGGCGTTGGAATCACTGGAACTTCCCGTAATTCGGCCCGATATTTCATCCGAGGAACGCTTCGAACGGGACCCAATTCACTTCACGGCAGCCGGCAATGGTGCAATTGCGGACCAGGTTGCTACGGTGCTGCTGCCGATATTCAGCGAGAGATGAGCGCCGCCGTCGGCGTGGAGAGGACGTCTGCAAACAAGGCGAACCCCTCCTCATCGGGATGGCCGTCATCGAAGAAGAGGGGTTCACGAATGTTCGGATTGGTTTCGAAGAGCGCGTAAATCTCGTGTGGAAGGTCTCTGTGCAGTGGCGGGACCTCGATGATGGGTACGCCGGTGCGTTGATCGATGACGGCGAGCTTCATGCCCCGTGTTTCGAGGGCGACACCTCGCCCTTCTTGCGCCTTCCGAAACAGGGGCGTCATCTCAATGATGGCACTCGCTGTGCTGCTCAAGTCAGAGCGGACGCGGTCATACTCGGTGCTCCAGTTGGCGCTGCCGCGGACATCAAAGGTGGAAACGGGGGGGAGCACCACGATGATCTGGGCCCCAGTAGCCCTTTTGCAGGCCTTCACGCCTTGGTTGTAGGTGCCATGGGGGTTGGGGCCATGCTGATGAACCCGCCGGGTCCACAGGATGATGTCGGGTTCGAAGGCCGGAGCCTTGCCCGTGCACCACCGCTGCATGGCAACGTCTGTATTGGATGGGACGCCTGCGTTGAGCACCTCGACGCGGTGGCCCATGGTTGTCAGTTTTGAAGCCAACTGCTGGGGGTAGGTGTCTTTGTCGGCCACGCCCCAGCCGTGTGTGACCGAGTCACCAAGCGCAATTATTCGAGTCACGCCCGGTACCTTGGGCCCCACCTCCGGCCCGCGGAGCCGATCCGAGTTGGTGCTCAACTCGTAGCTTCGAACGCGGTTGAGTTGATGGTACTCACCCTTTCGCCATGCGTGCACTTCATGGAACGAATGCGGTCGGTCGGGGTGTGTCACGGGTACACCCTTGAGGTTGGGTAACAGCCAAGACTCGCCGCCAAGATCATCCCATTGGGCCACAATGTTGTCCGACTGCACCGGGCGTTTCGACCGCTGCCACTGGATCCACACCGCAGTTCCGATGGTGGCGAGTATCAGGCCGATCGAGAGGGTCCGCGCCTTCACTTACATCACCGTGTAGGTCTCGGATAAAACCGAGTCTTCTGGTGCCGTCCACCACAAGTAGGCGACGACACCGGTCACGACGAGGACGGCGCCAATGATCCACCCGCTTGCATTTTGTTCGGCTTTTGGCATGGTTAGATTGTAATCCGTTATTGTTCAGACATGGATGAACAGACCGACATCAAAGGCGTGCTGAAGACAACCCGGCCGTGGTGGATTGTACCCATTGTCATCGTGTTTGCAGTCGCGCTGGCGTTGGTTCTCACCGACGTCTCGCCGTTGCGCCAGTTCGCATACACGGTGTTTTAGTACCAGCCGAGGCGGCGGAGCTCCGCATCGATGGCGCGGGCGACACTCGAGTGACCCGTTGGCGTCAGGTGATTTGTATCGATGAATGCGCGGTCGTTGAAACGGTCGAGCACGGAGGCGGTATCAAGGTAGGCGACATGGGAGTGTGCTGCCGCCAGCTCGCTCATCACGTCGAAGTAGTGCCAAAGAACTCTCGGGTCTGGCCGCACTCCCTCGCTCATCAGCAACACTCGAACGTTTCGTTCTTTGGCCACATCGATGATGTGGGCCAAGTTTTCGCGAAGGTCCGAAGCGGACACCCCGACCCCGCCGCCGGGGCGCATGCCCCGAACCAGTAGGCGCAGGCCTTGGAACAACCGAATGTTGTCGAGGGAGCGCGTCCGCTCACTGAGATTACCCGCCTTCCATGCGGTGTAGAGGTCCGCGAAGGGCATGGCGGTGGGGAGGTTTTCATTGACACCGAGATAGATGGTCCACACCTCGCCATTGAGCCGGTCGGCGTGACCGTCCAGAAACTGACGCAGGTGGAAGCTGTTCCAGCCGCCCACGCCTTGGTTTACCACTTCCGTGTCGTCGGGACTGAGCTGATTCAGCAGCGCGGGGTAAAACTCGGCGAGTGAGTCATTTTGGAATGCGCCACCTGTACTGGAGGCTCCGAGGCAAACAACGCGTGTTGACGCTTGCTTTTTACCCAGTCGGACGGGGAATCCTTTGGCGGGATATGCGGTAAATTGTCCAGCTTCGAGGTCCTCAAATTGTTCAATCAGGGTCGCGGTAGACCCGGCGCCTTGTTGGGTGTTCGCCGCATTCCACACGTTGCCGACCGCTGAGAATCGAACCATCACCTCGAGGGCTCCAATGAGCGCACAGGCGAGGGCCAGTGAGATGATGTTGTAGAACCGAAGCCGGCTCGCCTGCACTTGCGCCCACACCAGCGCTCCTAGCGCTGCGCCAAACAGCGCAGTATACGCCCATCCGGTCGCGTCCGACACGGTCCACGTCACGGCCCAAGCTGCAGCAAGAAGTACCGTCGGTACGGCGCCCATCAGGAGGGACCGACGGGCGAGAGAGGAAGCGAGCCCACACGCAATCGCGAGGGAAGCGAGGGTCAGCGCAATGGTGACCGGCAGCCAATCGTCGCTCGCCTGTGTGAGCCGAAGGGCCTCGGCGAGCCTCGCTCCGTCGATCGCAGTGATGGGGCTACCCATGAGCAAGCCGACCGCTGCGAGTGCGGCTGCATTTGGCATTCGTCGACGCATTGCAATCATGCCGAGGAAGGCGAACAAGCCGACGCCAAGTCCCGTCAAGAACCAACGCATGCCTTGGGGTGAGGAAGCTGTGCCGTCAATCTCGATGGAGTCAATGTCGATGCGACGCAGGCCGGCCGACACCGAGGGGTGACCAGAGCTATCGGTGCTCACACATTGCAGGGTATGGCCGCCGGTAGTGGCCGCCCAACCGCTGCCGCCCCGCTCCATGCTGACGGAGAAGGGGCCCGGCGCCATCGTTGGGAGCGACCCTGTGCATCGCAAGGCTTGGCCAGCACCATCGAGCTGGACGTTCAAGCCTCGTGGTGCCTCTCCGGCGGTCAACACCAGCGCAGATGTCGTGTCATTGGGGCGATGGTGAAGCGTCAGCGTTGCGCGCCCCCCTTCGGGCAGGGTGCCAGAGACGGTAATCCGGTCCGCTCTTTGGTCGGCGACAAAGCTCTGGTAGGCGGAGAGTGACCAAGTACCCGAAGGGGCCGGGCCGCTCGCCAGCACCGTCTGGCTCACAAACGGTTGGCCGCGACTATGGCGCGACATCAAGTCCGGTTCGCCGGTGCGCGATTCGTTGCGGACGCCGCAGACCATTGTGGTCCACGCGATGGCGATGGCGCCCAATGCCAGTAGAATCCGCTGAATCACTCAGGCTCCGTTCGGAAGTCGTACCCGGTACGCTGCAACATTTCGATCATTGCCGGATCGAGTCGAAGGTCGCGAGGGACGGAACGCCCCTTACGAGCTGCCCGAAACGCGTCCCACCGACTTTTCAACTGATGGACTACCTCGGGGTTGGCTTTCGCCACATTGCGCGCCTGTTTCGGGTCGGTGTTGAGGTTGAACAGGCAGGTGTACATGAGGGGTTCACCGAGCGGTGCACCGGGTGGAGGCGGTGGTCGCTCGTGTTGATCGCCCGGGGTGCACGGAAAGGTCTGCTGCAGGAGCGTCCAAGGTGGAGAAATTACGGCACCCGGGAGGTCTCCATCGCCCGTCCAGCTGGGATCTCCCTCAAGCAGGGCTGTGGACCGGATTTGCTCTGACTTGTTCTGCAACGCTGGCACGAGTGATTCGCCATCAATTCCGGTTGGGGGGGTGACGCCGACGAGGTTTGTCAGGGTCGGCAGAAGGTCGGCTTGCGAGACCAGCACATCGGATACGCCTGCCGCAATGCCGGGAACGGATATGAGCAGCGGGACGCGCGCGACGCTCTCAAAGAACCCTGCGCCGTGAAGCAGTTCGTTATTGTCGTCCAGCGTTTCGCCGTGGTCACCCACAAGGACGATGACGGCCTGGCGTCCGCGTCGTTCAACGGCATCCAAGGCCACCTTGATGTCCGTGTCCATTCGGGCGACGGACTCGGCATAGGTTTTGTTCCAGACGGCTACACCCGCCGCTCCTGCACGGCGAACGGTATTTTGAATTGCCAGTTCGCCGGATGCGACCAGCCCTGGCCGCAACTGTCCTCCGGCTCGACCGGGCATCGCCCGGTCAGACTCGCGTGCCCCTGCACCCTCTTCCCACAGCGCCTTGCGGACGCCTGTGGAGTCTTCCTCTATGCCCTCGGTCGAGACGACGAATGGAAAGTGCGCAGAGCGTGTGTGAAGCATCGCGAAAAGCGGTCGGTCGGCGGGAACTGTAGCGATCCAGTCTGCCATTGGTTTCGCGGTTGCACCGCCAGCGCCCATCGGCCCGCTTCCGTGGCGTCCGTCTGGGGTGTCTCGCGGTGGTTCGATGATGGCCATTCGTTGGAAGCCTTTGTCCAAGCCGTAGTCAGGACGAAAGCCCGTTGCAGCGTCCACGCTGAACCCACCCGTCCAGTATCCGTAGAGTCCCAGCACTTCCGGAAGGGTTCGAAACTGGTCAGGCAGTCCGCGACCCCAGTTCAACACACCAGTGGTGCTGCCGAAGTTCCCGGTAAGGATGGTCGCAAGGCTCCCGAGCGTGAAGTTTCCGCCTGCATAGGCGCGTGTGAACCGCACGCTTTTTTTTGCGAGTTGATCAATCGTTGGGGTTAGCCCGCGGTCATCGCCATAGGCGCCGAGATGGTCTCCCCGCAGCGAACACACGCTGATGACGATGAGGTCGCACCCCGGACAGATCGCGCCTTTTTGCCAAGTGCCGACGTCTCCAGTGGCGGGGTTGTTGATGTCGACGATGCCAGGAACCACCAGATTGGTTTGCGAGGGTGTCGGCGGCGGCGGCGGCGGCGGCGGCGGCGGCGGCGGCGGTGGCGGCTGTGCGGAAGGAGTGGCCGAGGGACTCGGTTCGGATGCGGGCTTATCCGTGCTGGCACATGAAGTGACCCCGGCGGCAATGCTCACCAACAAAACGCGGATCGACTTCATCGTTTCGGTTCCCCTTGTTGGGCCATCATATCGCTCTTGCGCCGTGTTGATTACACTCTCTTGACCGTTAGCGCCTTGTTGATGGCCCGGATCGTGCCGATGGTATGAACATGAACGGTGTTCACAAACGCATCACCGACGGCCTCATTCGCGGGGCTGTGGTGTACTTGGTGTGGTGCTATGGAGGGTTTGTAGTTGGACCCATCGCGATCGCGTGGGACCGTGTCTTCTTGATTCCGCTTTGGGTTTTGGTCGCGGGTGCAGGACTCGCGCCGCTGGTGATTGAAGCTTGGATTGTTCGGTCATCAAGGGTCACCTTAGCGCCTGCGGAAGGCGCAACGCTTTGGCCCGCCCTGACCGGACCCTTCGCCAATGCGACAACACCATACCGCCACCACGGTAGCCGACTGGTGAGACCGGGTTTTCGGTCGGGTGGGCGGTGGAACCGGTTTCGCCGGGCTCGTTTGCGTTAATCCAGTCGGGCGAGGTGCAGTGTGAACAACAGTGATGGCAGCAGCGAGAGAATCCTGCCCGGTGAGGGCATTCCCAAGGGCGACGGTATTCCCAAAGGGGAGGGCATTCCGATTGGTGAAGGAATTCCAAAGTCCCAAGGAATCCCGAAAGGAACCGGGATCGCACGCGGCGAGGGAATTCTTCCCGGCGAAGGCGTTGAGCCCGGATCGGGGATTCTGCCGCAGGACGGGAACGCTCCAGACGATGGCATCCCCCCGAAGTCTGAGACCGACTGATTCCTAACCGAGGCGCGGGGTCGCCACGCCTCGGCTATCGGTCACGTCGCTGCGTTCTCAGTCCTTCGGCGGTAGGCAAGGGCAAGGACTGCGAGAACCCATGCGGCATTCATCGGTGACGAGGACGAAGCGCAGTTGCACCCTTTGGCCTCGCCGTCCAGCGTGCCGAGCTCGTTGCGGTCCTCAGCGGGTTCTTCACCACCGGCACCGGTGTCTTGGTCTGCCGGTCCACCAGAGTCATCGAGCCCTGTATCGGCCGCATCAGCCGGGTCGTTGGGGTCGAGGGGGTCGGTGTCGAGTTCATTGACCTCTTCGCCGTCAGTCCATCCGTCACCGTCCGTGTCCTCGGATTGAGGGTCGGTGCCTTGTTCCACTTCCTCGAAGTCGAGAAGTCCATCGCCATCCGCATCGCCCATGAGGTCGTACGGGTCGGTGCCAAGTTCGATTTCTTCACTATCGCTGAGACCGTCTTCATCGGAGTCCGTGTCCCGGCAGTTTGGAAGGCCGTCGCCGTCGATGTCGTCGTTTGAGGCGTCGCCATCGCCGTCTGTGTCTTCGTCGATGGTGTCGATCCCGTCGCCATCATCATCGCCGTCCATCACGTCAGGAATCCCGTCGCCATCGGTGTCATCGTTTGAAGGGTCGCCGTCTCCGTTCCAGTCTTCGAGCGCATCGGCGACACCGTCGCCATCGGCATCGCCGGCAGCATCGGTTGGGTCCGTTCCCGCAGCAGTCTCGCCCGCATTGGTGAGGCCGTCGCCGTCGGAATCGAGGTCGCGGGCGTCGTAGATTCCGTCGCCATCGGTATCGACGCTGGTTTCGGTAGCATCATCGATGCCGTCGCCGTCGGAGTCCAAGTCGAGGTAATCCGCTACCCCGTCGACATCGGTGTCGATGTCGCCTTCATCCTCGTCGGCGATGCCGTCCTCGTCACAGTCAAGGTGCATAAAGCAGGCCTCGCCTTCGCTCGAGTCAGGAATCCCGTCACCGTCAGAGTCGGTGTCCTGTGCGTTGGGAATGCCATCGCCGTCGAAGTCGCTCAGCCCTTCTGTCGTGTCGTCGATGCCGTCTTCGTCGCAGTCCAATACGATTGCGCAATCGGCACCCTCGAGAGCGTCCTCAAGGGTGTCGCCGTCAGAGTCAAGATCGAGATAACAGCCGGCCCCGTCTTCATCGATGTCAGCCGTGCCCTCGGTTGCATCGGAAATGCCGTCACCATCTGAATCAGTGTCTTGCAGGTTTGGGATGCCGTCGGCGTCAAAGTCATCCAAGCCTTCAGTGGCATCAGCGATGCCGTCCTCGTCGCAGTCCAACACGTAGGCGCAGTCGGCGCCTTCATCGGCGTCCAACAGTCCGTCGCCGTCGGAGTCGTCATCCAAGTAGGCAGGGACACCGTCGTCGTCTCCGTCATCCACTCCTTCAATGGCATCCCCGATTCCGTCGTCATCGGCATCGAGGTCCAAGTAGTCAGGAGTTCCGTCTTCATCGGAGTCTCCAGCCCCCTCAACCGCGTCGCCGATACCATCGTCATCGCAATCCGTGTTGAGGTAGCAGTCCTCGCCTTCGATGGCATCGGCCAAGCCGTCGCCGTCTGCATCGGTATCGACATAGGCACCGAGGCCGTCGCCATCGAGGTCATCGGTGCTCTCGGCGGCATCGGAAATACCGTCACCATCGGAATCGGTATCTCGGTAGTCCGGCGTCCCATCCGCGTCGGAGTCTCCCGCCCCTTCGACCGCGTCAGCGATGCCGTCCGCGTCGCAATCAAGCTGCTGGTAGCACTCAATGCCCTCGATTGCATCAGAGATGCCATCGCCATCGGCGTCGGTGTCGCGGAAGTTTCCATTTCCGTCTCCGTCTAAGTCGTCCGCACCCTCTGTGGCATCGTCAATGCCGTCGCCGTCGGAGTCGGTGTCAATGAAGTCTTGTTGGCCATCGCCGTCAAAGTCACCGTCGCCTTCGACAGCATCGGTGAGTCCGTCCCCGTCGGAGTCGTTATCGAGGTAGTTGGGTACACCGTCGTCGTCGGGGTCGCTGGCGCCCTCCGTTTGGTCGGAGATACCATCCCCGTCGGAGTCCGTGTCCAAGTAGTTGGGCGCGCCATCTCCATCGGCATCACCGGTGCCTTCGATCGCGTCCAGCAGGAGGTCGGCGTCGGAGTCGGTGTCGATGAAATTGCCTGCTCCGTCACCATCGAAGTCTGCCGCCGTTTCCGTTGCGTCATCGATCCCGTCGCCATCAGAATCGGTGTCCGTGAAGTTGGGTACCCCGTCTCCATCCACATCGTCAGCACCTTCAATGCCATCTCCGAGTCCATCGCCGTCTGAATCGCTGTCTTGGTAGTTGGGCACACCGTCGCCATCGGCGTCCGCAGATCCCTCCACTGCGTCGGCAAGGCCGTCGTCGTCGGAGTCAGAGTCAAGGCGATCGGGAATGCCGTCGCCGTCGAAGTCTCCGGGTCCTTCGAAGTCGTCAAACATGCCGTCATCGTCCGCGTCGGCATCGGCGAAGTCGCCGAACCCGTCTCCGTCGGTGTCCACTGAACCCTCGGTTTCATCCGAGAATCCGTCGCCATCCGAGTCGAGGTCGAGGTAATCCGGAGTCCCGTCCCCGTCCGTATCGACCGGGCCATCCAGTCCCCACTCGTCACCGTCGCTGATGGTGTCGCCATCGGCATCGCCTCCCGAGACGGTGGGATCCATGCCCGCATCGTATTCGTCGCCATCCACGATTCCGTCATCATCAGAGTCTGGATCGAGGGGGTCGGTGAGCGTTACAAATTCCTCGAAGGAATCGAAGAGCCCGTCCCCATCAGTGTCGGTGAAATCGAACTGCCCGGGCTCGAGAATGAGGTAGGAGTATGAGCCCCCGAAGTGGCGTCGCTCCGAGTCTTCAAACTGGTCTTCATTGCATCGCACGCAGACTTGCTCGGTGTTGAGGCGCGTGATCTGGAGCCAGCCTCCGTCGTCGTCGTTTCGGCTGTTCAGACTGGCCACCACCGGAGGGTAGAGTCGTACTCATTTCGAAGATTGAGACACCACTGCGGGTCATCGATGCCCCACCGTTCATCCTCAGGGATGGTTTCGAAGATGGACTCGTAGAGCACCTCGGCACCGACGGAATCCACCATCATGCCGGCCTTGTTGCGGGTGACGGCCACATAGCCAATGGTCTCGGGAACCAAGGGAATGCCGTCGATGTCGTCGACTTGGCCCTTGTCCAGCGCCACATCAAATCCAGTCTCGGTGATGTTGCTGACCGCGGTCACCATCCACGGCTTGGAGTAATCAAGACCCGCAAACTCACCGCGTTCGTTGTTCGCGGTCTGAATGGTGGCCAAGATGGTGGGCGGGGAATCGAACTCAACTGGGAAGTCAACCGTGTCCCATGTCCCGGCAAGCGGTGCACCATCGCTGTCGAGCACGACAGCTTCATCACCCTGAAGGGCGGTTGTTTCAACCGTGCCGGCGACCACGGTCAACCCGCCCGGAAGATTGTAGATCCCGGGCACGATCGCGAAGTAAGTGCCTTCCACGCTGAGGTGCCAAGGTGGATTGTATATGGATTCAGCGTCTGGCTCCCATGTCTGAATCAGAGCGCCGGTCTCGGTGATGTCTGTCACCTTCACAGTGAAGGGTTGGCCACCGGGGCTTGCTCCGGGTGAGACGATGACCACCGGAGGTGCAGGGAACGCTTCATCGAATGTCAGAGTTTCCCACGGTGCAGCGCTGGTCGTTGGAAGTTCGAAGGCCCCGGACGAGAGATCGACACCGGCCAGTGCGGGGGGGGCGAACGCCAAAGCGAGGAAAGCGGTAAGCGGGGACGAAGTTCGCATAAAGAGCCTCTCTGATGTGCGCACGACTGTACCCCAAGACCCCCAATGAAGGGGCAGCCACCGAAGAAATGCGCGGCGGCAGCCGTTGTGGGAATTTGAAATGCCTCGCGAAGCATTCTGCCGAGTTGCGCGTCGCGAGGTTACATCATCGTCATTGGAGGGACAGTTTCATGATTTATCGTTTGGCATCATTGGGAATCGTAGCGCTCGGTCTGAACAGCACAGCGGCATATGCCGGAACGCTCACGGTGGTCTCCACCAACCAACTGCGCAACTCAGACGGTAGTTTCCGTTGCTGCTTGTTTGCAACGCAAGATGGCTACCCAATCGAGTACAAGAAAGCGACGTACCGAACCTCGGCCTCGATCACCAACGCTCAGGGTATGTGCGTGTTTAAGGACGTGCCCGCCGGCAAGTATGCGCTCTCCGTGTTGCACGACGAAAATGACAACGAGGACATGGACAACCACCAAACGGGGATGCCACTGGAGGGGTTCGGTGCCAGCAACGATGCCCAGCCAGGGATCGCCGCTCCGCCATCGTTCGCCGACGCGGTGTTCACGGTGACGGGAGAAGATCAGCGCGTCTCGCTGATGATTCGCTACTCCCAGTTGTAGGGCGCCTTGTCGGTCAGGTCGGCCGGTTGCTGCGCTCAGTTTCCAGTGGTGAACGTCGTCACGAAGGTTTCCTCTGTACCATCCCATTCGACGGTCATTGACGCTGTGTACGTCGTCAGTGCCTCGAGCGGGTCAAGCGGGACAATCGCGACCATGACGGACATGTGGTCGTCTCCGGTCGGGTCCAGCTCGATCACGGGCAACGCCCGGCCCGCATCGTCCGTCAACGAGGCGGCCACCAACACGGTCCCGTACGGATTGGCCCCGTCTGGGCCGATGTTGGGTGCCGCTACCGTCACGCTGATGGGGTAGCCGACCAACCCGTGATCGGGAGCTGGATCGGGCCACTCTGTATCCGAATCAAACGTTGGTGGAACCCTGGTTTGCCCATTCACTGGGAACACCACTGCGGTTCGGGGACCATCGGGGTACGGCGTGACGAAACTCATCGACGAGTAGTCACCGGCTTGACCAAAGCCGGTTGCGAGCCAGTAGGGCATGGTGAAAGGAATCCGGTGATACACGCT
>Ga0160422_10002746_pt1 | contig 10985 bp, 11 predicted proteins | sample Fk160mmetaG_FD_108192 | JGI IMG/M metagenome (GOLD analysis project Ga0160422, IMG submission 108192) | Marine microbial communities from the Central Pacific Ocean - Fk160115 60m metaG | ecosystem: Environmental > Aquatic > Marine > Oceanic > Photic zone | place: The Central Pacific Ocean... | reverse complement strand
TGTTGCTTTATCAAAAAATGCTCCCTTACCACCAATAGGAATAATACTTGTAGCAGAACCTCCAGATCCTCCTGTCCCCTTACCATAAACTAAAACCTCATCACCTTCTCTAAATGCAACTTCAGCATTTTCTAATGATGTAGGATTAGATGATCCAGTAGATCTTTTTATTCTAATTGTATTAGCCATCAGAAATTACCTCCATCGACAAGTGTTAGTTTGGTTGTTGTGTTGTCTGCTTTAAATGTATCAGAAGCAGAGTCATAGTAAAGGATAGCATTATTGACTTTTCCTGATATATTAAAATTTAATCCTGATATTGAACCAGCAGGGCCTTGTGGGCCTGCTGTCACTACTTCAACTATAGAAATAGGATTAGATGAACTCATACTGTGTAACCTTCACTTATAAATAGTGTACCTTCTAAATAATACATTTGAACCCCATTAGGGTCTGTTAGCTTTACATCATAACTAAGTTTATCTAAATAAAAATTTACTGTATCTGTATCAGCAAGCTTTATATCAACTGTACCATTAGGTCTGTCTGTATAAACAACACTAAAGTCTGCAAATTTTTTTGTTCTACCCTCGTCATAAACTTCAGCAGCTACAGTAAAACCAGTAAGATTAACTTTTGTATTATTAGAGTCTTTAAATATTAATTGTAATGGAAAGTCTGCTCTTCTTTTAATTTTAAAATCTCTTTTTATTGGTGATTGAGCCATAGTTACGTTTTGATTATGTACATCATAGCTACGTTACGAGGTCTTGATTCTCCACCCTCATTGTCAACGTCAATAGAAACGCTTGTTGCAACAGATATTCCTGTCTGATTAGTATTCATACTACTATTACTTGATCCTCCATCTCCACTACCAGTAACTCTTGATCCTCCATCATCATCTGTACCATGACCCAAAGTCGTATGTTTGTGGCCTGGGTCAGTAATGGTTGATACAGCAGTTGCATCAGCATCGTGATCGTGAGATTCGTTTTGTGATCCTTGAGAACTACCAATATTTCTTCCCGCGTCAACATTACGATTATTATCCCAACCTCTAATAAATTCACCTCTTAAATCAGGCAGCCCAAATGTAGTAGCACCATCACCTGTACCATATCTTGTGCCAATAACAGCAAATAAAGAAGCGTAAGTTGATCTGCTTATATTTGCACCATTACACTCTAAATAACCTGTAGGAATACCATTTGACTGATAACCTGTTCCTGATGCTTGCGTGTCAGGTAATGCAAAAATTGCACCTGTAGGAACACCATTTACAGTTTGAAAACTTAAATTTCCTGAATTATCTGTTTGTAAAAAACCTCCATTGACAATACTCGGAGGTAAAGTGAGATCTACATTTCCTGATAAAGAACTTGGTGATTTTAGAGAAACAAAAGGAGAACCACTTGAATCTTGAAGTCTTAACGGTAATCCATTAGTAATATCTAAACCTGAATTACTTATAGAAACTCTCGCAGTTCCAGCTGTAGAAAATCCTATCGTATTAGCACCAGACCTAAACATTCCTGTGTCTGTATCATTATCAAACGCATAAGCTGGAGATCCAGCAGCAGATCCATCATCACCTAAGATTTGGCCTGTCATTGTGCCGCCTGATTTAAGCAACAAACCTAAATTTGTTTCATCTAAATTACCAACCTCAAAAAAAGTTGCACTAGCAGCAGCAGAAGCTCCACTTGTTGATCTTATAAGAAGTTTTTTTGGTGTGGTTGAGTTATCAGCAACAAATTCAGCAGGTTCTATTTCTCCTGCATTAGCTTTTGCACCAAAATTATTGGAAGCTACAGCTTTTAATGTATTTTGTATATCAATTCTAACTACTTGACCAGAAGCATTATCTATATTTTTATTGCCAACCTGAGACATTACTTAAATACTTTTCTCCATATTACACCCCTTTACCATAACCAACAGCCTGGAAAGTAAATTTTTTATTAACTGGATTGTTATTACTATCTAATATTTTGACATTGAATCCCTGACCATTAATAATTGACCCTGCTGCATTTAGATAATTTCCATTTGTATCTGTTTTTATTACAAAATATTCTCCTTGAGCAGCGTTTTGAATTGTTATTCCGACTGAAGGTGGGAAAGCATTTGCTCCTCCTAAATTAGATGTACCTACAAAAAACGGTTTAGCAAAAGTTACATCTAACCCATTTGCATTTGTTCCAGAAGATAAAGCAACTGTTGATGTTCCTGTACCACTTACATAGCTTCTTTCTGTCCTTGATTCAAAAGAAGCAAGAATACCAAGCTGTTGTATTGAAATATTATGACCAGTATTTTGAGATTTTAATTCTAATCTAAATTGAAAACCACGACCTTTAAACGTTCCATTAGCAAAAGTATTAAATTGACTATAAGTAGGAGAACCTGAAGGATCTGTTTGTGTAGTTCTTACTTTTAAAGCAGCACTAACATCATTAACAGCAGGCCCATCAAAATTACCATTAGGGGCATAGTCATCCCACAATTCCCCTGCAGGTATTAATTGATCTATCGTATTTACAAATGCAAAAGTGCAATTTGAAGAACTAATAGTTTGAGAACTACTCGATGTAAATGTAAAAGTATTAGTAGTAACGGTTGCTATTGCAAAAACACCATCAACTCCATTTCCAGTAGTTGCATTGAAATCTATATAATCAGCAACAGATCTTCCATGATTGTTTTTAGTAATTGTTACTGTTGTTCCTGATTGAGTATAAGTTGCTGAAATTGTTTGCCCCCCTAAAGCAAAACCTATACTTTGAACAACTCTTTTTAAATCAAGAGAAAATACAGCACCTAAATCTAAAGTAGATGCAAAATCATAAGTTGCAGTAGAATTTGCAGAAGGATCTGTCAACTGTAATCCTCCAGAAACTACTGAACAATTAGTTTTTGTTCCTCCAAAAGGAGTTGAATCTGTATCTTCTCTATCAGATAAAATTTGTTGACTATCAACTAAATCAGGAAGATCTAAAATTACTGAAGTTTCCCCCAAACAAAAATTACCTTGATCATCACGAAATTTTAAAATATATTCTCCATCAAGACTTGGAACTACTGCTTCAGTAGTATTGCCTGCAAGTGCTTCTATCAAATCTATAGAGTTTTGAAAAGTTCCAGAACCATCTGTTTTATTAGAATGTCTTACAAAAACTTTTCCTCCATGAATCACATCAGCATCAGTAGATTGATCCCATCTAAGTCTTATTAATTTATTATTTATTGGTTCTATAGTTAAATTTTGAACATCACTAGGCGGTGCAGTTTTACCAAGTGCATTAAAAGTAACATCAGAAGATGTTGCTGATAATATCAAAGCAGCATTAAATGAAAAAACTTTTATTTCATATGTTCCAGCTTCAGTATTAAATATTTCAAAATCAGGTCTAAAAACAATTTCACTTACCCAGTTAGAACTGTTAAATCTGTATTGAACTAAATATTGTGAGACACCTGTAACAGTAACCCAAGAAATAATCAATTTTGGAACTGCAAGATTATTTATTACAACAGTTATTTCGGATGCTTGAACATTCGATGGTGGGCTTACTGGTTGATTTAATAAAGAAACATTCCTTGGTGGTAAGGCTAAATTATTTTCAATATTATCGTATTTTTCCTTAATATAAGTTAGTGCTGTGATTGAAAAATTTATACCATCTTTTTCTTCAACAGTTATAACTCTGAATGTCTGAGCAGACTCTCCAACAGCATCACTTTGAATTAACCACATAGAATTTACATTAGGAGCAGCAGAAAGAAATGTATTTAAAGTAATAACATCATTGTTTATGCCTAAAATATTTCTTGTTTCAACACTTCCATTTGGCAAAATTACACTAATTCTTTGATTAGATCCTGTAAAGTTACTTAAACCATTTGTGCTATCTATTGTTATTTGTGCTGTTGTTGCAGATTTTATTCTCCCACTTCTTCTAAACCCATGCCTAACAGGATCATTAACTGATATAACATTACCTGGTCTTACAATACATCCAGCTTCTATTGAGGTATTAAAAGAAATAACCTCACCCTCCTGTTGCTCGCTGAAAAGTATTGCCTTCCCTAATCTTTGAGCTTGCCCACGAGAAGTTGTAGCAAATGCTTTTACATCTTTTTTAATTATCCCTAGTTTACTTTTAGCTGATGTATCTTCTACAACCTCATAATCTATTTCCCTACTATCCATATTAAAGTAAGCTACATTCACTACAGTATGTCTTTGTTTTAAACTGCTACCCTCATAAGTAAAGCCACCCTCAGTTACATTTGCCAAACTAAATAAATAACTTGGATCTGTAGGTCTATCTTGAGTAATATTTATTGAACCTTCTGACCATATAGGAAAACACCTCATCACTCCTGACAAGTCATTTATTAAATCAAAGGCTTCTCTTGATCCTTGAATATTTACGTTACAACTAAATCTTGCCTCCTTACTGCCAAATCCGTCATCTATTAATTCATTGGAATATTTACTTGCAGCTATAAAACTAAATAAATCTAAATTTTGATACCTCTTTGCATCTGTACTTTGATCAGGTGCTATTTGCTCCCCAAAACCATACCTCTTTGTTGTGAGAAGATCTAGCAGTATTAAGGCAGGACATGAACACCATTCAGCAGATGTCATAGTACCATCAAAAACAAAACCTTCTGGATAATTAACTCTTCCTGTTTGCAAGTCAACATGGGGTTTTAACTTATAAGTACAATTTGATGTAGATACTGTTTGAGATGTTGTTGAAGTAAAAGTAAAACTATTAAGACTTGGAACAGAAGCTACTTCAAATGTTCCATTAACGCCTGCTCCTGATGTTTTTGTAAATATAATTTTATCTCCAGTTTTTAATTTATGATTTGTGCTACTTATCGTAACTACTAAAGCTGCTTGAGTATAAGTAGCTGTTGTAGATAGAGTGCTATTTTCTGCAGGTATTTTAACTTTTACTCCACGAATCCTAAATGATCTTTTTGGAATATTACTAAATTGTTCTGAGTCTAATCTTAGATTTGTATAAGCACTATCAGGATATGTTTGCTTATCGTCAATAATAAGTTGAATTAAACTAACGTTAAAAGCATCAATTGTTCGTGATCCTGTTGCTTGATCAGAAGTAACTCTTTCAATTTTTATTTCAGCAGAAGTATAATTATTTGATAATTCAACTCTATATTCTTTAGAGTAAGAATCACCAGTTCGTCCAGTAATTGTATCTCTTATTTTTTCTGTAAATGATGTTTCACTATTTTCTTTTCTTGAAATTTTTAAAGTAACACTAGAACCTAATAAGTCACCTTTGTCAGTTGTTCTTTGCAATTGAGGAAATGTAACTGTGACTTTTACAGCATCTTTCCCAGTAGGTAAAGTTCTTGTTACACCACCATTTGCTACTGTACATGGAGCAGAAGAAAAACCTACAAGAGATTGAACAGATTGTTGTTGACCACCAACATGAACTTGATTTGAAGAACCAAATCTTGTTGTTAATTGTACATTTGAAAAATTAAAATCTCCTTCTTGAGGATTTGTATTGCTTGCACTTTCGCCTAGAACAGGTGTGTTATCTAAGAAAACATCCTTAAGACTTGCATTTGTATATGCAACTGTACCTTTAGTTAAACCTGCCTTAGAAGCAGTAGCAAAACCCTCAATTTCACCTTCTGAAAGCAAATCTTGAATAGATGCAAATTGTCTACTGTTTAAGGTGTCTGGAGTTCGCGTGGGAGGAGGTGGGGGAGGAGGTGGCCCACCTGATCCTCTTATAATTTTTTTCTTATTAATCATGCTACTACCTGATTTGTGTCAACATTTGCTGAAATAACAACAGATCCAACTATTACCTCACCATAAACTATGGGATGGCTAGTTCCTGCTCGGCTAGTATTTTGTATACCAGAAAAACTAAATGATATTCTTGCATCTTGATCGTTTGAATGTTCTTCAGGTTTTGGTAGAGGAAATAACATTTCATTTACACCTGACAAGACTAAATTTGCACCAATACCACTAACTAAAGTTCCTATACCAGTTAATAAACCTTTCCCTGCTGTTGCTCCAAATATACTTTGATAACCAAACATTCCAGCACCTGGAAAAAGAAAAGAAGCACCGATTAAAGCAGCACCTAACAAAATTCGATTTCCTGATCCACCACCACCTTCTCCAGTAATTACAGGGATAATATTAATATCTGCTTGACCTATTGGATTATGAATATCATCTTCGCCTATATCGTAATCATCAACTATTATTTGATAATATTTATGAGCCATATAAGATTCTAATTTTGGAAAATTAGAAATTAAAAATTTTATTGCATCAGCAGTATTATTTATAACTGCTTTAAGTTCTTTATGACCAACAAACTCAGCAAGTTCTCCATGAAGCTTAACTGTTCTGAGCATAACGATACCTCTTAGCTGTACATTTTTGTAACCACTCAGAATAGGGTTCTCTACAAGATAGTCTATCGGCTAAATGATGCAAAACCATATCTCCAAGAAAAATTGCTACATGATTTAAAGTTGGGTGCATTATAGACATCAATAAAACATCTCCTTCTTTTGCCTGTTCATAAGGTGGAAGTTCTATAAAACCAGTATCTAAAGCATACCGTTCAAACAATGGATTTTTTAAAAATTCTTCTGGAGTCATAGATCTTTCATAATCTACTAAATGTATATTTTTATTTTGTCTATACCAATCTCTTACTAAAGACCAACAATCAGTAACACCCCAAATCCAAGACCTTCCTAATAAATCAGGGACATAAGCTTTTGGCAAACATTCTGCCCATTCTTCTGTTATTGGATTAACAATATACCAAGGTAAATTACTATCTTCACAGCTAACTAAATCAGCTTCACTTGCTTGAGGAGGAGTATTAGGATGAGAATGAACAATCGCTATTATGTCACCAAGCTTATCTGCTTTTACATAATCTTCTGGATTTAAAATAAATTGATAATTAGCTGTAATTGATAAATTTTCACAAGGATAATACCTTTGTTTACCTTTTATATTTAAAAGTAAACCAACAGATTCTTTTGGATATTGGTTTTTTGCGTGAACCAATGCGTCTTCTTTCCAATTCATTGATTAAATGTTCCTATAGAAGGAAATAAACTTCTTGTACATTGCCTGCCAGGAGCTTTTACTCCCGCCATATCTATTGAACCAGTTAATTCAAATTCAACAATATCTCTGTTTTCAATAGATTTTCTATCAACGGTATATACTTGTCTTTTAAATTCTGCTGTAGGATCAGGTGTTCCATAGGGATTTGAGTTTCCAGGAAAATTAACAGCATCTAAAAATCTTGCCATTGTTTTAATTCTTGTGAAAGTAGCATTTGTTAAATCATTGCCTGGTGTAATAGAATTTACAGATTCTAAAATTGCAGACATATTTCCAAATGCGTTACTAATTTGAACTCTAGGTCTAGGAATTTTTCCTCTTTGATATTTAAAACCTGATGCTTGAATTGGAAATCTTTGATAAAGCTCAGTTGCCCAAACAATTACACCATTAGCATTAAGATTAGATCCAGAATGAAAGTAATACTTTGTTGGTAAACTTTGAGGATTACCTGTTGCAATATGCTGTCCAACAACAAGTTCTAAAGTAAACAACTCAATTATTGCTGATGGATTTATTTTCTGTATTTCACTAAAAACTGGATCGTGATTAATAGTCATGGTTCAAAAACTTCAATAAAAGTAGCTGTTAATGTAGCTCTACCAGGAAAATCCATACTTTTATTCCAATTAGGACATTTAAAATTCATAGAACTTGACTCATTAGGTGCTGTATATGTAAAACTTGCACCATCTAAAGCTCTAGCATCAAGAAATGCCTCAAGTGCATCACTCTCTGACTCCGTAATGTTTTTCCAAGTTAAAGAAAATTCTTTTGGGTTTTGATGTTCTGGCAAGCCAAAAAATATGCGATGTTCATAACCATCTTGAAATTTTATAGTTCTAATTTTTGGACTAGATTTTTTTCTAACAGGGAAACTAGGTTGAGGAGTTGTAGGAAATGCAGCCATTTATGAGAGTAAACCTCCTGGTCTTTTTTCTTCTATTAATTGTGATTGTACAGCAGCAGCAATAGCTTGACCTAAAGCTTTTCCTGATTCCTCATCACCATCAACAGAAGAACCAGAAGCATCTACATTTACAACAATATTATTAGACATTCCTCCTGATGCTTCTACACCAAGTCTTCCATTTCTACCTCTACGCAAAGGCATGATAGCTTCGACCCCAGCTTCCCCTGCTAATGCTGCTCCATCAGCAAGCGGAAAAATTGTGGGACGAGAAATTAGTCCCCCTTTGGCATAGGGTACAATTTTGTTATTTGCTATTACATTACCATCTGCATTAGGTAATAAATTCAACTTACCTAAGATTGGATTTGCAAATTTCATAAAAGCTGCTCTAAAAATAATTCTATTTAACTCTTTTAATGCAGATCTAGCTAAATCAGCAAATCCTCTTTTACCCTCAAAGAAAAAGTCAGCGAAAGCATCGGATAATTTAGTTACAGTATCAAGTGCTAATTCGCCAAGTCTGCTCTTAAGATCTGTAGCTTTATCTGATAATTTTTTAAATTCTTCTGCAAAATTAAATGTTTCTGTTTTACCTTTTTTTAGGGCTTCTGTAATTTGTTCAAGAGTAACTTTAAATTCATTTCCCTTACCTCCAAGAAGTTCAAACATTTTTGCAGCTTCAAAATCAATCTCAACTTGTTTTAATTTTTCATCGTTAATTTCACCTACTAAATTTAATATTTTTTGTTGTTCTAAAGCAAGTTTACCTTCATCTTTACCAACCCCTTGAAATCCACTTTTATCTTCTATTCCTTTTAGCTCGTTATCAATATCTTTTTTTCTTTGTTGTAAAGCAGCTTTTTCCTCTTCAGTCAATTTCTCATATGTAATTTTTGGAAATCCCAACCCATCTTTACCGAATGTCGTTATTTTTTTCATACCACTATCTAGTTGTTTATCAATATCTGCTAATTCTTTTTCTAATCCTGCAGCACCTCTTAACTTACCTAAAAGATTAAAAGCATCTCTTAATTTTAAAATTCTAGTAATTAATTTTGCTATTTCAGAAATAAGATTTTGGAAAAATGCTCCAACAGGAACAAATATATCTCCAACTTCTTTCTGTAATGCTTCTAATGCTACTTGCATCCTTAATCCAGCCTCAACACTTGATGCAGCCATAGCTTCAGCAGCGTTCTTATGATCTTTACTTAATTTAACTACAAATTTCATAACACTATCCAATCCAACAGTTCCATCTCTTAAATCTTTTTGTAATTCTTGTAAAGTTCTTCCACTAGCTTCTGCAAATTTTACAACTGCACCAGCCAAGCGTTCACCGAGTTGACCTTGTAATTCTTCAGCCGACACCTTACCTTTACCAAAGATTTGCGACATGGCTCGAATAGCAGATTGTACATCGTCTGCTCCACCACCTGTTGCTTTGATGGCTTCAGTAACACCATTAAAAACAAGTTTTGCATCATCTAATGTACCTCCCGCACCAATTACAGATGCAGATAATTGAGTAAATTGTTTTGTTGCTGCTGCAATAGGAACATTTAATCTTTGAGAAGTATCAGAAATAATTTTTTGAGCTTTATTAAAACGTGATTGAGTCCCTGTAACACCTTTTAAGGCTATTTCGAGTCTTTGTATTTGTGCAGAATATTTTGCAGCAGCACCCGCAGCTTTTACAGTATCAACAGCAGCACCTATGCCTGCACCAATAGCAGCACCAGCAGGCCCTCCAACAGCACCACCAGTAAATGCTAACTGACCTGTAGTGCCTAACCCTGCTGTAGCTGTACCCGCTAAAGCCCCTAAAGCTGCTCTTCCTCCTACTGGAATTTTATTAAAACGTCCTTGAAGTTTTGCAAATATACCACCTTGACCTGATGCTGATTGCGTAAGAGCGTTCATTTTTGCTCTTACCTCATCAATTTCTCTACCAAGTCTGTCATAAGCAACAGTACCAATTCCAACACTATTTCTAAGATTTGTTAAAACACCAATTTGTCCTTGAAAAGCATTTTTACTTAAAACAGTTTTTCCATTTACTTGAGTAAGTTTTTTTATTAATGGTTCTAATTGTTGACGTGAAATCTTTACTGTACTTTGGAATTTTTCAAAATCTTTTCCTATACTTTTAACAGCAGAAAAACCTTTTAATTTTAATTGAAGTTGTACGGTATCAATAGCTTTTGCCACTATTTTTTCTCCTTATTAATTTCACGAAGAGCCACAGATTCCATAAGTTGTAAGCCCTCTAACATTTCTAATCTGTTTTCTACATTGTATAGGTCAAATAGTCCACCAGCAAGCAGTAAGACTTCATATTTTAATCCTACTACACCTCCAAAGGACATTGACCATTGTGTATTCATTCTTAAAAACATCATAACTATATCCCAATTTTCTTCCATCACTTCAAACTCGTCTTTTTCTTCTGGTGGCTTCTCTATCTGAATACCAAAAACTTCTGCATCTTTAGCGGTTTCATCTATAACTTGTTTGCTACCCGAAGCCCAATATAAAGTAGCATCAGTTAGTTTTTTGCTTGTGCATTACTATAAAAATCTTTAAATGCTTCTAATACACCCGCTACAAAATCTGTATCTTCAGCAAATTCTTTTAATACTGCTTGTGAGAATTGAATAGGTGTCCCATCTTCTTCATTAACATCCTCCCAACCTACTAAAACTTTTTGCAAAGCATCATACTCAGTTGCTTCCTCAAAATTATTAAGTTCAGATCTTGATAAACGATTAAATTTGCCTGTAAATGTTGTAGTTTCAAACTCACCTACTTTTGTTGCAGATGGTGTTTGTACTTTTACAGGCCAAGAGTAAACCTTAGTTTTTTTTCTTACAAAAGGCATAAATTAAAATATATTCCTCTTTA
>Ga0160422_10002744_pt1 | contig 10989 bp, 11 predicted proteins | sample Fk160mmetaG_FD_108192 | JGI IMG/M metagenome (GOLD analysis project Ga0160422, IMG submission 108192) | Marine microbial communities from the Central Pacific Ocean - Fk160115 60m metaG | ecosystem: Environmental > Aquatic > Marine > Oceanic > Photic zone | place: The Central Pacific Ocean... | reverse complement strand
CTATGAAAATTTATACAAAAAGTATGAAGACTCTCATCTTACTTTGCAACATGCTAACTTAGAGCAACAAATTAAAAGATATGAAATAATTTCTTCAAAGATAAAACCTGATAATTCTATATTAGATTTTGGTTGTGGTTTAGCTGATTTATATAAATTTCTAGTAAAAGATAAAAATTATAATGGCAACTATACTGGATTAGAGATAGTACCTTCTTTTATAAATAATAATAAAAAAGTTTTTAAAGATAATAAAAAAGTAAAATTTACTAAAAATAATATATATCAAATCAAAAATACAGATAAATTTGACTATGTTTTGGTATGCGGAACATTTAATAACTACATACCTGATATTAATCAATATGAGTATTTGAATAAAACAATAATTGAGTTATTTAAGCATTGTAAAATTGGTTTATCCTTTAATTTACTTTCAACTTATATAGATTATCAAGATAAAAATCTTTTTTATTTTGATCCTTGTAGAGTATTTGATTTTTGCAAATTAAATATAAGTAAATTCATAGAATTAAAACATGATTATATTTTAAACAAAGATGGATACCCATACGAATTTACAATGCATTTACAGAGGAGTCCAAGTAGTAAATAACCTTTTATGAAAATTTCTATTATTGGTGGCGGAATAACAGGTTGTATTGTTGCATTAGTAGCTTTAAGAAAAGGTTATACCGTTTCACTTTATGAAAAAGATGAAAGGCTTGGAGGAATAATGAAAGATATTTGGATAAATAATGATTGTTTTTTTAATAATTGTCATTATTTAGAAAATGATAATGCATGGCTTAAAAATTTTAAACCTATATTATCTGAATCTTTATATGACTTTAATCATATATATTCTTCCATAACAGACTTCTCAGAAAATGTAATTATCCAAAATAATTTCGCACAACCAGTTTTTAATATTAAATTCAATAAAAATGAATTTAATAATATTAGAGCAAAATCTGTTCTGAATAGGATTAGATCATATCCTTTTTCTATTTCAAACAAACTTCAAAAATGGTCATCTAATTTTGGACCTATAGATAAATTACATATTGCAGGAATCAATTCTATGCAAATTGGAAGAATAATGATAAAAAAAGATAATGATATTGTTTTTAAACATAAAAAAATTGATAAAAATATTGATGACCTATTAGGACTACCATACGATAAATTATATCCTAAACACCCAAAAATTTTAAGTTCCATTCCACACTTTGGCTATGATGCTTTCTTCTCAAATATTTATAGTATTTTAATAAAAAATGGATGTAAATTATTTTTTAGCGAAAATATAAATTGTAAATATAAAAATAAAAATTTATCTTTTTTTAATTCATCTAAAGAAGAAATATTAGCAGATAAATTTATATGGACTGGAAATCCAACAAAAATAATTAATTCTACTAATACTAAAAAACTATCTCCTAATCTTACAAAAATGCTTACTATTGTAGGCTCAATATCAAAATACAATAATAAACATCCTATTTATCATCAGATTTTTTCTTTGAAAAATTCTATTTTTAGAGTATTTATTTATAAAATAAAATCTATAAAGTTTACTATTGAAGCTTTTGATAAGCAATTATCAGAAAAACAAATATATGAAGATATAAAATATATTTTTGAATTGTTAAGTATAAATCAATATAAAATTAGTGGTATTTACAAGCAAAATAGATACAATTATTTAACAATTAATGATTACAATCTTTTAAAGGACTTTAAAACAGATAAAAAGTTAATGAATAACCACTGGCATCTATATTCAAGGGATGACAAAATTGAATATATCACTTCCCAACTTTAAATATATTCTGAATGACTAAATGCGCTATTATGCAGCCAACATATTTACCTTGGGCTGGATACTTCTCACTAATCAAAAATGTAGATAAATTTGTTTTTTTAGATAATGTTCAATTCAATAGAGATTCTTGGCAATCTTATAACAAAATACTTTTTGAAAAAAAGACTAAAAAGATTAAAGTCCCCACGATTAAAAGGCCACTTAAAACATTACTTAAAGATATAGAAATTGATCCATCAATAAATTGGCAGAAGAAACATTTTGATTTAATAGTAAAAAGTTATCAAAATAAGCCACATTATAAAAATATTTCAAAATTAATCAACAAAATTTATTTAAAATCATCGTATAAATATCTTGTAGAATTAAATATAGATATTATTAAAGAAATATCTAAGATTCTAAAAATTAACACGAAATTTTACAGATCCAGCTTAATGGATATAAAAGGGATTAGAAGTGAAAGAATAGCAAATATTTGCGATCATCTGAATTGTGATAGTTATATATCTCCTTTAGGAGCATATGATTATTTAACTGAAGATAAATTCAAAAAAAAATATAATATTAAATTAAAGTTTATTAAATTCAACAATATTAATTATGACCAATTTAAATCAAATGAATTTATTAGTAATTTATCTATTATTGATGCTTTATCATTTTTAGAACTGCAATTTGTCATAGATTATTTAAATAATTACAGCTTAGTTAACCAAATCATTAAATCTTAACTTATGAAAAGATTAGCCATAATTCCTGCTAGGAGCGGTTCTAAAAGAATACCTAATAAAAATATAAAATTACTTTTTGGGAAACCCATTATCCAATATATTCTTAATACAGCTTCTAATAGTAATCTATTTGAAAAGATTCATATTAGTACGAATTCTAATAATATAAAAAAAATAGTAAATAATATTGGTTATGAGATAGATTTTATGAGACCTGATTATTTAGCTGATGACTATACTCCTCTAATGCCTGTAATTAATTTTGTATATGAAAAATATAGAGAATTGGGTCATGAATTTGATGAAATTTGGTTATTAATGGCTTGTAACCCATTAATAGAAAAAGAAGATTTAATAAGTGCCGCTAAAATATTTAAAGAAATAAAAAATAATAATAATCCTCTTTTAGCAATTAAGGAATATCAAACCCCTGTAAATTGGGCCATGAAAATTGAAAAAGATAATAATATATTAAGACCTATTTTTCCAGATGAACTAAACAAAAGATCTCAAGATTTAGAAAAAATATATCATGATGCTGGAGCATTCGAAATTTATACTCCTGATATCTTAAAAAATTTAAAGGGAAATTTATCTGATTTTGGATATTACAGTTATATCTTAGAAAAAAGTAAATCTATTGATATAGATGATTTAAATGACTGGGAATATTTAGAGTTTCTTTTTCAAAAAAGAAATAAACTTTAAAATTGCTAATTATCTATTTGATCCCAACTTAACCTAGAACCTTTCCTTATATCTTTTAAAGATTTTTTACCTAAGATAGTTTTCAAATACTTTGGATGTAATCCATAACATGGTCTTATTGATTTAATATTATTTTCAGTAAACTCATCTCCAACTTTAATATCTTCAGAAACATATAGTGATCTCCTTGCAAAGAAAGATTCTTTTGCAGAGTCTGACAATTCTAGTAAAGGTTTTCCTAGAGAAATATATATATCATTAATGTTTTTCTTAAATAAGGGAAGATCAGAAAGTTCCATTGAGAAACTAGAATCAATTGAAGAATTATCACCTGTTAATTTAAAGTGTTTCTCTATTAAAGTGGCTCCAAGTGCAATTGCTGCCATAGATGCTTCTGATCCAATTGTATGATCTGAAAAGCCAATATTACAATTATATTTATTTTTTAATTTGGGGATAACTGATAGATTTAAGTCCTTAAGTTCTGTTGGATAAGCTGAAACACATTTTAATATCATGAATTTAACTTTCTCTTCTATAAGAATTTTTACAGCTGAATCTAAATCATCCTCTGAGGAAAGACCAGTTGATAAAATAACAGGCTTTCCAGTCTTTGCACATTCTCTAATTAAATTATGATCGGTTATTTCAGGAGAAGCTATTTTATAAACTGGACAGTTAAGTTTTTCAAGAAAAGTTAAAGCACTTATATCAAAGGGAGATGCAAATATTTCAATACCAATCTTTTTAGCTTCTTTAAACATTAATTCAACCCATTTCCAGGGAGTATAAGCCTTTGAATAGAGTGAATATAGTGTCTCATATTGAGACCATTCATTATCAATCTTTATTTGAAAATCTGAAGAATTATTATTTAAGGTTATTGTATCTGCTGTATAAACTTGCAATTTAATAAAATCTGCTCCATATTTCTTTGCATCTCTCACAAATTCTAATGCGGTTTCTAAACTACCCTTATGATTTCCACTCATTTCAGCGCAAAGAAATGGATTTTCATTATTACCTTTCTCAAAAATGCTTTCAATTAATCTCATAATCACTAAAAGTCTTTATTAAAAAGGAGTAAAGCTATTATCTACATTTTTAATTATTAGTTTTCTTATTTGATCTATACTTAAAAAAGATTTATTTGACGATGAATTATATGAAAAGTTTTTTTCCACATAATTAAATCCTTTATCTTTATTTTTATAAATTTCAGTTGTCTTTCCATCAGCTGGCAAAATTATATATTTATCTTTAGTCTGAATTGTAAAGGGACTATCTGATGAAGTTATCATTTCCTCGTCTATTTTCTCTCCATTTCTAATCCCAATTATTTCCTTTTTACAATTAGGTCCTATTGCTTCAGCAATATCTAATATTCTATAGCTGGATAACTTTGGTACAAAAATTTCTCCTCCAAAACAATTTTTCATAGAATTTATGACAAAATCTACACCCTCTTGAAGTGTTATTGAAAACCTTGTCATATTAGTATCTGTAATTGGAATAACACCTGTTTTTGCTTTTTTCAAAAACATTGGTACTACTGAACCTCTTGATCCAAATACATTACCATACCTAATAACAGAAAATTTAATATCCCTCTTACCTTTAATATTATTTGCAGCAACTACTAATTTATCTGCACACAGTTTTGAAGCCCCATAAAGATTAATAGGAGATGCTGCTTTATCTGTACTTAAGCTAATTAATGCTTTTATATTTCTATCTAAGCATGCCTGAATAATATTTTCAGTTCCAAGAACATTTGTCTTGACAAATTCAATTGGATTATATTCTGCGAAGGGAACATGCTTTAAAGCTGCTGCATGAATGACAGTATCAATTCCATCTAAAGCTATACTAAATCTTCTAAAATCTCTTATGTCTCCTAAAAAAAATCTTACTTGTGGATATTTTTCTTTTGGGAACTTCTCCATCATCTGCCATTGTTTAAATTCATCTCTGCTATAAATAACAATTCTCTTAAGTTTTGGAAATTTACTAACAGCAGTTTTTAAAAAAGACTGCCCAAAAGATCCCGTACCTCCTGTAATTAATAATCCTGATGAGTTTTGCAAATTCATTTATAGGAGGATATTAAATTGATGAGATAAACTTTATTCTAAAACAAAATATGCTAAACTTTATAATATAAATTATATATTTCAAAGTTTATACAATAGCCAATAATCAAAGAGTTACCTAAAACATAATATTTATAAATATGATTATTGGATATTATTTTTAAAATAACATTTCTAATGCATTTGAATATTTTGAGAACCTCGTTTTTTGTAATGGCAAAAATGATCCATTAAAAAAATCTAATTGATCTATCTTTTTATCAAATTTAATTTCTAGCACAATAAAGTTATCATATATATTTTTAAGCTGATTTAATTTCTTAAAAGGTGAAACATTAGCATATTTAATATTCTTATCTAAGGTAATTCTGTATTTATTATCTGAGGATAAGAAATAAATTCTTTCATATGAAACCTTAATATTTGGAATTAAAGAAAATAAGTTAATCTTAGTAATACTATCGATATTTTTATTACTTTTAATTAATTGATTAAATATTTTTTTATTAAAAGGTTTTTTTAAATTAATAGGTTTTAATTTATAGATTAATTTATTACCTACATTTCCATACTTTCGTTTTATTTCTAAATTACAATTAGTTAATACATTATCACCATACCATCTAATCCTACATTTAAATCTATTAAAAGAACCATGAATTGAGTCTTCATATAAATCAAATAAAGAGGTATCAAAATATAAACTATTCACTATTCTTTTAGTAAAAATTTCCTTAAGATCAAACATTCTACATGATTTTATTGTCGAAATTATTTCATGATAATATTGCGATTCAGCTATATATTTAAATTCATATCTATAATCCATAATTAAATTATCATTTCTCTTTATAAAGCTTTGAACGGAGGTCTTTAACATTAGGATTTAATGAAAACTTATTAACGATAATTGATGAGGGTGATTCTAATAAATATAATTTTTTCGATTGTATTTCACTTAAAGCATCAAAAACACCTTTAGGATAAAGCCACTCATTAGCATTCATTAATTCAATTTTTATTGATGCTGGACCAAATTCAGGTTTTTTCTGAAATGCTACAAGTGCTATATCTGTTCCCTTAATAATAACTTTTTCTGCAAAAACAGAAGATAAGTCTTTACTAGCTATTCCTATTGAAGAGTTAATTATAGATATATCATAAGCCTTAAGCTCACTTTTCTCTCCGACACTTATTGCTTTATCTAAAGCATTATTTATAAAAATTTTATTTGCTATAACCTTGGTTCCTGAAATATCAAAACCATCATTTCCCAAATTTATAAACTTAATATTTTGCAATTTACCATCTCCGAAATCTATATCTAAAGCATCATATTTTGAATTAGAAAATACAGTATCTTTAATAAAAAATATTGAGGATATTATATTCAATGAATCTTCAGATCTATTTGAATCAAATAAGCAATTTACTATTTCAACTGGAGAGTTATAAAAAGTTACAGCGCCAGTTATCTTTATACTATTTTCAATAGGAACAGATAAACCTTTAAATTCAACAAAATGCATTTTTGATTTCTTATTTGCATTAAAAACAAAAAGACCCATACCATTTAATTCAGCTGAAATTTCAATGGGATTATTTACTTCACCAACAAAATCTAAGGGAGAGCGAGATAGTATTAATCCTTTTTCTTTTAATAAAATTTTTGTACCTTTTCTTATTTTAAAAGTATATCCTTCTGGAATTACTAAAGGTTCATCTATAATCCAGCTTCCAGCCTTAAAGGAAATTATTTTTTGTAAATCATTTTTTTCTATAAAGTTAAATTTATATAAGTTATCTTTTATTAATAGAAAATTATTTTCAAATTTATTATTACTTTTTTGAACAAATTTAAATGGAATTTTATTTGTATAAATTTTTTCACTACCAACAAGACTATACTTTATAAAAATATCAGGATCAATATTTTGAATATCATTAATAGATATTTTATATTTATTATCTAACTTAATTGTTTTATACTTTCCTCTTTTATAACTATCTCTTGGATTTAAAAGAATATTACTATTATTTATAATTTGCCCATCAATTTGTATTTCCTTTAATAAAATAGGAAATTCACTTTTATTTGATACCGATAAATAAATATTATCTAATGAAATATCTTCAAAACCAATATCTAGAGGATTTTTAGGATTTAGAATTTGCTTAATAAAGCCAGCATTATATTTTATAGTTTTTTTGTAATCAGATAAAGTCTTTTCCCAGGGATATGATCTATGAATTAAATTTATTTCTCTAGTTAATTGTTTATTATTTAACTTAAAGAATTGATCTAAAAATCCTTCTTGGGTTATCTTTTCTACTTCAGAAATATATCCTCGAAAAAGAAAATCATCTTTAAAAGCATTTTTAAAAGCTCCAGTTTGATTTGATAAAACATGTGTTTTATATCCAGCTATACCATCATAACCAAGGGGTATTAATTTTTTATTTAAAGGATTATATATAAATCTTAGATTCTCCCAATATAATCCGTGATTAGCACCCGTTAGATCTGAAATAGCTAAAAACTTTGATAGTTTATCAATTTCAAAAACATCAGAAGCAGATAAATCGCCATTTAAAAATTTATTAAGTTGCTTCGAAGCTTCAAACTATTGTTCTCGCAAAAGATTATCTTCTAATATTGATTTTGAATCTAAAATTTTAGTAGGAAATTTCAGATAATATCCATCAAGATAAATTCTCCTATCAGGATAAGCTCTTTTTGCTTCAAGGAAATTTGTATTTTCATCTAAACCAATTATTATTCCTTCTCTCAAATTATTATTTTCTATTGTTAATTTATCAAAATGTTCCTCTAAAGCATAAGTTCCTAAACTCTTACCATTAACAGACAAATTTAAAAATTTATATCTTAGAGATGGAACACCTCTATAGGATAAAAACTTATGATAAATTGATTCTCCTAAATAATTCCTAACTTTTGGAGTTTGAAGTGAAAATTTTCTCATTCCAAATAAGTTTTTGTCTTCTCCAATTTTTACTCTAAAAGACCATCTTTTATCTTGGATATGATCTAATTCATCACCTTTTAATCTTATTCTTACCGGATATATTTCATCTTTATAGCTTAATGTGGCCTTTTTATATGAATTATCTTTTCTATAAATCAAACCTAATTTTTTGGATAAATTGACCTCTTTTTGAAATTCTGTTAACCTCTCCTGAGTTATATTCAAATTTATATTTTCAGGAGATGTAAGATTTCCCCTTAAATAATTAAGTGGCCATCTATAAATTGTTTTTAAACTCGTGTATTTTAAGATTTCACTTAAATTCAAATATTCGACTTGATAAGATATTCCCAATCTGACAGATTCAGGCAATTTTTTTATTAATTTATTTCCAATAGTTGATGTACCTATTAAAAAAGGAATACCTAAAAAAAAACCAATCCCAGCTCGTAAAAAAATTTTTGAAAAATCTAATTTAATTAATCTTTTATTGATTTTTTTTATAAAATTTTCTAGTCTACTTTTATCATTATCCTTTTTTAGCAGTAACATATTAAATTGCTCCTATAACCTTACTAGAGTCAACTATTTCAATAGAAATTTCACTTGATAAATCTAATAATGCCTTTTTCATATTAACAATATCAGAATAAGATTTTATATTAATATCTAAGCATATCTCTGATTCTGAAGAATCGACCTTTCCATTAAATCTTTTTAAAATAACATTATCAGCAAAACTATTTACTATTTTTATTAGTTGTTCATCATCAATTTTTTTATTAGTTTGTATGAAAAGTGTAAATGAACCTGCTTTGGATTTATTAATTAATTTACTCCTTCGAGTGATTGATACCAATAAAATATTAGATAGTAATATTAAGATAGCTATTGTTCTTTGGTCAGCACCTACAGCTAAACCAAGAGAAATACATATAAAAAGATAAATTAGTTCCTCTGGCTCTTTTATTGGAGTTCTAAATCTAACTATTGATAATGCACCAACTAAGCCTAATGATAGGGCTAAAGAAGATTTAACTACAGTAATTACTGACATAGTAGCTAAAGCCAAAAGCGGAAATGTTGATGCTAAATATGCTCTATTTGATAAACTTCTACCAAATTTTATATAAATCAACCCTAGTGTATATGATAAAAGGGATACAACTATTACATTAATTGCAAATCCAAAAGGGGTTGAATTTACGACAAATTGAGAACTTATTAAATTATTAATTTCTTGTTTTAACTGAAAATCTTCCACTTAAGATATTTTAATTTTTGTATATTTTAACATAGTTAGAGTATGGGTATAGTTAATCAATTTGGTTAAAATATGAATTATAATTCTCAATAAAAATTTAAAAAAAGTTAATTAAATCATTAAAAAAAATTAAATGAAGAAAAGAATAGCCACAATAATTCTAAACAGGAACCTGCCTGATATTACAGATAAACTAGTAGATCATCTAAATATTTATGATAGTGAAGAAACAGATATTTTTGTAGTTGAAGCTGGATCAGATAAAGAAAATCTATCTAAACATTGTACTTGGCATGCCAATTGGGAAGATGCAAACAAAAATGGCTTAAGGTATGCAAGAGGAATGAATTTTGGTTTAAGTCAACTTTGGAAGGAAAATAAATTTGAAAATTATGAAGCTTTTTTTCTAATAACAAATGATACGGAATTAGAAAAAAAAAGTTCATTAAAAAAATTATTAAATATTTTTGATTCTCATAAAAGACTAGGTATTTTATCTCCATGCTCTAAAGATTGGGGAGAAAGATTTCTCCTAAATAAGCAAGATACAAAGTATTTCTGGTTTATTCATAATAATGCTTACCTTTTTAGAAAAGATTTTATTAAAGAAATTTGTTGTCAAGATAATCCAAATTATATGAATTTTTTATTTGATGGAACAAATTTCAGAGGTTATGGAATTGAACATGAAATCATTGCTAAAGGATATGTTAATAATTGGGCTTCAGCAATAACTAAGAGAGTATGGGCATCTGAAAATGAGTCTTATCTACTAACAAAATCTGATTTAATTAAAACAGAAACTTTTGAAAAAAATGAAAAACTTTATATTGAAGGAGGTGTCAAATGGATGAAACAAAAGTACGGATTTAATAGTCACTGGGCAATACAACAATATGCAAAAAATTTAGATGATGCTTTTTTTGATCTTCATGCTGAATTTATTGAGTATAGACTATAAATATAAAGAAGAACTAAAAAGGTAAGATTATTTATAATAATAATAACTAAAATTTTACTTACAAGGTTATAATTAGGTTTAATTTAATTTAGGGCCTTTTTTAATGAAAAATAAAAAGCCAACTATATTCATTCTTGATGTAGATGGTGTTCTATCAACTGGTCATTTTTTTTATTCAGAGGAAGGAAAATTAATGAAGATATTTGGTCCTGATGATAATGATGGGCTCACTTTATTAGGACAATTTATTGATATAAGATTTATAACTGGTGATAAAAAAGGATACAAAATATCTGAAAAAAGAATAACAGTTGATATGGGATATAAGTTAGATCTAGTAAGCACAATAAATAGAGTTGATTGGATAGAAGATAGATATAAATTAGATGAAGTTATATATATGGGAGACGGAAT
>Ga0160422_10002743_pt1 | contig 10993 bp, 10 predicted proteins | sample Fk160mmetaG_FD_108192 | JGI IMG/M metagenome (GOLD analysis project Ga0160422, IMG submission 108192) | Marine microbial communities from the Central Pacific Ocean - Fk160115 60m metaG | ecosystem: Environmental > Aquatic > Marine > Oceanic > Photic zone | place: The Central Pacific Ocean... | reverse complement strand
TAAAAAAAATAAAAAAAAAAAAATAAACAAAACTCAATAGAAAGTTAAAAAAATTTTATATTTAAAAAAAAAACGGAATAAAAGTAATAAAAAATAAAAAAATGAAACTCTTTCAATATAAAAAAATCCAAAATATCCATTCATAACTAAGTCAAAAATAAAATTGATTGACCCTATAAAGTCATTAAAACTATTTGTTTGAATAAAGAATGAATTCCAATAATCTGAATAATTTGGATTATTAATTCTTTTTAAAATACTGGGTACAAAATAAAAAGCAGGTGAAAAAATAATTGCAGTTATTAAGTAATTTTTTGGATTTACTTTTTTATTTAGAATTATCAAAAATAAAATTATACCAAAAAAGACAAGGAGGGTTAATGATGACAAACATAGTAAAAGTGAAAATATTAAGTAGCTATAACTTGAAAATGTTAGTGAATCTTTTTTAATTGTTTCGTAAAAAAATCCTAGAAAGAAAATACTTCCCAAAACTTCTATGGGGTACTGTTTTAAAGAGATTGAATACACAAGAAAATTACCACTCGCTAATAATGACAGTGTTGAAATAAATGCAATTCTTTCTGATGAGTGAGTTTTAATTAATTTATAAAACAGAGCTAAAGAAAAAAGGGTGACAATTATATTAAAAAAAGAAATAACGTACTCTGTGTTAGATGGGACAATTCTTGAAATAAACCAGATAAAACTTGTAAATAGCGGGTGGTTTCCTCCAAGATTTATTCCACACATAAGTTCCGTGTAATTTATTACTTTCATTTCTGTTACATCATCTTGTTGGAAATTTATTGGGAAAAAGATTTTACGGATTAAAAAAACATATAAAAAAAGAATTAAAGTATTTAAATTGACATATTTTGAATTTAAAAATTTTTTAGATTTTGATTTTAATTTATTCATTTTTTAATCAATAAGTATTATATATATCACCTAGTTTGAAATTTAAATATTGTTGATATATATGTATCTTATGAATAAAATTTACTTTTATTTTGACTATAGGTTACAAAGGTTTTATTTATTTACTTTTGTTTTAAAACTTTATTCTTATGTAATAAAAAAGTAATTAGACTATTTCCAACCAAGACTTAATAATTGAATTGAAATCAGTTTTTTGTTCTACTATTTTCTTAGCTTCTTTAATAATATTTAATTTTTGGTCGTAAGGAATTGCAATATAAGAATGCAGGGCTGTTGCAATATCATTTTTTGAAAATCCATTAATGATGATGCCTGTATCAGGTTTAATAAGCTCTTTTACATCTCCAACGTCTGTTGTAATTACAAACAAATAATTTTTCATAGCTTCAAAAATTACATTTGGAAAACCCTCGTGAAATGAGGTAAGAATTAAAAAGTTGTAGTTTTCGGAATTTTCTATAATATTTTTTACAATACCTCTTAATGAAACAATATTTTCAAGATTATTATCTTCAATCAATTTCTGTAAATATCCAAACTGCGAACCATCTCCATAAATATCCAATGAAATATTTATATTTCTTAATTGTGTAAAAGAATTGATAAGGGAGTCAATATTTTTAAGTTCGTCGAGTCTTCCAACAAAAATGCCTTTATATATTTTTGGCTCTATTTCTTTTTTGTCTAATTTTATTACTCCATCGTCTGAAAAGTTATAAATAACTTTTGACTTATGAGTGATTTTAAATTTAGTCGAATATTTTTTGTAAGATATCTGTGAATTAAAAACAACATATGATGAAGATTTGACAATAAGCCTCATAACCAGCTCTCTTAAGTATAAAGAGCGTGATTTTCTTCCTGAAAATCTATCGCTCCGAATTGATGTTATATGTTGTAAATGCTTAGATCCAAATGACAAAATATGACCAAATAACGAAGCATGAAAAAGATAAGAGATAACGACAATATTATAATTTTTAATTTCTCTTCTAACTCTAAAAGCTGCCAAAAAAAACCAGATTATTGACCTAACCCTTGGAAAGTATTTCTTTTTTGATTTAGCATATAAGTTATATTCAGTAACAGAAATTTTCTTATCTAGATTGTTTTTTAGAGCTCCTCCTTTTTTTAGTGAAATAAAATGAACATTTTTTCCTTCTTTATTTAAATTATTTGCAAGTTTTACTGCTTGTTTTTCAGAACCGCCAAGATTTAATGATGTGGCGATTACAATAATTTCTGATTTTTTATTAATAACCATTATTTTTTATTTAAAAATTTTTGTGTTTTCTTACAGTCTTATTTAACCATTATATCTATTAGATATAATCACTATTAAGGTAAAAGATTATATTTAAGATTGATGAAAGATAACAATTTAAAAAACCTATATATTTTTCGATTTGATTTCTTAATCAAACTTTTATTTTCTTTGCTTATAATTTATTTTTATTCAAAGTATCTAAATATACTGACTTGGGGCTCAGATTATGCGGGATATATTAATTTGGCTCTAGCTTTAAGTGAAGGAGAAGTGTCGGAATATGTAAGTAAACGAACTTTACTATCATCTTATACAACTACCACAACAGAACCCGTTTACACTCCCGTTGGGTTTCCATTAATAATTCTTATTACAAAATTTATCCATGATTGGAATGTTCTTTACATAAAATTTATAACTCCACTTATTTGTATAGGGTTGTTTTTTGTTTTAATAAAAATGTTTACTAAAAAATATGAAAAAATAGTAATTTTTGTATTAATGCTTAATCCTTTTTTTATAGATCAATTTAGAGATATTACAACAGAACAGATCGCATTATTCTTTTTACTATCAGGCATTTATTTTTCGCGATTTAAAAATATTTATTTCTTAATATCTATTTTGATACGACCTTCTTATTTTGTGTTTGTAATTATTTACCTTTTTTTTAATTATTTAAAAAGAAGAAATACAAAAGAAATAATTCATCTCATATCAAGTTTATTTTTAATACAGTTATTTTTTAGTTTTGTTTTTAAAATTAATTTTTTTGGCTTATATTCACTGACTGAGACTGGAAATACAAATTTCAATTTATTATTAGAGAACCTTTTCAATGTTGATGTAACTAATGTAAAACTTATCATTTATGAATTTGGAAGACTGTTTACAACAATCTCACATCCAATAAACACTTTTGTTGGTATTACATTAATCTTACTATTAATTTTTGCAAATAATCAGTACAGCTATATGTCATTAGGCTTTTTGTTGTTCCATATCATTTGGATTCATTATGACTATGTAAGACTTTTTCTACCTTTAGTAGTTTTAGTATCTGTTAGTTTTTTATTAAAAATAAGAACGATGAATTTGTTAAGCTCTCATAAGAAGTTACTCGTAGTTTTTTCCTTTTTATTCTTGATCCCCTATAGTTTGCAAATCAATAATCAAATTAACTCATTAAATTTACAAAGAGGACCTTACCAAGATGAGTCTCAAAGTTTGTTCAATTACATAGAGAACAACTATGAAGACGGACTTTTTAGCTTCCATTCTGCAAGAGTTTTTACATTATTTACAAAACTTGATAGTTACAAAATATCTGACAAAACTATCGATGACACGATTATTATTTGTGAATTTAATAAAGAACAATGTAAGTTTCCCTCAAAATATAAATTAGTTTACGAAAATAATTTATATAAAGTTTTTGAACCTTAAGGTAATATCAATTTTTTAAATAATATATGCTTTAAGGTTTTTGGGTAAAGTTATAATTGTTATAAATAAATTTAGTAATAATTTGGAGGGGTGAATTCATTGAATAAAGTTTATGCAATGATTTTATCTCATAATTGTGGGCATCTGCTCGAAAAAGCATACAAAAAGATACCTTTAAACGAGTTTGATAAAATATTTATCACTGATGATGGGTCTGTTGATAATTCTATAGAAATAGCTAACTCTTTAGGAGTAGAAGTCATAACATCGAACAAAAGTGGCTATGGGGCAAATGTAAAAAATGGACTTCGCTGGGGTTTTGCAGACGGTGCAGATTATATAGTTGAAATTCATGGTGATGGTGCACAATTCAATCCGAATGCAATTATTCCTGCAAAAAAGTTTATAGATCAAAATTTTGACTTTATAATTGGATCCAGATTTATCAATGTTGAAAAAACTCTCGAGTTAGGAATTCCTAAACCAAGATACTACGCAAACATACTTTTATCCAAAATAGATAAATGGATTTTGCAGCTTCCATTTACTGAATTTCATACAGGTTTTCGAATTTACGGAAAAAAATTTCAAGAGATGGAGTATGATTATTTTTCTGATAATTATTTACTTAGCTTTGAAGTAATCGCTTATGCCTCGTTCAAAAAATTTAAATGTTCTGAGGTACCAGTTGAATGTGATTATATTGACGATCATACATCTCACAGTTATGTAGGAGCTTCAATTTATGCAATAAATCATTTTTTTACATTGATAAAATTCTTATTAACAAAAATTAATGTTTATTTGGGTATATTCAGAAATTAAAAAAATGTCAGTTTGTCTTAGTTGTAGTGGAAATAACATAAATCTTATTTATGACTTTGGAAATATTCCAGCAGTAAATAGTTTCTACTCAATGGAAAATATAAACTCTGAGGAATTTTTTCCCATGGTATTAAATGTTTGTAATGATTGTTATTTAGTTCAAATTGAAAATGTTCCATCTCCAGAAAAACTATATAAGGAATATCACCATAAGTCTTCAGCCTCATCTGGAAATGTAGAGCACCTTGAAAATTTTAAAGATTATATTTCATCAAAGTACAGCAAGGATACAAAAATTCTTGAAATTGGATCAAATGATTCAACGCTTCTTAATTTCCTTTCTGATGATGGATATAATTGTGTTGGGATTGACCCGGCAGAAAATCTCAATAACGAACATGAAAATGTAATTTCTGATTTTTTTAATATGGACATCACTGATAAAGTATTGGCCCAGTATGGAAAGTTTGATCTGATATTTGGCTTGAATGTTTTCGCTCATAACGATTCGTTTATCGACATGTTCAAAGCAGTAAATAAACTGCTTGAAACTAATGGGACATTTATTTTTGATGTTGCTTACGCAAAACAAACAATTCTAAAAGGAAATTTTGATACAATTTATCATGAACATGTTTGTTCTTACACATTAACATCTTTAATTAATGCTCTATCTTTTGCAGAAATTACTGTTGTTGATGTTGAAGAATTGCCTTCTCAAGGAGGATCATTAAGATTAACCTGTAAAAAATCTGAATCTAATTATGAAGTACAAGATAGAGTTAATAGTACTTTAAAACAGGAAATTGAATTAGGATACCAAAGTGTAGAATTCTATGAAAATATCTCAAATTTAATCGAAAATAAAGTTTTAGATATTAATAATTTTTTTGAAAAAAATATTGATAATGAGAAAAGAATCCTGTTTATTGGAGCACCAGCCAGAGGAGTTGTTGTTTTAAATTTAGTAAAAAATTTAGATAAAAATAAATCATTAGTCATAGACGATACTCCTGAAAAGCAAAACAAGATGTTTCCTGGTAAACATATAGCTGTTAAGAGCTGGGAAAACGTTGAATATAATGATTTTGATATTGCAGTTGTACTTTCTTGGAATTATGTTGATTATTTAGAAAAAAAATTAAGGAGCTTTGGTTTCAATAAAGATGTATATACTTTAATTCCAGAGGTTAAAAATATTTCATGAAAAAAGTTTTATTAATTGGAGCATCTGGGTACATAGGCTCAGAACTATCTAAGTTTCTACTTAAAAAAAACTATGAACTAACTGAAGTAGATAATTTAAGAAGAGAGAGTTCAGTATCAAAAAATTCAAAAAATTTCTTCCAAGTAGATTATCAAAGTCTAGATGAAGATTTTTTAAATTCACATGATGATTGTATTTGGCTAGCTGGGCATTCATCAGTAAAAGATTCACTAGATGAACCAAAAAATGCACTTAATAATAATTTTTATGATCTAATTAATTTGAGAGAGAAATTTAAAAACCGTTTAATTTATGCAAGTTCTGGAAGTGTATATTCAAGAGAGAAGGCAGAATATTCTGATGAGACATCCCCCACTATGATCCCTAATAATATTTATGATTTTACTAAAATTTCATTTGATAATTACTTAATATCAAGTGAAAAAAAGGGTATAGGTTTAAGATTTGGAACTGTAAATGGAGTAAGTGAAAATATAAAAAATGAGCTGATGATTAATTCTATGATTAAATCTTTCAAGAACAGTGGAGAAATAAACATAGCAAATAAAGAATTTTTTAGACCAATTTTATGGATAAATGATTTAGTTGAGGCAATTTCACTGATTTTAGATTCCAAAGTTAATAGTGGAATTTACAATTTGGCTTCGTTTAATACATCCATAGGTGAATTAGGAAATGAAATAAGTAGTATTACCAATGCGAAGATCAATGATGTAGGGAGTTCAAAAACATACAATTTTATGATGAAAACAAAAAAATTTGAATCTGAATTTGATTTTCGATTTCAAGGAAGTGTTTTTAAAATTGTTGATTCATTATTGAATTATGACTATTAAGAAATTGATGAAATTTGAAGAATAGTAAAATTAAATACCTACCAAGTGTTTTAATATTAATTTTTCTAATCTTTATTTCTACAAACTTAATCTCAAAAGATACAAATGAATTTTATGATCCTGCAAGAGACAGTTTGTCCTACCTGTCCCTGGCCGAATCAATAGATAAATATAATAAATTTGAAAGGTTGGAGTATCTTGGACAAGGTACGGAAACAATCAGAACCCCCATATACCCATTATTGTTATCTTTATTTCTGAACAATCTTAAAACGATAATATTAATTCAATCTCTTCTACATGTTTGTTCATCTTTAATTTTGTTACATATGGTAAAGAAAATAACTTCTCAATTTGTTTCAGTATTTGTCTTTTTTCTTTTTTTATTTAATCCAGTCTTAGTTTCTATTAGCCAACTTCTCATAACAGAAAGTATCTCAATATTTTTATTGTCCACATCGCTATATGTTCTATTGGAAAAAAATAATAAATTTCTGTTTTGTTTAATTTGTGGAATCCTACCTCTTGTTCGGCCTGCATTCATTGTTGTTGCATTTGGGTTTTTGATTTTTATGAAAGTATTTAATAAGGATTTAAGCTTAAAAAAGTTTATAGTATTATCTCTTTTGCTTATCCTTCCTTCTTTGGGGTGGACAATAAGAAACTATCTACAAACTGATATGTTTATATTCTCTTCTCTCTCGAGTATGAATCTATTAGAAGAAACTGCGAGTGGAATAATGTCGATTAATGAAGATTTTGAAGGCGGTGAGACGATTTTTGAAATAATCAATATTGAGTATGAAGAAAGAAGAAAATGGTCACAAATTTTAAGAAATGAAGTGAACTTAGGTGATCTTTCAAGAGTCATTGCAAATGCACCAGGCCCTAATCCACATATAGTTACATCCGAGTATCAAAAGTATGCATTGAATGTAATTAAAGATAACAAAATAGAGTTGGTAGTTTTAGGCTCTAGATCTCTTATCTATGTTTTATTCGAGCCGGGAGACCATTTAGTAGAATATGTTTTTAAAGTTGATAACTTGACACTATATAGATATGTTTTCACCTTTTTAAACTTGTTTATTATATTACTGAGCTATAAAAACATTATCCAAAGTACTTTTAATAACAAAAAAATTGACACTCTAATTTTGTTTTATTTACTTTTACTAACTCCCTTACTGCTATTGTCTACTCCTCATGCTAGATTTGGTTCAATTTTGATTTTTTTTCATCTATTGTTTTTTTCAAAAGAAGTTTCTAAGAAGCCTTATTTTCAAAGATAAACAACCCTTATTTGCAAATTTTGTATGGTATATAAATAAAATATTTTTAGTAAGTAGGCTAGTGTTAAATAAAAGATTGATATTATGGAAGAATTTAAAAGCATCTCTAAAGCAATAGAAAATGAACTTGATAATTTTGGAATTTTAATAGATATAGACGTCAAGTTTTCAAATTTTAATGAGAATATTGATGTGCAAATAAATAACCTAATCCAACTGAAAAAAGAAGCAGTATATCCCCAAATAATAAATACACTAAGTAAAAAACTGGAAACCTTAGATTCAATAGAAAGCTTTGAAATTCTTGAAACTGGATTTATAAACATAAAACTAAGCGAACAGTTTCTAAGTAATTGTCTCAAAAACCACAACAAATTTGTAAATAGTAAAGGGTTGAACAATTCAGGTACAGTCTTTTTAGATTATGGTGGTGCAAACATAGGAAAGTCATTACATGTAGGGCATATGAGAACTTTAAATATTGGTAGATCGTTAAGAAATATTTATCAATTTGCAGGCTACAAAACAATAACTGATATACATTTTGGAGACTGGGGAATGCCAATAGCTTTAATTATTGCGTACATCGAAAAAAACAATATTGATATCGATACGATAACCAGCCTTGATCTCGAAGATATTTATCCTAACGCGTCAAGAGCATCCAAAGATGATGAGAGCTTTTATAAAACTGCGTTGAATATATCTAAAGAAATGAATTTAAACGATAGTCAAAGAATAAAGCAGTGGGGAAAAATATATAAAATATCGACTGAAAATATTAAATCATTATTAAGTTCACTTGGCTTTGAGTTTGATTACTACTTAGGAGAAAGTGATGTGATTTCATTACTTCCTGAATTTATTGAAAAGTTAAAAAAAGAAGAATTAGTTAAAATTGATGATGGTGCTCTTATATCTAATGATGACCAGGACCCTCCAGCTTTGATAACTAAATCTGATGGATCTTATATGTACCTTACAACAGATTTAGGGACAATTATTTACAGGGAGAAAAATTTCAAAGCTAATAAGTACATATATATTGTTGATCAACGACAAAAAAATCACTTTAATCAGTTGTTTAAATTAATTCGTTACTTTAATTTATCAGAATCTGAATTTTTTCACGTGAGCTTTGGAACTGTAAATGATAAGCATGGAAAACCACTTAAGACAAGGGATGGTGATAATTATAAACTAGAAGACTTGTATAAGGAATTAATTGAAAAGATAAAAATTACCAATAAAGATCCTTTAATCGTAAAAACATTGGCGAAAAGTGTGTTAACTTATTCAGATTTAGTTACCAAAAGAACAGGAAATTATCTTTTTGATATTGATAAATTTACAAATGTATCTGGAAAGTCTGCAATCTTTATACAGTATGCACAAGTAAGAGCAAGTAAATTATTGAATGAAACAAAAGCAAAACCAAAAATTAGCAAAATTAATTTAAAAGAAAGAGAACTTATCATGGAGATCCTAAAATTTAACCATTATTTCAATTTGACTATTAATACAAATGAGCCGCATCATTTGGCAGAATATGCATATAATCTCTGTCATGAATTCAATAAATTTTACACAAACAATAAAATATTTTCAGAAAGTATTGATAATGACTTAAAAAATCATAGATTATATATAGTTGAAGCTTTTTACATAACTATACTTAAAGTCTTTGAATGTCTTGGAATAGAACCCGTTGCTGAAATGTAGTTTACAAAAATACTTGTAAACTCATTATCCATGCAAATAAGATAATACTGAAATTATATTTTTGAAGAAATACTAATTTTGAACCAAGATTATTTAAAATAAAAAAACTAATAGGGATAACTATAAATCCAGCAAAAGAAACTGATCTAGAGATTGTAGTTATTTCTTTTAAAATTAAAATATTTTTTGGTATCAAAATTTGGAATAAAATTAGAAAAATTAATGAAGTAGTAATTGTAGAAACTATATTTATCACTAAATCATTAAAAGAACTGTTTTTTAAATTATAAGTATTCGAAAACTCAATTGGTAAAAAAAGAACAAATATAGATATTAAGAAAAAAATTAGCCCCCAAAAAAGTGTCTCTCCAGTCCATGATGTATATGTTGTTTGATCTGAATTAACTGAAGATATAAAAAGGTAGATTGAGTAACCTAAGATGCCAGTACCAAGAGTGAATATATATAAACTTAAAGTGCCTTTAAGATGTAGTTTTAGATTATCAAAAGTGATAAAAGATTGAACTTTAGTATTTTGATTATTCATACAGACTAATATTAACGTTCTTTATCTATTAAAATAATTTATAACAATGGAATTTATTGATACACCTAACCCAAATGCGAAAAAATTAGAAGTTGAACACAGCTACGAAATAGCAACTAACTTATCTGCAGATAGTGACCATTCTCCTGAAATCAGTTATTTAATTAATCACCCTGGAGTTGAAAGTATATTTACCGGACCTAGTTTTTTAACAGTTTTAAAAAAAGAAAGTGTTTCGTGGAGTGATATAATCAAAGATTTAAACGATAACACTTGATAATATGTAATTATGGAAAATTTCAATAGTGACCCAAAACCAGGAAGATTAATTCTACCTTTAGTTCTTATAGGCATGATTGCAACTACTTACACTTTTATAAATAGAGTAGCTACACAAAATGACTTAGAAATAGTTTCCGATAGTGATATTGCCGAAGAAGCGCCTGTTGAAACTGTTGAAGAAACTACAACTTCTACTTCAACAACAACTACTATCCCTGAAGAGACAGTTCAATACTTAGAAGAAATAACTGGTGAAAAAATACAAGCAATAGAACTTGGAAAAAAGGTATTAGAAACAAATCAACGTTGGGATGACAAAGTAACAACTTATCAGGAAGCCCAACAAGAATTTCAGGAGTTCATTGATGATTTTGCAGATTTTGTTGTTGTATTCGCTAGCCCTGGTCCACCCAGTTCAGATGCAAGTCTGTCATCTAGCCACGATGAACTAACTATACTTGTAAATCTCATATATGAAGATACGGAAGAATTGCTCGAAGGCTTAACTGCTCCTGACACAGGTGAAAGAAGGTCTGCAGCATTAGATTCTTTCAATAGCAATTTAGATTTATTTATTGAACGTATTGAACAGATTGTTGCTTCAGC
>Ga0160422_10002742_pt1 | contig 10994 bp, 13 predicted proteins | sample Fk160mmetaG_FD_108192 | JGI IMG/M metagenome (GOLD analysis project Ga0160422, IMG submission 108192) | Marine microbial communities from the Central Pacific Ocean - Fk160115 60m metaG | ecosystem: Environmental > Aquatic > Marine > Oceanic > Photic zone | place: The Central Pacific Ocean... | reverse complement strand
TCGCAGACAGCGAACGTTTGCAAACGCTGTTGCAACAATTGCGTGCCCGTTTAGGCGAGCTCGACGGCAGTGGTTTTGCTGCTGCCAAGGGCAATCTGCCAAGGCCGGTAAATGGCAAACAACGGAACCGTTTCGGCGCTAAACGTGCTACCGGGCAACTCATATGGCACGGCATAAACTACAACGCTCGCGACGGTACATCCGTGACGGCTGTATATCGGGGCCGCGTAGTGTTTGCCGAATGGCTAAGAGGCTTTGGTCTGATGGCCATCGTAGACCACGGCAGCGGTTACATGACGCTCTACGGCAACGCCGACACTTTACTTAAGCAACCTGGCGACTGGGTGGAGAGTGGTGAGGCCGTGGCCACGGCGGGCACCAGCGGCGGCCAAAGTCAAAGCGGACTGTATTTCGAGGTGCGCTATCAAGGTGAAGCGGTAGACCCCGCCTCTTGGCTGCAACCCTAACGACGGCTATACATTGTGGAACGCACCCCTAACTCATCTTTGATTCCCCAACTTTGCCTATTGCTAAGCGTACTTAGCGGCGTCTTACTCGGCGTTGTAACTTTTCGCTACCTGCACCACGAAGAGGTTGCAACCCAGTCCCACATAGCCCAAGCGCTTGACCAAATACGCGATCATTACGTTGAAGACATAGACGAAGATACCCTGGCGCAAGGCGCGATAGACGGCATGCTCGGACAGCTAGACAACTACTCAGTGTTGTTAGATGCCTCACAATTCGCGCAACTGCGGCAGGAATCAGAGGGTGCCTTCAGCGGCGTTGGCATAGAGATAGAACGGCGGGACGACACATTCGAAATCATCGCCCTGATAAGTGACAGCCCGGCATTTCACGCCGGCATTAAAACCGGCGATCGCTTGCAGGCCGTTGATGATATGCCAACCGCGAACCTAGATATGAATCAACTTATAAGCCTTGTTAAGGGTGAGCCCGGCACAGCGGTTAAGCTGACGCTGTTACGAGAAAACTTCCCCCAGGCACTCAATATCCGCGTTGTGCGCTCGCAGCTGACCGTTGCAAGCGCTACTGTGCGCAGGCTCGAGGACGGTGTCGTGCACGCACGATTAACTAAATTTCAGCAGCGCACTGCCGATGAGCTTGCTTCGGCCCTGACGCGGCTTAATAACGATTCTCCTGTGCGTGGACTAATTTTAGATCTGCGCAATAATCCGGGCGGTCTACTCAGCTCAGCAATCGCTGTAGCTGATCTTTTTCTGCAACGTGGGGTAATCGTCACCACGCGCAAGCGTCGAGGCAAATCTGCGCAGCAACACTTCCGGGCCACACTGGGCGACATATTGCCTGGCCGACCGATCGCCGTCCTGATTAATGGCGGTTCGGCCTCTGCCGCCGAAGTGGTTGCCGCAGCCCTGCGCGATCATCGGCGCGCTACCATAGTGGGTGCTCGCAGTTTTGGTAAAGGTTCGGTGCAGACACTCATGCCTACTCTTGGCCTCCGCCAGACGATTAAGCTGACCACTGCCGAGTACTTCTCACCCCAAGGTCTTGCCATAAATAACGTTGGCGTCGACCCCGACGTGTTGATTAAAGAGGCCAGCGCCGCGGCGAATACCGATCTCTGGCTAGATGCGGCAATCGCTGCACTAAAACACATGGACTTAGGCGTCGAGCAGCGCCTGTCCGGCACTGACTGACAGGTCGCCCTCGTAGATAGCACGGCCGGTAATCGCCCCTAACAGCAGCTCGGGGCATTCGGCAAAAGCGTCCTTGAGACGCTGCAGATCGTGCAGAGTTGCGATACCGCCAGACGCCACAACACCCACACCGGAATCCCGGGCTAAAGCAACAGTCGCTTCTACATTGACGCCGGACATCATGCCGTCACGTTCGATATCGGTATAGACGATTCCGGCGATCGGCAGCGCAGCAGCACCGCGCGCAAGCTCTAGCGCACTAACGCCAGAATCTGCATCCCATCCATGTGTCGCCACAGCGCCGTCTCGTGCGTCCAGCCCCAACAAAATCTGCTCTGGAAATCGTTCTGCGGCCCTGACTAAAAACTGCGGATCTTCGATAGCCTTGGTGCCGACGATCACGCGGCTGACCCCTACCTGCAGATACGCTTCAATCACCTCCAGAGTGCGCACACCACCGCCAACCTGAACCGGCATATCGCCCACGGCCGCGACCATATTTTGAATCAGCTGGCGATTTTTTGGCAATCCAGCAAAAGCCCCGTCTAAGTCTACGATGTGTAATCTAAGACCTCCTTCACGCCGCCAATGTTCTGCCATGGCAACCGGATCGCTGGAAAATATAGTTGCGTCATCCATGCGGCCCTGACGCAGCCGCACACATTGGCCTTGTTTCAGATCTATGGCGGGAATCAGCTGCACAGACTACAGACTGCCCTTGGTAGAGGGCACGGCGTTACCCATACGTGGATCGACCGCAACCGCCATGCGCAACGCGCGACCAAACGCCTTGAACAGCGTTTCAGCCTGATGATGGGCATTTTCGCCTTTTACGTTATCCAAATGCAGCGTCAACATGCCATGGTTAACCAAGCCTTGGAAAAATTCCCGCAATAGATCGAGATCGAAATCACCAACTCGCCCACGGGTATATTCGACATCGTAGAACAACCCTGGGCGCCCGGATAAATCCACCACAACCCGAGACAAAGCTTCATCCAACGGCACATAAGCATGTCCATAACGTGTGAGGCCGCTCTTATCCCCTGTGGCTTCGTGAAGCGCTTGACCAAGCACAATGCCAACGTCTTCAACCATATGATGAGCGTCAACGTCTAAATCTCCGGTGGCTTTGATGTGCAAATCGATGAGCCCGTGACGGGCAATCTGTGTCAGCATATGCTCAAAAAACGCCAGTCCCGTGGAGAGATCGACCTCACCGCTACCGTCTAAGTTAAGCGTCAATTCAATTTGCGTTTCGCTGGTATTGCGGACAATGCTGGCGGTTCGAGCCTCTGTCACTAGGTTCACCTACTTTTGTATGTATTCGAACGAGCGCAGTGTAGCCCACTTGCCAAAGAATTCACCCATCCGCCGTCACAGCAGCGCAGATAAATCACCATGGGGAAGGAAACGATTCGTCGTGTGATCTTTGATCCAGCGGGCCAAACCCGGATCGAACTTATCACGTCGTTTCAGTGTTTTGACTAATGGCACCACAGGTGACTGAGCTCCTGCCTGCCAGCTGCCATGCTGCATTTCTCCGAGGGTAAACAATCGAATAAGTATCTCGAGCTCAGCATCCGCTAACGTCTCACAAGCCTGATCCCATCCCGGCAGCAAAATACTCGCGGCTAGTGCGGCGTCTACCTTTTCAATTGAGGGCGAGTCACCGTCTAAACCGCAACGCTCGGCCAGCGTGAGCCATTGCACAACATGCTCTGGGGTTACGACACCCCGCATGGCTTGAGGATCAAAGCTATCAACTGTCATAACCTGTCTTTATTCATCAGTCGAGCCAATTAGCCCTTAGTCTGTACACGCAGCGAGTATACTACCGCCGGCGGCCATAGTGAGGCCGAGGCAACAACTTACGATCGACCGCTATACGGAAGGTCTAATTTCCGCACGAGTAACTACAGTGCTCTCGAGCCTCGAGATAACAACTGAAAACGACCTCTGCTGTCTCAGCGATACATACCCGCACGCTACAGCCGGGAATTAAAACCGACCTCACAAACAACATATCTGATGGATGTAAACGAGCCGTGCTTAGGCTGTTAAGATGGTGCGACAAAACCGATTAAACTGACGACACGACCTCAGAAGCTGGCGCACACATTGGACTGGTTCGCTCGACAACTCATCACCTGGCATCGGCAACACGGCAGACACGATCTGCCTTGGCAGCAAGAGATCAGCCCATACCGAGTCTGGATTAGCGAGATCATGCTGCAACAGACTCAGGTCGCAACGGTGATTGGCTACTATCAGCGCTTTATGCAACGTTTCCCCACGGTCGCCCAGCTGGCGGAGTCGCCAATAGACGATGTGTTGCACCATTGGACGGGACTGGGCTACTACGCCAGAGCGCGTAACCTGCATCGTGCCGCTAAAATCATAAAGCATGAGTACGCGGGCGAGATGCCAGCTACCCAAGAGCAGTTAGAAGCGCTACCCGGGATAGGTCGTTCTACCGCGGGGGCGATTAGAGCACTGGCGATGGGCCAACACGCCAGCATTTTGGACGGCAATGTAAAACGAGTGCTGGCGAGGTTTCACGGTATCCACGGTTACCCCGGAGAAACGCGCATAGCAAAGGAGTTGTGGCGCGTCGCCGAGGCACACACCCCAAAACAGCACACTGCGGCATACACCCAGGGCATCATGGATCTGGGCGCAACCCTATGCGTGCGACGCAAACCGAACTGTCCAAACTGCCCAATGCTTAAGCGCTGCGAAGCCGAGCGCTCCGGCACGAGCGCCCAACTGCCGAGCCCCAAACCGAAAAAAGCCAAACCAGTAAAGGCATCGCGCTTTTTTATTGTGAGTTTGCCCAACAAGGCGACCTTACTGGAACAACGACCGATGGATGGCCTGTGGGGCGGCCTATGGACGCCTCCGGAGCGCAATCCGGAAACCACGACCGAGGCCTTCTTAGATGAACTGTCGCTTACGCCGGAGCATCTGGGCGAACAGATAAATGATCAGACGTTTCGCCACACGTTTAGCCACTTCCACCTGGATGTAGAGCCCATCTACTTACGCCTCAAACAAGCGCCGCTGCATGTTGCAGACAACGCGGCGCGCTGGGTGAATCCCACCCAGATCGATGCAGAGAACGAGCCGCTTGGGCTTTCCGCAGTAGCCGTTAAACTACTCGCTACCCAGCCACATCCGCAGAGGGCACTTAAACTATGAGCCGCACCGTAACCTGCAGTCGCTACAAAAAAGATTTACCCGGACTCGACAAACCGCCCCTGCCGGGGCCAGCCGGCGAAAAGATCTTTAACGAAGTATCAAAGCAAGCATGGGAAGAATGGCAAGCACTGCAAACAATGCTGATTAACGAAAAACACCTGAGCCTTATCGAGCCAGAGGCCCGAAAGTACCTGAGTGAACAACGCGCGCTGTTCTTCAATAACGAAAGCGTCGATCACGTAGAGGGCTACGTCCCCGGCGACGGCGGTTGACGGGGCCCATACACCCCGCTTTAATACGCCGCTTCGTGCTGCCACGTCGGCAACCTCGAATGGCCAGATAGCTCAGTTGGTAGAGCAGAGGACTGAAAATCCTCGTGTCGACAGTTCGATTCTGTCTCTGGCCACCATTACTGCCCTAACGTAGTCCATAGCTCCCTGAATTTACTGGTGTTTTCTCAAAGATGACGATTTGGGGAAGACAAAATGGTAGATACTTTTAATCTAAGATATACGTTCACCAAGCGTGGCCGATATTACTTCTGCCAAGAAGTTGCAACAGATTCAAGGCGTTATCATGCCATCCAGCGCATTGTTCAGAGCCTTAGAACCAAATCTCCTACAAGGGCAAAGCAAAGTGCAAAAGTACTGATGGCTAGACTAGAGGACTATTGGCTTAACCCCAGACTAAATGAAGCCCAAATAACTGCAGCACATCTGCTAAGACATGCTCCAAGTCAGAATCTTGATTCAACACTACCAACCATCAAGGATGCGCTGCAGCTCCATCAGCGGGTTAAAGGCGAAGGACGGGACAAGACCTCCTTTACTCAAAGGAGTAAGAGCGTTGCTTATCTGGAGCAATGTCTGGGTTGTCGTTCCCTAAACCAATACTCTGGTTCAGATGCTGCGACATTCAGAGATTGGTTACGTAATAAAAGACTCAGTATGGTATCTGTGCAGCGGAACTTCACCATCATCAAAGCCATATTGTCGGGCAAGTGACCCACCACGGCCCATTATCAATATGCTCACTTCGCCGGGACGCTGGCTTTGCTCAATTTGCAGTCCGACACTGCAGCGGATACTTCGAACGCGGGTTTCTTATTCTTATCTATATAAACCCATTCCATTGGCGCATTATTTTGACGATACCAGTCATAGGCATCTTCAAAGCAGTACGCCGTTTGATTTTTCTTTTGCATAGCTGCCGACCTGTCTGACCAAGATCCGCCGACATCTTGGGCGGTAATATCAAGCTCATAGGTATAGCGGAGGCTTCTACCAACATTTTCCGCTTTCACCAGTGTGGTTTCCTTGTCAATCCGCCTCGGTAAATCGGTAAAAAATACCTCCACCGCACTCGAGATTTCTGCATTTATGCGAGCTTCCTCTTCAGCAACCAACGACGATTCCTCCGACGCGGATAAGCGAGTAACCGCAAACAAAACCCCAAGAGCCGCCGCGGCAAAACGAACTGCGAATACTTTTTTCATGGGAGCTTCTACCTGATTGAGTTTGTACCCCCCAAAAAGAATCAAATTAGTAGCCGGTTTGGTAGAAATACTCTACAAAAGGTATCAACAACGCGACCAACGGTAGATTTATGCCACGATCGCTGGAGTCATGGCGGGCCTGGCCGTATTTTATAATGCGGGCGCGGGAACGGAGGAGGCTCGGTTGTGCGGCTATTTTCCCGCGGCCGGCTCAGGTTGGCCAGTCGGTCTAAATTATCCTACGAGCTTCTGGCTTTTTAGGCCCCTACTAGAATATTGTTTCCTATTAACCATCAAAGAAGGCGGGTAAACGCGAACATGAAATCTTTCGACAATAAGGTGGCCGTGGTTACCGGAGCCGCTTCCGGGATGGGAAGATATCTGGCCGTGCTGCTCGCTAAAATGGGCTGTAATGTGGCTATTTGTGACGTCAACGAAGAGCAATTGAGCAACACGGCCGCAATGCTCGCCCATTATAACGTCGCAACTTCTGTCCACATTGTCGACATCGCCGAACAATCACAGATAGAGCGCCTACATGAAGAGGTCATCGCTCGGCACCAGAGAGTTGACCTTGTATTTAATAACGCGGGCATTACGGTGATGTCAGACTTCGAGCACATGCCCGAGGAGGATTGGGACAGAGTGATGAACGTTAATTTGGCAGGGGTCATAAATATGACTCGAAAATTTCTGCCGGATTTAAAGTCTCGCCCAGAGGCCGCCCTAATCAACACTTCGTCGATTTTCGGGATGGTTGCTGTTCCTGGCCAAAGCGTTTATCACGCCACCAAGTTCGCGGTGCGCGGATTCACCGAGTCGCTTGCACGAGAAATGCACGGCACCAACTTGCAAGTGCATAGCGTACATCCCGGCCATGTAGGAACTAACATTGCATCGTCAGCGAAGCACGTGGAGGCCGAGACGGCCCGCAAGATGCCCTCTTTTCTAGGCAAGATGTCGGTAGAAGAGCAAGGCAGGATGTTCAAAGAAAGCGGCATGCACCCTAGTAGAGCCGCCCAAATAATCCTCGACGGCGTGCAAAAAAAGCGCCCAAGAATTTTTGTTGGGCTTGACGCCAAGTTGATAGAAATTAGCCAACGGCTATTCCCGCAAAACTACCTGCGTACCTGGCCCTTTATTTTCCTACCCATGTTCCTCCGTAATAAGTTGTTAAAAAAACCACTATCAGACTTGCCTGCCGAACCCTAGCAACGCCGGCAAATTCTTATACGAGTTCAATTACTTATGTACGAACACGGGGAGGGCGTTCCGCCCGAGACTCCAGTTAGCGTTTTAATGAATAGCCCAAACGCTGTCGCTTGTTATGTTGCGTGCCGAGTTTGCAGTTATGCATAGGCATCACAGACGGCCAGATGCTGCGATCTCTCTGTGGTCGCAGAAAATCTAACAAGTGTTAAAACACCGAGAGCCAGGCGCGATTGAACCCTAGATATTCACCAGCGGTGCTGTTCGGTTTGCTGGCAACTCTGCTGCTTGCCAATAACGCTGTCGGTGCGTTTGATGTGGAGGAAACAGCGGTGCAGGCATCTATAAACTGCGGGCCTTGGCCAGTTTTCCAGCTGAGCTCTCTGACCTCCTGCGAATATCCCGTTATCAACAGGAGCAAGTTGCGCCCGCTGGAAAGAGGGCGGAGCGCATTTTTAAACACTTGTCTGCGCTGCACCGATGGGATCTGTCTAGCTAAAAATCGCGGCGACCTCGAGTCGCACCATTCGTTTAACTGCAAAATGCTATTTCTTGCGCCGCTGGCTATCGGGTCAGTTGAGGAAACGAGCATGTCTAGGGGCGGCGCTGCAAGAGGCGCAACCCAAGACCCCTACACGCAGGCTTTTTCAGCAAAAGTTACTTATACGATTGCCGCAAATGGAAGGGTAGTTGACCTGCAGGTCGAAGAAATTGAAGGCGTTCTGGAGCAATCAAGGGTCGAGCGCATAATTCAGGCAGGGGCACGACGTGTCCGCTTCTTACCTTTAAAGATAAACGGCGTCAGACATCGAATTACCCAAATCGAGAGCCAATTTATGTTGCCCTAAGGCGCAAGCTCGCCGCGTTGTCCGTCAGCCAATGAGTCGCCGCGTGGTATCGAAGCCCTCGCAAGCACCGGCGCCTGGGAGGCCCGGTAAACCCCCTCCATATCTAACAATTATTATACGCTATATGCTCGATGATTGCCTTAACTTCATGTTTTCACAGACTTTTCTAGGAAAAATTTTGGATTGACACGGCGAGAAAAAGGCTCACAATCCGCGCCCCTTCAAGATACAGGGCCGACCCGTCTTAGGGTAGTTAACAAAAACGTTGGAGATGATTATGGAAACAATCACCCCTGATCAACAAAGCATTGCTCTGATTAACCAAAAATTGGATCTAGGTACTGGCCACGGCGAACCCGTGAGCCGAGCGAGTAAGTTAGCCACCGAGCTGGCCGCGGAAAAGCGGCGACTGCAGCACGACTTGCGCGAGCTTCAGGCAGAAAATGACGATCTGAAACCCACTACACCAACGGGCACTCTAGACTGGTATGTCAAATGGATTGCAACGGTGCTTTCGGTCAGCGGGATTTTTCTCATGTCGGCCGGTTTTTCTCTATCCGGGCAAATCGCTTATGCCGTGAGCGCCGCCAGCTGGGTCTTCGTTGGGGTAGCATGGAACGATCGGGCGATCATGATCGGCGGGGCTATAAGTGCCACCGCGGTGAGCCTGACGTTGGTCAATTCGCTGGCCTAAACTAACCGTGCGGGTCGAGGGACAAGGGATCAAGTGCGCCTGGTTCAGGGAGGTGAGGTGAGCGCTTTAGTCAAGGTAATCTGGGCAGTAACACTGATAATGGCGACGGGGTGCTCAAAAGAGATCCCCGAAGATTGGGACGAACCGGTTAATGTTCCGCCGGTAAGTAAATTTCTTGCCTCTGTCGCCCAATGGACAAAACCTTTTCCGGCGTTCCGTGTCATCGGTAATCTGTACGGTGTCGGCGGCTACGACTTGGGGGTATTTCTCATCGCCACGGAGGATGGCCATATCCTTATCAATACCGGGGTAGAGGGATCCTTCCAACAAATAGCCGCTAACGTCGCGTCGCTCGGTTACGCGATTGAGGACGTAAAAATCCTTTTGTCTATGCAGGCACATTGGGACCACGTGGCGGAATTTGCACGAATAAAAACGCTGACGAATGCACAAGTATGGGCAACCGCCGATGACGCAATGCTGTTGGAAGACGGCGGCAAGAGTGATCCGAGCAACCCGACTCGTGGAGCCAGGCACATGTTCAGACCCGTAAAGGTAGATCGTTTAATCGCCGACGGCGACGTCATAACGCTGGGCAACCTAGAGCTTCGCGTGCACGAACATCCCGGGCATACGCCAGGCAGTACGAGCTATTCAATGCGGGTTATAGAAGGCGGGCGCACCTATAACGTGGCGATCGTAAATATGGGAACCATTAACCCGGGAGTTAGGCTGCTCGACGAGCCGTCCTATCCAGGCATCGACGAGGACTTCGCCAAAACGTTTAGCCGACAGAAAGCTATGTTGGTGGACGTATGGGTGTCTGCCCACGCTGGCTTCTATCGGCTCCACCAAAAGTATCAGCCCGAGCAGATCTATAACGCCAAGACCTTTTACGACCCCCAAGGCTATTTGGCCGCAATAGATCAGTTCGAACAACTGTATCTGCAACAAAGACAAGAGGAACTGGCAGATTGACCGCACCTCTAACGCAACCGTAGCCGCAGCACTGATCAACCTCAGCGTTTTGTCTCCTAAGCAGCCGACACCCATTCATGGAGTTTTTCTTCTGCCATATCACCAAACAAAATCTGGCATGCCTCTGACAAACCCGGCGAATTTTCTATTATCTCGCGCCGCACCACCTGAGAAATTTTCGACCGTCGACGCAAAAAATCCTCTAGTTTTGTCACCATTTCTTTTTCCGCGACATAGTGCAATTCGCATCGCACGTATTCCGAGTTCTGTATCAAGATGTCGCCCTGACGCGGGTCCCGACGGATCTGATCCAAAAGCTCGATAGCGTTGAGCCCATAGCGCCGCCACAGCCGCTGGGACAGCGGCTCCGAGGCAAGCTCATCGGTCATCGCGTCGAGTTGCATCAGTTCCGCCTGATGGAAGAACTCGTCTCGCACGGCATCTGGCGGTTCGCCGTACCAGCGTTGCTGCGCAAAGGGAAAATCTATACCGCATCGTTCCAGCGCGGCCGCGACCTCTGCACCTACATGCAAGCAGTCGGTAAGCTTGCCCCCGAAAACGCTTAGACAGCAGTCAGCGGCGTTAACATCAATGGCGTGCTTACGCGAAAGCGCAAGCCAATCCCCCTCACCTTCATCGCCCTCGACCACGAGCGGCCGCACTCCGCAACGCTCAGCGATGATATCGGCAACAGTGAGCGGTTCAGGCAGATCCATTACCGTATTGATATTGTCCAATACAAACTGCCGATCCTCCTGCGTAATTTCGGTCTGCGGCGTTTCGACCCGGGTGTCCGTGGTGCCAATACAGGTCTTTGCGCCCATGGGAATCACAAAGAACAGGCGGCCATCGCTGGCAAAGAACGCCAAAATGCGCGAGCTGTCGAC
>Ga0160422_10002740_pt1 | contig 10997 bp, 10 predicted proteins | sample Fk160mmetaG_FD_108192 | JGI IMG/M metagenome (GOLD analysis project Ga0160422, IMG submission 108192) | Marine microbial communities from the Central Pacific Ocean - Fk160115 60m metaG | ecosystem: Environmental > Aquatic > Marine > Oceanic > Photic zone | place: The Central Pacific Ocean... | reverse complement strand
TGAATCTGTGCGTATTTCTCCCAACAACGCAAAAGCACATCATGATGCCAAAAAAAATTCCTAACTATGCTCAACGTGACGACGTTGAGTTAAACAGTGGCCTGCGCATTTTTATTTCAGATTCAAGAACAAGTTTTCCGCTGCTCTAAATATCAAATTTGATTCGACATACGGACTGTAATCCCTTTAACGTCTGGCTAAGTTGCCCCCAAATTTTGCAAAGGGGCGACAAGACATGAAGGGAGGAAAAAGATGACTTACTCAAGACTAGCAAAAGCCGGCGCAGTAGCGCTTGTTACTTCGGGTTTTGCCTCTTCCGCAATTGCTGACGACCTGACGCTTTGCTGGGCGGCATGGGACCCAGCAAATGCGCTGGTAGAGCTATCAAAAGAATTTGAATCTCAGTCGGGTCACAACATGTCGTTTGAGTTTGTGCCATGGCCAAATTTTGCCGACCGGATGCTAAATGAACTAAATTCTGGCGGTAAACTATGTGATCTTATGATTGGCGATAGCCAGTGGATTGGTGGCGGCGCCGAGAATGGTCATTACGTGAAGCTAAATGACTTTTTCGATTCATCAGGTATTTCGATGGATGATTTCGCGCCAGCGACGGTCTACGCCTATTCGACCTGGCCGAAAGGTACGCCAAACTATTACGCCCTGCCGGCAATGGGTGATGCGAATGGTTGGTTCTATCGCAAGGACTGGTTTAATCGCGCTGATATCAAGGCCGCCTACAAGTCTGCCACTGGTCAAGATCTTCGCGAACCGCAATCGCAAAAAGAGTTGCTCCAGATCGCTCAGTTTTTCCAAGGCCGTGAAATCGACGGCAAAACCGTTTACGGAGCAGCCATTTTCACTGAGCGCGGTTCTGAGGGTATCACAATGGGTGTCACCTCTGCCATGTACCCCTGGGGTTTCAAGTATGAGAACACACCAGGTAAATATGACATGGATGGTGCTGTAAATTCATCTGCCGCAGTTGAAGCTCTTGAATTCTACAAAGAGTTTTATAAAACCGCTACTCCTCCGGGTTACACTAATGCGTATATGGGCGAGAGCCTTGACGCATTTAAATCTGGTCAGGTCGCCATGGCCATGAACTGGTTCGCTTTCTTTCCAGGACTATACGCGGATCCGAACACAGGTGGTGACAAGATTGAATTCTTCGTGAACCCACCACAAAACCAAGCAGGTTCAACTCTTGGTGGACAAGGCATTTCGGTTGTTGCCTATTCCGAAAAGCAGGATGCTGCTCTTGAGTATATCAAGTGGTTCTCTGATCCTGCCGTTCAGGCAAAATGGTGGGAATTGGGTGGATACTCTGCCCACAATTCGGTGCTGCAGGATCCCGGCTTTGTGAAAAGTCAGCCTTTTGCCGCCGACTTCTTGGAAGCAATGGACGGCGTTCAAGACTTCTGGCAAGAGCCAGCCTATGCCGAATTGTTGCTGGCAATGCAGAAGCGCGTTCATGATTATGTCGTTGCAGACAAGGGTACGGCAAAAGAAGCTTTAGATAAGCTAATCGAAGATTGGACTGAAGTTTTTGAGGACGAGGGCAAACTCTAGGTTTGCTTGACCCTAGACTGTGGCACTTCTGCATTCTGGGCAAACACTTGTGTCGGGGTTTTTGTGATCCCGACACAATCCTCAAACTATAGGCTTGTACTATGTCGGAACGGACAATCGAGCGCGTTGCAAGGACAACACCAGCTCCTCTTGCGAGAAGGATAAAAGGGCTTTCAGACCGGGCAATAGCCTGGATCTTTATCGCTCCAACAATCTTTTTATTGTTGGCAATCAATATATTTCCTTTGATCTGGACCATCCAGCTTAGCTTTACAAATTACAAAGCTAATAGGGTCGGGCGCGAAGTTAAGAACATTGGCACTCGCAATTATGAACGGATACTCACCGATGGTGATATCTGGCTTAATATGCAGGCCACCGCGCATTTCCTTTTCTGGACCATATTACTTCAGGTTTTGATCGGTTTTGCTCTAGCGTGGCTCATTAACAAAAAATTCCGCGGTAATGATCTTTGGACGACTATTATCGTATTGCCGATGATGCTTTCGCCTGCCGTCGTAGGAAACTTTTGGAAATTTCTCTACCAGCCGCAAATTGGGCTTTTCAACTACATTGTGAGTTTCTTCACCGGCCGCGACCCATCAAGCTTTGAGATGCTTGGTCAGGTAAATTTGGCTCCCTGGTCTATTGTGATTGTTGATACATGGATGTGGACGCCGTTTGTGATGCTGATTTGTCTAGCGGGCCTACGTTCCATTCCAGATTATATTTATGAAGCAGCTGAAATTGACCGTGCTAGCAAGTGGCGCCAGTTCTGGACCATCACCGTTCCGATGGTTCTTCCTTTCTTAATGCTCGCTGTTTTGTTTCGTGGAATTGAGAACTTCAAGATGTTTGATCTCGTGGTCCAACTCACCGGTGGTGGCCCCGGCTCTACAACAGAACTAACCTCGATAAATCTGAAGCGGGAAGCTTTTGAGAAATGGCGGACTGGCTACGCCTCAGCCTATGCCATCATTCTTTTTGTCGCGGTTTTTGGGCTTGCGAGCATTTATGTCAAAGCCCTGAATAAGGTGAAGGAAAGATGACCAGCTTTTCAGTCACCACGCCGTCAGGCCGTACAAAGTGGCTAGCGGGTACCTTGGTCATCCTTTACGCGCTGATAACCATGATCCCGCTTGTTTGGATTGCACTGACTGGCTTTAAGAGCCCACCTGACGCAATCAGCTACCCGCCAAAATATATCATTGGCGGCGATAGTGAGGCCGGATTTCAGCCAACGCTCGAAGGGTATGTTAACCTTTTTACGACCCGCACACGCCAAACTCAGGAATATTTGGACGCCAATCCTCCAGAAAGTTGGGCAGATGAAATTGTGCGGCAGTACGACATGGTCATAGTTGGACCATCAAAATTCGGTGAACGCTTTCTTAATTCCATAATTATCGGCTTTGGCTCGACGTTTCTGTCTGTATTTCTCGGCACGTTGGCTGCCTATGCCTTCAGTCGATTCAAGATACCGCTTGCGGACGATCTGCTGTTTTTCATCCTGTCGACCCGCATGATGCCACCTATCGCGGTCGCCATCCCAATTTTTCTAATGTTCAGGAATTTAGGTCTGTCGGATACTCATCTCGGCATGATTCTTCTTTATACCGCGGTGAACATCAGTCTTGCAGTCTGGTTGTTAAAGAGTTTCATGGACGGCATACCGACAGAATATGAGGAAGCGGCGCTTATAGACGGTTACACGCGGTTTCAGGCTTTTTATAAGGTCGTTTTGCCACAGGCGGCCACCGGTATAGCTTCGACTGCCATTTTCTGTCTGATCTTTGCGTGGAATGAATATGCCTTCGCTGTTCTTCTTACCACGGCTGAGGCGCAGACGGCGCCGCCCTTCATTCCAACTATTATCGGTGTCGGTGGCCTTGATTGGCCGGCGATCGCCGCTGGTGTGACTCTCTTCCTACTCCCAGTGATGGTCTTCACAATTCTACTTCGCAAGCATCTGCTGCGAGGGATAACTTTTGGAGCTGTTCGCAAGTGAGCATATTCTTTGAAGGTTTGTTGCGGATGCGACGCGGCCCTTGGGAAATGGTGGCAACCATTGTCATTGCTTTGGGGGTATTTATGCTTATGCAGCCCTTTGTAATCTGGGCCTTCACCTACTCGTTTGTCGTGATGCTGGTGGGCACGGTTATGTTCATCGTTGTCAGCCATTTTCCGGAGTAAGTATGGCTCAGATCGTCATCAAAAACCTGAAGAAGGAATTCGGCGACTTCACTGCTGTAAGCGAAAGCTCTTTCACAATTGAGGACGGCGAATTCTTCATGTTGCTGGGCCCGTCCGGCTGCGGCAAGACAACGACGCTGCGGATGATTGCTGGGCTTGAGTTGCCGACCTCCGGACAGATTTTTCTGGATGGTGAGGAGATTTCTCAACGTCCGCCATCTGAGCGCGACATCGCTTTTGTCTTCCAGATGTTTGCGCTTTATCCGCATATGAATGTCCGGAAAAATGTCAGCTACCCTCTGGTGAGCCAGGGCATGTCACGCACTCAGGTGAACGCCAAGGTTTCAGAAGTGGCAAGCATTCTTGGGATTCAGGACATACTGGACCGTCCGGTGGGGGGCCTGTCAGGTGGAGATCGGCAACGTGTTGCACTGGGGCGGGCGATTGTACGCGAACCCAAAGCTTTCATGATGGATGAACCACTTGGCGCTCTTGACGCAGAGTTCCGTGAGCATATGGCTGAGGAACTAAGGGCGCTGCATGACCGGATGGGTGCGACCACTGTTTATGTCACCCATGATCAGCTTGAAGCCATGCAGATGGGTGACAAGATAGTGGTTATGAACAATGCTGTTGTCGAACAGTTTGGCACACCTCAACAGATTTATGACAAGCCGGCGACAATGTTTGTTGCCAATTTCATCGGTTCGCCATCAATGAATTTTTTGAGTTTTGAGGGTGCTATGAAAGCTGGAGATACAAGCCTTCAGATGCATGGCTCGCAAGTCGCGATTCCAAAGACGAGAGAGGGATTTAACGGCGCGATGGTATTTGGCGTTCGGCCGGAGCACATCCAGCTAAAAGGCGATGGGGCTTATCGCGGCGAGGTTTTGGCGACGGAATATCTTGGCACTACTCAAATCGTTACACTGGCCACCGCCGGCGGTGAGGTTAAGGCTCGCATAGCATCTCAACAGACGGCAAAAGTAGGAGAAACTCTAGGGCTCCAGTTTGACCCGCAAATGGTGACACTGTTCGACCCTACCTCCGGACGCGCTTTCAAATCGGAATTGAACGAGGGCGTGCTTGATGGCTGAGGTCAACCTGCAGAATGTTTCAAAGGCTTTTGGCAAGGCCAGTGCTGTTGAAAACATTTCAATGACTATTAAGGATGGTGCATTCGTTGTTCTTCTTGGCCCGACGGGTGCTGGCAAGACCACGACCCTTCGCCTGATTTCTGGACTGGAGAAGTTGGACACCGGATCAATTCACATTGGTGGTAGAGACGTTGCCAAGGAAACTCCAGCACAGCGAGACATAGCAATGGTGTTTCAGCAATATTCTCTCTACCCACATATGACAGTGCGGGAAAATCTAGCTTTTCCATTGCGTTCTCCGATTCTTTGTACGCCTGAAGACGAGATTTCTCGAAAGGTGGACGAGATCGCTGAGATTCTGCAGATAACGGATAAGCTCAATAATAAGGCAACCGAATTGTCTGGTGGCGAGATGCAGCGCGTATCGATTGGCCGCGCTCTAGTGCGCAAGCCTGCCATCTATCTGATGGATGAGCCGTTGAGTTCTCTTGATGCAAAATTGCGCGCCGATCTAAGGGTTGAGTTGAAGCGTATTCAGGCCAACCTGGGATCGACTGTGCTTTACGTCACGCATGATCAGGTCGAGGCCATGACTATGGCCACCCAAATCGGTGTGCTTGAACAAGGGCATCTAGTGCAGTTCGGCACACCCAAAGAGATCTATGAGGATCCCAATAGCATTTATGTTGCATCTCGACTTGGTTCCCCGCGAATGAATGTTTTGCCTGCTGACCTATTTCCAGGACGCCATAAAGGGACAAAAATTGGTCTACGACCAGAAAATATTCGGCTCGGCGATGGGGTTGAGGCACGTGTAATGCGCTTAGAACATCTTGGAGACCAGACACGGCTTCATTTGACTTTGAAAGGTCATAGCATCGTGACTCTGACCGAACCCATGCATAATTTTGCAAATATTTCGATGGTTAAAATCAGTCCGCAAAACCCGCTCTATTTCGATGAAAGCGGGCGGCGGGTCATCTAAGGAGGATCTAATGGCGCAGTTCATTAACGCTAAAAAAGACATTGTAACCCAGGCCATAGATGGGGTGCTCGCCTCTTCCAATGGATTGCTGAAACGGCTAGATGGCTACCCTCATATAAAGGTTGTGCTGCGTTCGGATTGGGACAAAAGCAAGGTTGCACTCGTTTGTGGAGGTGGCTCTGGGCACGAGCCGGCTCATGCAGGCTTTGTAGGCAAAGGGATGTTGACTGCCGCCATTTGTGGAGAGGTGTTTGCCTCTCCTTCAGTGGATGCGGTATTGGCTGGCATCCTCGCTGTTACTGGGGAGGCCGGTTGTCTTCTTATTGTAAAAAATTACACCGGCGATCGCCTGAACTTTGGACTGGCTGCTGAAAGGGCTAGGGCTCTAGGGTGCCGGGTAACGATGATTGTAGTTGACGACGATATTGCTTTGCCTGAATTGCCCCAACCAAGAGGTCTTGCAGGAGCACTATTCGTCAACAAAATAGCAGGCGCCTTAGCAGAATCTGGCGCAGATCTTGACACTGTTGCTTCGGCATCCCTCCAGGCAATCAAAAAGATTGCCTCTATCGGCATGAGCCTTGACACATGCACTGTTCCAGGGTCGAAAAAAGAAGACCGAATCAGTGTCGGTAAAGCTGAGCTCGGTCTGGGGCTACACGGTGAGCCTGGTGTCCAGCAAATCGATTTTAAAGGCGCGAAGGCTTCAATGGACATGATCGTCGGTAAACTACAGGCTCATGTAAAAGGCAATGTGGTGGCTATTCTCAACAATCTTGGTGGCACTACGCCGCTTGAAATGGCGGTTTTGACCCAGGCGCTGAACGAATCAGGTTTAGCCCATTATATTATTGGTCCATCTTCTATGATGACCTCATTAGACATGCATGGGTTCTCTGTTTCTGTGATGGAAGTTAGTGATGAAGAGCTTGATGCATTAAATCAGAGTGTGCCGATGCCAGCTTGGCCGGGCCTAGCCAAATTGGGCGTGCCACTTATTGCGAGTCTTCCTGATGGACTGGCACTCCCTAAGCCGACACCTTCAGAAAATAGCATGACGCGCAGTATAATCGAGAGTGTTACAGATGCGTTTATAGCTTCTGAAGCCAAGCTAAATGAGCTTGATGCCAAATCTGGCGATGGCGATACAGGCAACACTCTTTCGACAGCCGCAAGAGCTCTAAAGGCCAACCTTGATCGAATGCCACTCGGCGATTTAACAAAACTCTTTCCCGCACTAGGCAATGAGTTGAGCCAAACGATGGGTGGGTCCTCTGGCGTAATTTTAGCAATATTTTTCAATGCTGTTGGAGATGCGTGCGTGAATGGTGCTTCTGTTCATCATGCTCTGGTTGATGGGTTGAAGAGAGTAAGTGATGTTGGAGGCGCGGAGGTTGGTGACCGAACAATGATTGATGCTCTTTCACCTGCGTTGTCAGCGCTGCCAAATGGAATTGACGCTGCGGCTAAGGCAGCGCGTGATGGCGCTGACGGCACTGCAAAGATTCATCGCGCGAAAGCTGGTCGTTCGGCCTATGTCCCTGAAGAAAACCTAAAAGGGAACAATGATCCCGGCGCAGAAGCGGTAGCGATCTTATTTGAAACCCTTGCAAGGAAGATAAAAGATTAAGCGAGGCAATTTGGAGGCTTGTTTCTTTGCCAAACTAACCTGAAGCCCAAGCAGCAAGTTGTTGGATACAGCTTTTGCTGCTTTGGCAGTGAATAATGCCGCGAATACTCTGTTTAGATAACGGAAGGGTTGCAATGAAACAAATCAAGGGACCTGCACTGTTTTTGGCACAGTTTGCAGGAGATGTAGCACCTTTTAATTCTTGGAACACTATCACCAAATGGGCAGCTGATTGCGGCTATGTCGGGGTGCAGGTGCCAAGCTGGGACGCACGACTGATTGATCTCGAAAAGGCGTCAGAGAGCAAAGACTATTGTGACGAATTCAAAGGTGTTGCGGCGGCCAATGGCGTCGCTGTCACAGAGCTATCGACACACCTACAGGGTCAGCTTGTCGCTGTTCACCCTGCTTATGATGAGGCGTTTGACGGCTTCGCCAGGCCGGAAGTGCGCGGCAACCCAACTGCACGACAGGCCTGGGCTGTAGGCCAAATCAAAAAGGCACTCTTGGCCTCCAAGAATATGGGGATTGGCGCCCATGCTACATTTTCCGGTGCGCTAGCGTGGCCCTATTTCTATCCGTGGCCGCAACGCCCCGCCGGTCTGATCGAGACCGCCTTTGAGGAACTCGCCGCGCGCTGGCGACCAATCCTTGATTACGCGGAGGATTGCGGCGTCGATGTTTGTTACGAGATCCATCCTGGTGAGGACCTTCATGATGGCGTCACCTATGAGATGTTCCTTGAGCGCACCGGCAACCATCCACGAGCCTGCATGCTCTATGATCCATCGCATTATGTGCTGCAATGTCTGGACTACATTGACCATATTGACATCTATGCCGACCGTATTCGGATGTTCCATGTGAAAGATGCGGAGTTTAATTCTACTGGTCGCCAAGGGGTTTATTCGGGCTATCAGTCTTGGGTTGACCGGGCGGGGCGCTTTCGCAGCCTTGGTGACGGTCAGGTTGATTTCAGTGCGATTTTCTCCAAGCTCACAGCAATAGGCTTTGATGGATGGGCCGTCGTCGAATGGGAATGCGCGATCAAACATCCCGAAGAGGGCGCGCGTGAAGGTGCGGCATTTGTGCGTGACCATATCATCCGGCCGACTGAGGTAGCGTTCGATGATTTTGCCGATAGTGGCACAGATGAGGCCGCAAACCGCAAGATGCTTGGAATATAGTCATGCCGGACCGAATTAGACTTGGCATGGTCGGTGGCGGCAAAGACGCTTTTATTGGGGCTGTCCATCGCATTGCCTCACGGATTGACGATCATTTTGAACTAGTAGCGGGCGCACTGTCCTCTACACCAGAAAAATCGCGTGCCAGCGGTGAGGCTTTGAGTATCCCGCGTGTTTATGACGACTTCAAAGCTATGGCGATCAGAGAAGCTCGTCTTAAGAACGGCATTGAAGCAGTAAGCATCGTCACACCAAATCATTTGCACTACGCTGTAGCACGGGAATTTCTTAAGCGTGGTATCCATGTGATCTGTGACAAGCCCCTAACCAGCAATCTCCCGGATGCCAAAAAGCTGGTTAAGGCGGCTGAGGCTTCAGGTGCGATCTTCGTGCTAACGCACAATTACACAGGCTATCCAATGGTTCGTCAGGCTCGGCAGATGGTAACCAACGGTGACATTGGTAAAATCCGTGTTGTGCAGGTAGAATATCCGCAGGACTGGCTAAGTGTCGAACAGGATTTCAAGCAGGCCGAATGGCGCACCGATCCAGCGCGGTCTGGTGCAGGTGGGTCGACAGGTGATATCGGCACACACGCATTCAATCTAGCCTGTTTTATAACAGGTCTTGAAGTTGAAAGCCTGGCCGCTGACATCCAGGCATTTGTCCCTGGGCGGCTGGTCGATGACAACGCCCACGTGATGTTGCGTTTTCATGGTGGTGCACGCGGCATGCTCTGGTCTAGCCAAGTAGCACCAGGCAATGAGAATGCGCTGCGTATCCGGGTTTATGGGGAAACCGGTGGGCTTGAATGGGCGCAGGAAGATCCCAATTACCTCTGGCATACGCCGTTTAGCGAGCCAAAGAGGCTTATTACCCGCAACGGCGCAGGTTCAGACGATGCCAGTTCCAGAATGAGCCGTATCCCACCGGGCCACCCGGAAGGCTATCTTGAGGGGTTTGCGAACATCTATTCAGAAGCGGCGGCAGCCATTATCGCATCCCGCCATGGTAAAAAGCCACTGGAGAGCGTTATTTATCCCACGGTCTATGACGGTCTAAAAGGTGTGCAATTCGTCTCTGCCTGTGTGACTTCGTCAAAACGTAATGCTTCTTGGGTGAGGTTAGAACATTGAATATGGTTATCTCACTAATTTTTTATCTAACCTATTAAGCAATTGGACAGTCAGACTTCACGACACATTTTGTAGGAATCATCTTTAAAAAAACAATCGCCAATCAGACATCAAGGTAAATTGTTTTTGTTGGCAGCACTATGTTGCCGAGTGAAAGACATGGCTGATTAAGCCGATCTGCAAAAACAAAGGCCAAGGTCTGTAGGTTTTCAAGGAGCAGCTTTTGCTTGATAGATCTTTCTTCATTGGCACCGGTTGGAAGATGAACAAAACACTTGCTGAAGGCTTGGAATTTTCAAGAGCTTTGGCAGATGCAGAAAACTCATTCCATAGTTCAATCCGGCCATTTATTGTTCCTCCCTTTACAATATTGCGGGAAATGGCGTCTGTTCTTAGCGGCTGCAGAACAAGAGTTGGCGCACAAAACATGCATTGGGAAGACTTCGGCGCCTGGACTGGGGAAATATCCGCACCAATGATAAAGGATTGTGGTGCGCAAATGGTCGAACTGGGTCACTTCGAAAGACGGCGTTCATTTAACGAAACGGACGAAATTATAGGCCTCAAGGTCGCGAATGCGGTCAAATCTGATTTGATTCCAATTATTTGTATTGGCGAAACGGCTCTCGAGTTTCACAGTTCAAAAACCAAAGACGTTCTTCATCACCAGGTTTCCAGTGCATTGAAATTGGTTGATTGGAAACATCAGGATTGTGAAATTCTTTTAGCTTATGAACCGGGTTGGGCGATCGGTGACTCAGGCACGCCAGCGACTGTAGAGCAGGTGAGTTCGAACATCGACACCATCAAAAACGTGACCAACGATCTGCTCAAACGCGAAATACCTTGCCTTTATGGAGGGTCCGTAAATGCTGAAAACTGCGAACAATTTGCCAAATGTAAAAACCTAGATGGGCTGTTTATCGGAAGGGCAGCATGGGATGTGCAAAACTTTTTGCATATGATCCATTTGTGTCAACGGATTGTCTGAAATGATCAATTGCTTTTTCATTGAGAGTTTAGGTCCTAGCATTTGCAAAAATAGTTTGCATTGCGGCAGAGCAAGCATTGCTTGATCGCGGTTGGGGCAAACCTAAGGTAAAGGTTGTAAGTGATGAAGCTGGCTATTCACAGGCGCTAAAGGCAGTCGCAGCGGCGCTGGATGAACGGCCTGATAACAGGCTGGTGTAGGGATTG
>Ga0160422_10002739_pt1 | contig 10997 bp, 12 predicted proteins | sample Fk160mmetaG_FD_108192 | JGI IMG/M metagenome (GOLD analysis project Ga0160422, IMG submission 108192) | Marine microbial communities from the Central Pacific Ocean - Fk160115 60m metaG | ecosystem: Environmental > Aquatic > Marine > Oceanic > Photic zone | place: The Central Pacific Ocean... | reverse complement strand
TCAATTATGTAAAATTGTGGTTTTTTAGGTTTAACTTTACAATTCTTAATGGTATTGTTTACAAAAGTATATTTTATTTATGTCTACGGAAACCTTAGTTGAAAATAAATTAAGTTCAATTTCAGCTCTTAAGACTGGCAATGAAGTTGACTTAGTAAGATCTTACTTGAGAGATATTGGGAGAGTTCCTTTATTGACTCATGAGCAAGAGATAACTCTTGGTAGGCAAGTACAAGAACTAATGCAGGTAGAAAGACTTCAATTAGAAATACTTGACTTAACAGGAGAAAAACCATCTCTTGAGGAACTTTCACAAAAATTAGATTTAACAATTCCTCAAATTAAAAAGAGATTAAGAGCTGGACAAAGAGCGAAGGAAAGAATGGTTGCTGCTAATTTAAGACTTGTAGTAAGTGTTGCAAAGAAATATACAAAACGAAATATGGAATTACTAGATCTCATTCAAGAGGGTACCATTGGTCTTGTGAGAGGGGTAGAGAAATTCGACCCAGCAAGAGGGTATAAATTCTCTACATATGCATATTGGTGGATTAGGCAGGGTATTACTAGAGCTATCGCTGAAAAAAGTAGAGCAATCAGACTTCCTATCCATATTACTGAAATGTTAAATAAGCTTAAAAAAGGTCAAAGAGAATTAAGTCAGGAGATGTCTAGGACTCCTACTATTAGTGAACTTGCAACATATGTTGAACTTCCAGAAGAAGATGTGAAAGATTTAATGTGTAAGGCTGGTCAACCAGTTAGTTTAGAAACTAAAGTTGGAGATGGAGAAGATACTGTACTTCTAGACTTGCTGGCAGGTGGTGAAGACTTGCCTGATGAGCAAATTGAAATGGATTGTATGCGAGGAGATCTTCATTCGTTACTACATCAGTTGCCTGACTTACAATGTAGAGTATTAAGAATGAGATATGGGATGGATGGAGATGAGCCTATGTCTCTAACTGGTATAGGTAGGGTTCTAGGTATTAGTAGAGATAGGGTTAGAAACTTAGAAAGAGATGGTCTTAGAGGCTTAAGAAGGCTTAGTGATAACGTTGAAGCTTATTTTGTCTCTTGAATAATTTTTAAAATCAATTTATTTGTTTCATCTGGATTCTCATCATGAGGACAATGACCAGCATTTTTTATCACATTTAAACTTTTAATTTCTTCATAATCATTAGCCCATTGTTTTGCTTCTTCAAGTGATTCCCAAGGGTCTTTTTCCCCCCAAATTAGGTGTATATCAGTTTGAATTCGTTTAAATAAATCTGTCGCTAAATAATCATTAAATAAATTGATAAAACCACGAAAAGCTTCTGCAGAGCCAGCTCTTTGGGATGGTTGATATAAAATTTGAATTAATTCGTCATTGACATTTTCCCCAGATGGATAAGCTTGGTTTAATATTTTCTTAATAGTATTAGGATTAGCAGCCCTATTAAAAAGATTTTGACTAATAAATCTCTTTCTCACTAAAGTTTTTATTAATGGCCTCAAGAAATTCATTAAAATGTCATTTTTTTGAAGTCTCTTATCATCCATAGTTCTTTGAGCACAATCTATTAAAATTAAACCTTCACATTTTTTCTTTAAAATTTCTCCCGATCTTAATGCAACAATTCCACCAATAGAATTACCTATCAAAAAGACTGGTCCTTTAATTACTTCATCACAAAAATCCGTTATTTGATTTGCCCATAAATCAAAGCAATATTTAACTTCATTATCTCTAGGAAATTCATAATCTAAAGTTGCTCTTGGCTGACTACTTTCTCCAAAACCTAATAAATCTATTGCATAACAATTGAAATAATTTCCTAAAAATTTCTGGTTATTTCTCCAGTGATTTTTTGAAGCTCCAAAACCATGAATTAAAAGAATATTAGTTTGAGGATTTTGCGGCAAGTTTTTTGATGAGGACCACGCTATATCCCATTTTCTCCACTTCCATAGTTGGTCAACTTTACTGGTCATTAAAAATATAAATACATTCTTTAAGTTAATTGATAAATTAAATAATTGCACACAGCTGATTTTTGTAGTTTGATTATATTAATTTGATTGTTATGTCTAAGTTGCAAGTTATTTGTATTGGAGAAGCGTTAATAGACAAAATCATAAATAAATCAGACTCTAATTTTAAAAATTATTTGGGAGGTGCTCCAGCTAATGTTGTATGTGCTTTGCGAAAACTTCATGTATCAGCAGCGTTTATAGGTTGTTTAGGAGATGATGATTTTGGAAGAGAATTTATTAAACTATTTAAGCAATTAAAAATAAATATTGATTTTTTGCAAATTGCTAAAACATCATCTACCAGAATTGTTAAGGTGATTAGAGATGATTCTGGAGATAGATCATTTTCAGGATTTGAGTCGATTAAATCTAATGCCTTTGCTGATGAAATGTTAGATAAATTATTTATAATCGATAAAATAAAAAATTTGAAAAAGCAATTTTTAAATACTAAATATATCGTTACTGGAACAAATTTATTAGCTTTTTCTAAATCTGCCGAATCCTTATATTTTATTTTAAATATCGCAAAAAATTTTAGAATAAAAGTGATAATTGATTTGAATTGGAGAGAAATTTTCTGGGAACATTCCAATATTGATAAAGATGCAATTTTTAAAAAAGTAAGAAATTTTTTGCATTATGCAGATATATTGAAGCTTGCAAGAGAAGAGGCTTACCAATTTTTTGACACAATTGATCCATTTGAAATCTCGAAAGTATTAACAAAACAACCAGATGTAATTATTACTGATGGTGCTAATCCAATTAATTGGTATATAAACGGCTTTAAAGGTTCTAATGAGGTCGTTAAACATTCCTCTGAAATTATTGATACGACTGGTGCAGGAGATGCTTTTTTAGCGGGTTTGATTTCTAGATATTGCGTGGATTCAAATCTAGATGATAATTCCAAAATAAAAGATAATGTAAAATTTGCTAGTGTTTGTGGTCTTTTAACATGTTGTGGTGAGGGTGCAATTGACCAACAACCTGAAGAAAAAACAGTTTATAAATTTTTAGAGGATTGTGGTTCATAAATATTTAAATTTCTTCCATCTTTATAAGCGTAATTAATTTCAATCTTCCAATATATTTCAAGAATTGGTTCAATCAGTTCAGGCCATTCAATAATTAACAGTCCATTATTTGTTTCTAATTCTTCCTCTTCTGCTAGAAATAATTCTCTAGCAGATAAGCTACTTTCAATTCTATAAAGATCCATATGGATTAGATGCATATTGCCTGATTCATAATGGTGAGAAAGAGCAAATGTGGGACTTGTTATAGGCTCTTTTATACATAATCCTTGACCAATACCCTGAACGAAAGATGTTTTACCAGCCCCTATGGGGCCTTGTAAAATAACAATTGATTTTTGTTTTAAATTTGTCAAAAAATCTTTTCCAAACGAAATAGTCTCAGATGTATTTTTTAGAAACACGATTACAACCTAAAATCATATATAGTTTACTAGTATAGTTCTACTTAAATATGACCATCGCAAATTCAAATAAAATTACTGTCCCAAATTTTGTTGTTGCTGATCTTTCACTAGCTGATTTTGGAAGAAAAGAGCTAAATATTGCAGAAACTGAAATGCCTGGTCTCATGGCCCTAAGGCAAAAGTACAATTCTTCAAAGCCTTTAGAAGGTGCAAAGATTGCAGGTAGTTTACATATGACAATACAAACTGCGGTATTAATTGAAACTTTAGTAGAACTAGGAGCTGTTGTTAAGTGGGCTTCATGTAATATTTTTTCTACACAAGATCACGCTGCAGCCGCAATAGCGAAAAGAAATATTCCTGTTTACGCGAAAAAAGGCGAAACCTTGGATGAATACTGGAAATATACACATTATATTTTAGATTGGGAGGATGATTCTCCAAATATGATCCTTGATGATGGTGGAGATGCAACTGGACTTTTAATTTTAGGTAGTAAAGCTGAAAAAGATATAACAGTACTAGATAATCCGCAAAATGAAGAAGAAATAGCTTTATTCAATTCTATTAAAAATAAATTAAAAGAAGATTCAACTTTTTATTCTCGCATCAAAGCAAACATTATTGGTGTAACAGAAGAAACTACAACTGGTGTTGCAAGACTATATCAACTTCAAAAAGAGGGTAATTTACCTTTCCCTGCTATTAATGTGAATGATTCAGTTACTAAGAGTAAATTTGATAATTTATATGGATGTAGAGAATCTTTGGTTGACAGTATAAAGAGAGCAACAGATGTCATGATAGCTGGCAAAGTTGCATTGGTTATCGGTTTTGGTGATGTTGGTAAAGGTTCAGCTCAATCCTTAAGAGGTCTTGGGGCAATTGTAAAAGTTGCAGAAGTTGATCCTATTTGTGCTCTACAAGCATCAATGGAAGGTTATAGTGTAGTCACTTTAAATGATGTTGTTAAGGATATAGATATATTTGTAACTGCTACAGGTAACTATAAAGTAATTACTCATGAACATTTAATCAAGATGAAAGACGAAGCAATAGTATGTAATATTGGTCATTTTGATAATGAAATTGATGTGGCTTCACTCAAAAATTATGAATGGGAAAATATTAAACCTCAAGTTGATCATATTTCTCTTCCAAGTGGTAATAAAATTATCCTTTTAGCAGAAGGTAGATTAGTTAATTTGGGATGTGCAACTGGTCATCCTAGTTTTGTAATGAGTAATTCTTTTACAAACCAAGTACTAGCTCAGATTGAACTTTTCAGTAAAGGTGATGATTATTTAAATGAAGTTTATGTACTACCTAAACATTTGGATGAAATGGTAGCAAGACTTCATCTAGACAAAATTGGTGCTAAATTAACAACCTTGACTCAAGAACAAGCTGACTACATCAATGTATCTGTAGATGGTCCCTATAAGCCTGAATTATATAGATATTAAATTTGGATATTTTATTCTTAAATATTCTGACCTCTATTCCTGAAATTATTTCAGAATCAGTTAAGAGTAATCCAAATATTGCATATTTGGTTATTTGTTTTGCAATGTTTCTTGAAAATATCATACCCCCAATACCTTCTGAAATAATAATGCCTTTGGGCGGCTTCTTTGTTTATCAAGGCAATTTAAATTTTTACGCTCTTGTGCTTTTTGGTTTAATAGGAACAGTCCTTGGAGCATTACCTTGGTATTATTTAGGTAGATTCTTAAACGAGAAGAAACTTTCAGATATTGTTGAAACCAAAGGTAAATTTTTAGGTATTACCTCTAAAGATTTTAATAAAAGTAAATTATGGTTTGACAAATATGGGGTTTCTTTGGTCTTCTGGGGAAGATTAATTCCAGGTATTAGGACTTTGATATCAGTACCTGCGGGTATTGAATTGATGCCTCTAAAAAAGTTTCTTGTATGGACAACTTTAGGTAGTTTGATATGGGTTATATTACTATCTTTATCTGGTTATGTTTTAGGAGAAAATTATAGAATTATTGAAACTTATATAGATAACTTTAAAATATTTATAAAACCTTTACTAATAATTATATTAATATTTTTTATTTTGAAATATCTAAAAAATATTAAAGTTAATGCCTAAAAAGGGATATTATTCGAATAATTATTTTCATTTGTTGCAGAATTATTGTTATTTTCATTATCTTTTTTTGATCCCAGTAAATTTAATCTATCTACTCTTATAACTGGCTTATATCTATCTTCACCTGTATTTTTATCTTTCCAAGAATCTATTTTAAGACTTCCTGTAATACCAATTAATGAACCTTTCTTTACATAATCAGCTGCAATTTGTGCTTGTTTACCCCAGATTTCTAGATTAAACCAATCTGGTTCTTCATCTCTACTCCTACGATTGACTGCAAGGGTAAAATTAGCGACTGTACTACCGGATTCAAAATATCTGACATCAGGTTCTCGCCCAGCGCGACCAACTAAATTTACTGTGTTAATTTCCATAAAATATTTTTTTTTATATTACACATGTTTTTTAATTTTGCTTGAATAATTGCAAGCTGTTCATAACTTAATTACCAAAAATATAGAGTTTCCATAAAAATTAATATATTATCTGAATAAATTAATAATTAATATGATCTTTAATCGATTTAAATTCTCAAGAGATATTGGAATTGATCTAGGAACCGCTAATACTTTAATTCATGTTTCAGGTAAGGGAGTAGTTCTACAAGAACCATCAGTTGTTGCTCTAGATCTTGAGGAGGGTGTTCCTTTGGCAGTTGGAGAAGATGCAAAATTAATGCTTGGTAGAACACCAGGTAATATTCGTGCTGTTAGACCTCTTAAAGATGGAGTAATAGCTGATTTCGACGCAGCTGAACAAATGCTGAAAATGTTTATTCAAAAATCTAATGAAGGGAGGGGTATTATAGCTCCTAGGTTAGTTATTGGTATTCCTAGTGGTGTAACTAGCGTTGAAAGAAGAGCTGTCCGAGAAGCTGGATTGGCTGGAGCAAGAGAAGTTCATCTTATCGATGAACCAGTTGCGGCAGCGATAGGGGCTTCTTTGCCAGTTACTGAACCTATTGGAACTATGATTGTAGATATTGGAGGAGGTACAACAGAGGTCGCCGTACTAAGTTTAGGTGGAACGGTCTTGAGCGAATCAGTGAGAGTTGCTGGCGATGAAATTAATGATTCTATAGCTATATATCTTAAAAAAGTTCATAATTTAGTTGTAGGAGAAAGGACTGCTGAGGATATCAAGATAAAAATTGGCTCTGCATTTCCCAATGATGATTTTGATAAAACTTCTATTGAAGTTAGAGGTTTACATTTATTATCTGGTTTGCCTAGATGTATTAATTTGACATCTGGAGAAATTAGAGAGGCTATGACAGATCCTTTAAATAAAATTGTTGAAGCAGTGAAAAGAACTCTTGAAAGAACTCCTCCTGAATTAGCTGCAGATATTGTTGATAGAGGAATAATGCTTGCGGGTGGAGGCGCATTAGTGAGAGGTGTAAGTGATTTGCTGAGCCATGAAACTGGGATTTTTACACACGTAGCAGAAAATCCATTGTTATGCGTAGTAAATGGTTGTGGAGAAGTTCTTGATGATTTTAAAAAATTGAAGAGAGTGGTTGATACTCCTGATTTTGCTAGAAATGCAGTAAGAGATTAGATTTAGTGGTTAAGTTCCGACGGCTCTCAACGTCTCGTTGGTGGAATAAAAGAAAATCTTGGATTTTAATATTATTTTTTTTATTGTTGCTGAATGTAAGGCTATCAAAAACGTTTATTTTTTGGGATTTTTATTACTTTATAACGAAACCTTTTTGGCCTGGTGAATATCAACAAGAAATTATTAGAAAGAGTATAAATCAAGAATTAAATATCAAATTAAATCAACTTGAGAAGGATAATTTGCGATTGAGAGAGCTTTTAGATCTTCAGAATAATTCCGAAGCTAATAAATTAAATTCATCAGTGATATTCAGAAATACCGGTAGTTGGTGGAAAAAAATTCTCTTAAATAAAGGTTCACAAAATGGTGTGAGTACTGGAGATGCAGTACTTGGCCCTGGAGGGTTGATTGGTATTGTAGAGAATACTTCTAAGTTGACTTCTTCAGTCCAATTACTTACCGATCCCAATAGTAAGGTTGGTGTTTGGAATCAAAGGGCAAATCTGCATGGATTATTAATTGGTTTAGGAACAAAAACCCCAAAATTATTCTTTTACTCTAAAAACGTCGATATAAAATTAGGTGATTATATATTATCTTCTCCTGCAAGTACTATATTACCTCCAAATATACCAATAGGTATTATTCAATCTATAGATAATGAATCAAAACCTAATACAATCGCTACAGTTCAATTAACTGCGAAGCCAGAAGTAATTGACTGGGTGCAAATCATTAGAATGAAATATTAATGAAAACCTATCATAATCAATATTTATCTTTAATTTCTTTTTTAATAATACCGTTAGTAATTTTTTGGAATCCGTCTTGGCTCTCATTGATGGGAGCTCAAGCTTATTGGCCAATATTTTGGTTACTACCTTGGGCACTTATCCATGGACCATTTAAATCTGTATTAATAGCATTTTTGTTAGGCTTTATGTTGGATACCATCAATGCTGATTTATATACTCAAATACCTGGTCTAATGATATGTGGATTTTGGTTTGGGAAAGTTGGGAGTTTAAATCAATTTAATAATAGTCCACTTCAGCTTGGATTAACTGCTGCAATTGGAAGTTTAATATGCGGAGTAATTTATATTTGTCAAATGTTTGTTAAGCTTTCATTGGATAATAGTCCTTTTTTGCTTTTTTCATATGGTATACAAAATATCTTTGCTCAAGTTTTTTTGACAAGTTTATTAGCTCCGGTTTTTTGCAAATGGCTTTATTTTTTATTTAGTAAAGAATATAAATTGAAAATATGAATGCATGACTTTTGAAGTATTAAGACCTCTTTTTTAATTTAATCCGAATAATAAAAAAATTTTGTAGATATATAAGATATATCTTTTAGGGTACGTAATGTTATATTTTTAATTGTTAGATTAATATTAATTAAATATTGAACTCACATTCTGTTTTGAATTCAATCAGTAAATTCTTTTTTATCGATGTCAAAAGCAAGTATTCTAGTTGTTGATGATGAACCAGCAGTTTTAAAAGTTTTGGTTACAAGACTACAATTAGCTGGTTATGAAGTTTTTTCAGCAACTAATGGAGAAGAGGCTATAGAGGTTTTCCATAAGGAAGACCCTGATTTGATAGTCCTTGATGTCATGCTTCCCAAAATGGATGGTTTTGCAGTTTGTAGAAGGATTAGAGCAGAGTCTGTAGTACCGATAATATTTTTAACAGCCCTTGAAGCAATCTCTGAAAGAGTTGCTGGTTTAGATTTAGGAGCTGATGATTATCTTTCTAAACCTTTTAGTCCTAAAGAGTTAGAGGCAAGAATTGCAACTATTTTAAGAAGAATGGGACCAAGTGTTTCTGTTGCTGAAACTAAAGAAGTTCCTTCTGGCAAAGGTGTAATGAAGTTTGGTAATTTAGTAGTAGATACGAATAGGCGTCAAGTTTCACGGGCGGGAGAAAGGATAAGTTTGACTTATACCGAATTTAGTCTTCTTGAACTATTGTTTGATGAACCAGGCAAGGTTGTACCAAGAGCTGAAATTCTTGAGCAATTATGGGGTTATCCTCCAAGAAGAGCTGCTGATCTAAGAGTCGTTGATGTATATGTGGCTCGATTAAGAGGTAAGTTAGAGCCTGACCCTAGGAATCCAGAGTTAATTCTTACTGTAAGAGGTATTGGATATGCCTCTCAACGTGTAGGAGAGACTGCCACATCTTTGGCGAGTTAAAATTTATTTTGATAACTTTATTAAATAAAACTTAGGTAAACAAATTTTGTCAGAATTTAGAGAAGCACGCTTGAATAAAGCCCAGATTCTATTTAATAAGGGTTTTGATCCATATAGTGAAAGTTTTACAGTTACTCATTCAACAAAAGATCTAAATGATAAATATAGCTATCTCAAAAGTGGAGAAGAATTAAATCTTGATGTTTCTATAGCCGGTAGAGTTTTAGCTAGACGTGTAATGGGTAAAATCGCTTTCTTTAGTATTAGTGATCAAGATGGTTCAATTCAACTTTATCTTGAGAAGTTAAATATTGATTGTAATAATGATGATAAAAATTTATGTTTTGAAGACCTCAAAGAATTAGTTGATATTGGTGATTGGATAGGTGTTTATGGCAGCATTAAAAAAACTAATAAGGGTGAATTATCAATAAAAGTTTCAAGATGGCAAATGCTTTCTAAATCTCTACAGCCATTACCGGATAAATGGCACGGTCTTACAGATATCGAAAAAAGATATAGACAAAGATATCTTGATCTGATTGTTAATCCTAGTTCAAAAAATGTATTTAAAACCAGAGCATTTTGCATTAGTTTAATTCGAAGATGGCTTGATGAAAGGAATTTCTTAGAAATTGAAACTCCTATTCTTCAATCTGAAGCTGGTGGGGCGGAAGCAAGACCTTTTATTACGCATCATAATACGTTGGATATACCTCTTTATCTGAGAATTGCTACGGAATTACATCTTAAAAGGATGGTCGTAGGAGGATTTGAAAGAGTCTATGAATTAGGAAGGATTTTCCGCAATGAAGGTATAAGTACTAAGCATAATCCTGAATTTACATCAGTGGAGATTTATCAAGCATTTGCAAACTACGTTGATATGATGCAATTAACAGAAGAATTAATGTCATATGTTATTCAAACAATTTGTAAAACCTTGAAAATTAATTATCAAGGGGAACAAATTAATTTTGCGCAACCGTGGGAAAAGATATCTATGAAAGATTCTGTGAAAAAGTTTACAGGAATTGATTTTGATTCATTTAATGGAGACTTTACTAAAGCAAAAGAAACTGTAACGAAACAAAATATTCAAATTTCTTCAAAAATAAATACTCTTGGAAGACTACTAAATGAGATTTTTGAACAGAAGGTTGAATCTAATTTAATTCAACCTACGTTTATTATTGATTATCCAATTGAAATTTCACCCTTAGCAAGAAGACATGATAATAATAAAGATTTTGTTCAAAGGTTTGAATTGTTTATCGCAGGAAGAGAAATTGCAAATGCCTTTAGCGAGCTTATTGATCCTCTAGATCAAAGGGAACGTTTAGAACTTCAGCAATCTCTAAGAGATTCTGGAGATCTAGAGGCACATTGCATTGATGAAGATTTTTTACAAGCTTTAGAGATAGGGATGCCTCCTACTGGAGGCTTGGGAATTGGTATTGATCGCTTAATAATGCTCATAACTAATAGTGCTTCAATAAGAGATGTTATTCCCTTCCCATTACTAAAACCAGAACATAGTTAAAATAAATCTTAAAAATTTACCTTGGATGAAGTAAAATAGATTAATTGATCCAATACGAAATTTTTAAATGAGTGGTGAACGTGTTGGTTTCCGC
>Ga0160422_10002738_pt1 | contig 11000 bp, 23 predicted proteins | sample Fk160mmetaG_FD_108192 | JGI IMG/M metagenome (GOLD analysis project Ga0160422, IMG submission 108192) | Marine microbial communities from the Central Pacific Ocean - Fk160115 60m metaG | ecosystem: Environmental > Aquatic > Marine > Oceanic > Photic zone | place: The Central Pacific Ocean... | reverse complement strand
TATTAAGTAAACGCAAAAAGTCCTCATCATTCAATGGTTTAGAGGGTGCTTTCGGGCCACGTTTTGCGCTTCCACCAGACTTGGCTTCAGCTTTGCTCATTATATCCTCGCTTATTATGTCATATCTATATTTACAGCATAAATTCTGAATGGTGAAGTATTTATTTTGTGTAACGACTGACCGCAGTTCTTACACGTTTTTATTTGTAAATAATTTGTTGACACTATTGGCTCACATGATAGTTTGTATATGTAAACAAAAAGAGGTTCAAAATGACTAATTATTCACACGCAGCTTGGAATGGCAAATCTTACTTGGTTCGCCATGGTGACCCATTCGACAGAGGTCAGTCTGATTTTTACTACGGCTCTTCTCGTGACCCACATTACTATATTGGTTCTGTGGCTTCTACACCACGCATCGGTATTGAAGGTATGACTGACGAACAGATAGATACCTACCATGCAGGTTACAGTTGCGCCCAAGATATTGGCGATCAGAAAGATTGGGGTTAATCATGCAGACTTTTCTTGATTTCATAGGACTATTGTCTATTTTTGTAACTGTATTTATTTTACTAATTGTATTCGGAGGTTAACATGATTGGTGAAAGTGTAATAGATTTTTCAACTGACTACGAAAAGTATATTTATGACCAACGTACACATTTCGTGTGTGTGCGTGGTCGTGGTGCAAAACGTGTTCGGCAGAAATGCGATACAGAGCTTGACGTACTAGACTTTGTGACGCAATTCGGTGATAATCGCACAATGGTTTATGCAGTAAATAAAATTGGCTCATCGGCTCATATCTGTAACCTTTGATTTGTGCTTAAATTTCTCTGCGTGAACTACACGCTCTCTTAGAAGGCTCGAACTAAAATCGTGCCTTCTTTTATTGTAATGTATCTGCATATCTAAATTTTTACCAGTAAAGTCTTTGTCTCTGTATTCTTCACCGATAATTCGTACTTCTATGTCGTACATTTTTAAAATATTTAGTAGGTCACGTTCTGTTTGATACGGTATTATTTCATCTACATACGAAACAGCTTTTAATTGTGTATATCGCTCTACCAGTGTTTGTATTGGTTGATTTTTATTGTCACGTTCTGCGTGTGGGTCAACGTGCAAACCAACTAATAGGTAGTCACAAACCGTTTTGGCTTCTGCTAACATAGCAATATGCCCTGCGTGGAGTAAATCAAAAGTTGATGCTGTGAAACCTTTCATCGTATACGCACCATTTTCATACCGTACTCTTTGTCTCCATTAACTATTTTTGCATCTGGCTTTCTAATAAGTTTTTGCTTTTTAAATCTGTTGTAGTCTACATGATGGTGCCATCTGCCGTATTTCATAACTAACCTAGAACAATCAGGATGTACTTTTACTAGCATTTTTGACTTATCGAGTGTTCCAGTGTCTGCATACCTTTCGCCTTCTTGTACTTTGCCTTCAACATGATAAAATTCGTCTGTGTTGCCACCTTTCATAACTTGTGTGTTAGTTTTTTCCTGTAAAAATGCATTGAACTGTGTTGTACACCACCCTGCCTTCAGCATATCTAGCGAAATAATAGTATCTTCGTTATACCTACCACGCCACCTAAATCTTAACTCATTTCGTATTAAATTACAGCTATAAATTCGTGTATTAAGCACAAATGGCGGTAATTTTGACTTACGTGGTGCAAACATCATGTAATTAGGACCACCCATACCAATATTTGTATATTTGGCTACAAAATCTTCCATAACTCTAAAACAAGTGCCATCTGTAACTTTAACTTGTAAATTTTTATTAAATCGGTGGAAGTATCTTATGTTATCGTCCATAACCCAATGCCAAGCAAATCCGTTATCTTTGCTGTGTTCCCAAGCAAAATTTCTAGCAGGGCCGGGTCCTGTGCTTTTCTCTAAACCTAAATCGTCACATAACTCGTATTTTTCTTTGTATGACAAATCTAACGGAATTATGTCACACAACAAATCCCAGTGTTTTATTGCTTTTTGGTATTCATCAACTTCTTGTGGCTCTACAACCACATAATGTGGCACTTTCATCATGGTCAGTGCCTTGGAGGTCATCATGTATTCTGACCTACCTTTGCTTGGAATATATAAAGGATAATTAGGCAGCATCACTTTCTGTGCCTTGAACTCTATAAGCGTCTAAATCTTCTTTTAATGGCTCTGGGTAACGAATGCTTCTAGTGTTTTCGGTAAGCGGTAAACCTGTTTTTTTGGCAAATTCGTCTACATCTTCTTGATTATCAAAGTTAATTTTTACAGAATAATAATAATTTATTGCTTCATTATCGTACTCTGGCATACCTTCCCATTCTTTAAACGCATCTGTTTCACCGAAGTCACGATCAAGAAATAAATCAGCCAATTCATCTGAGCCAAACCCTAGCTTAGAAATATCAAACTGATCAAATTCGAGTTGCTTTATTTCAACTTTTAAAAGTTCTTCGTCCCAAGTACTATTTTCTGTAAGCTTGTTATCAGCAATAACATATGCGTGTTTTTGCGCATCTGACCAACCTTTGGCAACCATAACAGGCACTTTATCTATTTCTAGCTTTTGTGCCGCCATCAAGCGACCATGACCTGCTATAATAGTGTTTTCTTCGTCTACAAGAATAGGCACTGTAAAACCCCACTCTTGTATGCTAGCCGCTAGTTGCGTAACTTGTTCTTCGCTGTGCTTACGGCTATTTCTAGCATATGGTATTAATTTATTTGTTTCGGTAAGCGTAATTTTGGTCGCTGGCCATTGTTGTGACATTGAGTAATAACACCTTTTCGCAATAAGTTTTATAGTCTTGTAATTCTTCTGCTGAAACCATTTTTTTGTCAAGTAATCGTTGCGCACCATTACCAACAACCCAGTACGTAGAAACTGTTTTGCGTTGCTTAATTCTCATGGCATTTAAATTAAGTTCGTAATCTTCTTTTTCTGTAAGCAATGGTATTTTATCAAGCTTTTCTTCTGCCATTAAGTTTTCTCTATGCTCTTTTATTGCTTTGACAAACATTGAAATAGTAGGCCATCGCCTAGAGCTTTGATTTTTACGAATAAATTGTGCTGTTTTTTCTAGTAAAAGATTTAGTACATTTTCTTTGCATTTGGGACATTCACTATTTATATCCTCGACCATATTAATCATTTCTATTTTTACTTGGTCTTTGCCTAAATGTGGTGGCACTTCATAATTTTTAAGAAATTCAAAAAGCCAACTTGTTATAATTTTTTTTCGCTCTTCGTATTGCATTTTATTCTCCCTTAATTTTTGGCAAGCTTATTTCTTTTACCAAATCGTCTAAATATTTGCCTGTTGTTTTATCTTCTTTTACATATTCATCGTCCCATCGCTCTTGATTTAACCAAGTGCTAGGGTGTGGTATAAACTGTTTATCTTGCCCATCAGTTTTTTCAACAAAATTAGCAAGTGCTTTTCTAATAGTATCAAAAGGAACTTTTTTTAGTGCCTTATAAAAAGAGCTTCTAGCCGCACCTTTACCTTGTTTTCTAGGGTACATTTCCCAGAATAGCACAAAATCGTATTCGTCATATCTATCTGTTAATTTTACAAGGTTACTATTTATAAGGTTATTGTTATCAAGTTTTTTAACATTCCCATGTAAATTATTTTTACATACCTTGTTTAATAAATTTACATCGTCATTTTCTAGTAAAAGCTCATAACCTAATGTAGATTTACCACCATCAGGTCTATGCCTTTGCGTTGTTTTTACAAGATTTTTTGCCTTCAATTCGTTAATGTGATTGTTGACCGATGTTCTAGTCATTTCACAAAGCTGTGCCAATCTAGTTTGGCTTGGAAAACACGCTTTTGTGTCATCGTTGTAGTGGTCAGCTATCCAGTACAAAACTACCTTTGTGGATGGTTTTAAATTTTTTTGCTTCATTGCTAATGCAGTCATATAATGTGACATTATTTTTTTCCTTGTCCTAAAAAGTATGACAGGGTATACTGCTCTTGTAACATATGAACCTCCGTCGTTGTTACTCTTTTATGTTTAGGTATTGTGGCCACCTTATTGGGTGGTCACATTCTTTTATAACCATCACAATTTAAAAGTCACTATTTTTTTGTAAATTCTTTGTTGACTGAATAAGCATACTTGATAGTGTGTTTGCAGACAGAATGGAGGTTCTAATGTCGACAACAAAATTCCCACCACCAGTGTTTTTAAAAGCACAAATTGGTGAACACATTAATAATTATAATTCAAGTTTACGAAGACAGGTCGAGACAAACCAAATGACTACCGACCAGTATCGTACAATGGCTTTTCCAACCAACGCAATTAAACAGATAGAAGAAGCTGTTACTTTTGCTATTGATTTATGGGACGAACAACAAAATGCGGATTGATACTGGCTTGATAACATTCATTGCAGATCAGTTGCGTGAATATTCTGACGATAACCAATGTTTTTGGGATACGTTAGATGGCGAAACCGACATCATGTATGTAGTCGGTGAATTACTGAAAGATTATAACGAGACTAATGCCAATATTATGGCAATAGATCAATTACAAAAAACTTACAAAGAACGAAAAGAAAGGATGCAATACAAAGCAGACAGTATAAAAAGATCGTTGCAAAAGGTTCTATATTCTACAAACCAAAAAAATATACCGCACCCTCTTGGCACAGTATCAAGAAAAGATGGTGCAAAAACTTTGGTTATTGATAATATAGACCAACTACCAGACGAATATATAAAGGTAGAAAAAGCACCAATTAAAAATGTTATAAAACAAAAAATAAGTGAAGGTGACCAAATCGACGGTGCGAGAATTGAAATTGGGAACCCAACTGTAAGTATAAGGATAAAATAAATGTTAGACGATAAACCAAATATAAAATCAAAAACAGTGCAAGACTTTTTTATTGATGCACAAGCTGATTTAACAGTAGCAATAAAAAATGCCACTGGTTTTGTTAATAATGATTATGCAGATTTAAATGAAGTAGTTCGTGTAGTTAAAAAGGCATTTACAAAACATGGTTTTGCTATTCATCACACGCAATACGCAACCGAAAATGGTGATTTTCTAAAAACAATTTTTGAACATACATCTGGCCATACTTGGCAAACATCTGTTCGGTTGCTGTATAAACCAAACGATATGCAATCACTAGGTAGTGCCATCACATATGCAAGAAGGTATGGAATATCGCAAATTGCAGGTGTTGTAACAGGGAATGCAGACGATGATGGCGAGGCCGCATTAAATCCTGTTGCTAGAGAATGTAAAAGGTACGAAGCTGAAACGCCAAATAAAGATATTACACACGCACAACGCAATTTACTTGAACGTGCTGTAAAAACAGAAAATTGGCTTTTAGATGGTGCGACACCAGAAAATTTTGATAAAGGCTTCGATAAGGCAAAAACAATGATAAGCCAACTAAATGAATTTTCTAAACCTATTGCAAATGAATTGGCGGCGGCATTTACAAATCACAAATTAGCAAAACGTGAGGAAGAACATGCTCCAGCTTAATGCAATTGGTAATCTTACACGCGATGGGCAAATGGGCGCATCAAGTAATACAGAAGTTATAAACTTTGCTGTGGCGGTCAATGACCGTCGCACAAAACAAACAACCTATGTCGATTGTGCTTTATGGGGTTCAAGGGCAAATTCTTTGCAACAATACCTTAAAAAAGGTCAAAAGGTATTTATACAAGGCGAGACAGGGTTAAAAGAATACAATGGCAATACTTCAATGACTTGTAATGTCGCTGTTGTTGAGTTGATTGGTGGGGGCGGTAATAGAACCTCGACTGCTACCGATACTGACAACTCCAACGATACGGGTAGCGACAATGCATCGGCTGACTTAGATGACGAAATTCCGTTCTAAAAAGCCGATCTTACAAGTTGTTATGCGTGATGGGGTTTTATACCCTGTCACGCAATATGACGCAGAAATTTTAGAAACCTATTCAACCAACCAACTTTTCGATATACAAGCTGTAAGCGAACGCTCACCACAGCATCACAAGAAATATTGGTCGGTATTAAATAATGTTGTTAAAGACACTCAGAAGTGGGCTACTGCGGCTCACCTACATGACGATCTTAAAATGTTGTGCGGATATTACAGAACAGTCATAAATAAAGCCAATAATAATGTTTATTTTGTACCTGATAGCATAGCATTTACAAAGATGGATCAAAAAGAATTTAAAACTTACTTTGATAATGCAATGATGAAACTAGCGGAGGCGGTCGGTTACGACCCATTAGAAACATGAATATAGAAGAACAAATAGAAAAAGATGAATTTTCAGTAAAGTTGAGTTTGGCTTTGAAATCTGTCTGTCCAACAGAGGGTCCTTTTCCTAGAAAACCAGAGATACAAGTTAAGAAAAAGATTATTATTGAAACAAGAGATGGCAATGAGTTTACCATTGAAGAATACGAAAAACAGAGAGGAGAAGTCGATTGGATGCAAGGATTGTTGCAATTAAAAAATCGTACAAGAATTTTAAATTGTTTGGCTAACGAATTTGATAATAATTTACTTAAAAGTAATTGTTGGGATAAAAAAATATACGAAAGAATTGCTCCAAAAGAAAAAAGAATATTAGACCTAAACAACCAAAAACATAGAAAAAAAATACGCCAAATGGGGACAAGACACGTAGATAATTTTGGCAAAACTAGCAAACGTGAGCTATTTAAATATTTAAACGAACATTGGCCTTGGGATAATTATGAGTAACTTGGCTAATAAGCCGCCAATAGGTTTAAAAAAAAGCAAAAATAAACCTGATAAAAAATACCTTGATTATATTAGAAGCTTACCTTGCTGTGTTTGTGAAGCATTTGGTGAGCCACAACTATCACCAACAACCGCACATCATACTATACACGATAGATTTAGTGGTGCAAAAAGAAGTGATCGTGAAGCTATCCCATTATGTGAAGGACATCACCAAGGTAATTGGGACAGCTCCAAGTTAGCTATACATAAAGAGCCTAAGAAATGGCAAGAGCAATATGGAAAAGATTATAGCTTTATAAAATAAAAGACGAGGCTAACACAAACCTCGCCCTTTACCTGTTTTCAAATAGAACTACGCGTTAACGTAACCGTGAGAATTAATTAGTAACATTAAACAAAAAATCTGTCAATGTTTTGTTCACCTTTTTGCTCGTCCCATTGCACTTTTACATGAACGTGCGGTAACTGACCAACATCACAATATCTTTTAAAGCAACTTAAATGCCAAATTTGTGCATCATCTTGAAAAACAGTTTTATTGCAAGCGTCCATTATTGCTTTAGCAATATTATCAATGTCTGGTCTTTTTGGTATTAAATTACCTGTTTCACAAAGCATACGTTTCTTTTTTGTGTACGATTTTGGTATTTCAAAGTAAGCCGTAAATATCAAACTTACTCTATTATCGGTCACAGATAGTTTTGAGCGCTTCATAGCCGCCCATGCAGAGCGTTTAATGCGTTCTTCGTAGTCTACTGTATCTTTTGGCGTATACGTGTGTCCTGATCGCGTAAAACGAGGCCTACCTTTACCTATAGGCTTACCACTTATTTTAAATTCACAAGTTTTAAGCATCGTATTTAATAAATGCTTTTCGCTCTTTTAGCATTTTGTCTACGTCAAAAATTGTTGGCGCAAACTCTTCGTCTGTTTCAAACACAACCATAACTCTAGTACCACGATCATTTCTAGCACTAAACATATGTTGCGGTGATGCCATTAAATTTTCCATATCAAAATGAGCCATTACTAGCGGAAAGCACATAAAATATTCTTCTATTGAAACTTCTTCACCACGAAAGCAAATTCGCATTTCAAATGGCTCTTGCTCTACCTCTCCCGACATACTTTTATTCCTCCGTTTTCAAGTTCGTCATAGAATTTTCGTAAGGCTTCTCGCGCATAAAAATACTTAACATTATTTGCACTAGAAAGCCTACAGTCTTGTTGTGCGTTATCTACTTGCTGTATTAAAAATCTTCTAGTTGCTATCTGCTCTTTATTTAAAACTTCATTTCCCATTTATTTTGAAATATATTTTTGCTTCCAAACGATATTATTTCTTTTAATAAAATTATTTAAATGTGTTTTAGTTATTCCCAGAATAGCGGTAACTTCCGTCTGAGTATACCTTTTTTCGTTTAATGATTTAATTGCATAAATACGTTCTTGTTTCTGGCGTTCTACCATATCATCCCAAAGTTCAATGTTCTGTAGTCCGTTCATGTGTTACTCCGTGTCTTTTGCACAACTGATTAAACTGTTGTCGTGACATACCAATGTCTCGGGCGGCCTCGCTTTGAGAACCGCCTGATGTTTTAAGTACTCTTTCAAGCAAAGATTTTTTTGCTTGATTATGTTCTGCTAGTAAATCACTCCATTTTATGGTTTTGGCGTGATCAGCATATCTTTTTCTAGCCATTATGTTCCTTTTCTTTTTGCAAGTAATATTCTGCGTACCGTTTCTTATTATGTGGTGTAACGATAGTATATTTACCAATTGTATGACCCATTTGTTTTAGATCATATATGCGAGCCGCAAGTCTAGTACAGCCAAATTGTTCATATGACATAAGTTGATTAACTCTGTTGCCATTTTTTAACCATTTAAAGATTTGCCTATTTTGTGTTTCAATGCTCATTTTAGTCCTCCGTAAAAAAAGAGGGGGCAGTTAGCCCCCAGTTGATTATGCCGCCAATTTTTCCCATCTAGGCGAATTAAGTGCCATGACCAATTTGTTTTCTCGGTCTCTAGTCACATTATTAGGATTTTTGGCATCTTGCGTGTGAGAAGCCCAATGCGTCATGCAGTTATAAACAGCCCATTGGTTTTTACCTAATTGGTCAAATTCATTATTTAATTGACCCATAAGGTTCTCTAGTTGACGTTTATTAAAACTTTCACCAGATGTGTTGGTTTTTTGATCTACAAGATTTGCCTTAAAAAACTTTTCTACATTTCTTATATCAACCTTGTTTTTCATCCACTGTTGCCAAACTTCTTTTTGATTGAAAAATGTATCAACGCCAAGTTTTATTTTTTCTGCAACACCATCTAAGTTTATTTGCGATGTGTGACGCATCCAAGTTTTGGTAAGTGTATTCGGGTGAGTACAACCATTATCGCACCATAATCTAAGTGCATCTGTGCTAGTTTGGTAAGCCCATGAACCATTATAAGAGTTAAATGCGCGAATACGAAATTTAACATGGTCACCAACTTTTGGCTCAATAACCAAATCGTTGAATAAAACATCAACTTGTAGCTGTCTGCCACCATCTAAGCAATATGCACTAAATTCTGTATTTTTATGCCCTGCTTTTTTGATGGCATCTTTTGTGCTAGAAATAACATCTTCATGCGGTAGCATTGTGTAGCTATCTCTATGTAAATGTAGAACTTCATTATTATCAGTTCTAACCAAGGCCTTCCAACCTTCTACTGGTTTATCTAAGCCGTTTGGTATTACTGGTCTTTCTTCAACCTTAAAATTTGTATTAGTATCCATTTTTGAACCTCCATGTTACAATGAATAATTACTTACTATCAAACTCACTTAAGTTGTCAATAAACTATTTACATTTATTTTTATGTATGGTAGTGATGTCTTTGTGATAGAGTGGCGAACCTCGTTAAGGACTGTTTGTACTTTCGCGCAGGTTAGTATGATTAGTGATTGAACCTTAAGTACCCACCTATCACACCAAAAAAAACCCCACCGAAGTGGGGGCAGTGTAAGGGAGGTACGAAAATGAGCTTCAAAACAGGCAGTAATAAAAGCCCAATGTCCGTTTCGCACTACCTAAGCACAAACACGTTATTAAATTTCTGTCAAGTTTTTTTATAACTTTGATCTTGGCAGACCGTAAGCTATGAGAGCGGAGGGTGACCAAAGGCATCTAGTAGCCCATAAATACATCCTGATCCATAGCAGTGTAGGCCTTGTTAAACCTTCCTTGGTGACTGCACATTAAGGGGTGGTTCGTTTATCTCCAGACCACCCCTTTCTTATACCATCAACTCAAAATGTGGTGCGTCAATAAAAGGTCTTCTGTTTTGTGACCTTCTAGTATCTATGTAATCGTTCATTGCGCTCTCCATATCACCTTCCCATTGGGCAATATTAGGCACTGTCCATGCCGCACCCCATCTTATTGGCACGTCTACCGCTCTAGCGGCTTCTGCCATTGCGTCTGCAATCTCGTCATACAGATTTAATTCCCATCTGCCACCATTTACATATGCCATTAAATCAACAGCATGACCGTCAATGTGTTTTGACTTCATAGTTTGCGATGCGCCTTTTTGTACTAAGGCACGTTGTTCCTCTATTGTACGAAGCCCACAAATACATGAAAAGTCTTGCTTGGTGACACCAATGGCATATTTAACAACAGCCGCCATGCGTTCGTCTACACCTTCAAGCTTTGCCAAGCTACTTTTACCTAATTTAAATCCCATTATTTTCTCCCGAAAAATTTAGTTGCTGATCTTACGCCAAAACTTGCGGCAACAATAACACCTAATGTGTACTGATACCAGTCAGGCATCATTTCAAGTGCTGCAAAACCATCTGCAACAACTTGCCTTCCAGTATCTCCCAAAAATACAAGCACAAGTGGAATACTGAACAAAATAGTTAGCCATTCGTCTTTCCACGAGTTTTGAGAGCCTTGCGCCATTATGCGCTCCCAATCTGCTATAGAAGTTTCCTTAGAAAGCATTATTTTGGCTTTTGCTTCAGCCTCAGTTAGCTTTAATTTAGCTTCTGCCGCCTTAACATCTGCTTTTCCCTGCAACCAACCACCTGCAATACTGGCAATTGGTCCAATAAGTTGACCAATCATTTGTTACCACCCATGTTTGTAAAACCAAAATATGCCGCAGTTACACCAGAAACAGCTACAACATAAACAGCGGCAATATCCGCAAGTAAATT
>Ga0160422_10002737_pt1 | contig 11008 bp, 14 predicted proteins | sample Fk160mmetaG_FD_108192 | JGI IMG/M metagenome (GOLD analysis project Ga0160422, IMG submission 108192) | Marine microbial communities from the Central Pacific Ocean - Fk160115 60m metaG | ecosystem: Environmental > Aquatic > Marine > Oceanic > Photic zone | place: The Central Pacific Ocean... | reverse complement strand
TTAGTTATAAAAAAAAAATTGAAATAAATATACATGTTTATCTTATCTTATCATAAAACTCAAAACAATCATGTCTAGTAATGAACGCGAACCTATTTCTGTTTATTTTGATTTTGAAAACAAAGAAATTAGAGTATCTGCCTTTAAATTTAGTGGTAATTACAGAGAGTCCATTCGTGAACCAATAAATTCTACTAATAATCAATATAATTCTATATATTCTATTGAAATCCCGATGAATCATCTTCTGGACCCTACCATTCCATCTGGATCCAAGTGGGTATTTTCGTGGAAACAATGGAACTATAAAGATCAAACTCTTAAACTAGAGCAGTATGTTCCTTACCCTACATCTAATTCCTTATTTCATCCTTCTAAATACCAACCCTGGACTACCCTTGAAGTATGGTCTTATACCGCATTCCCATCCAAATACACCACCCAAACTGATGACATTAAACATAGTTTCCATCCACAATTCTATAAATTATATGACCTAACCATGGAAGTTTCCGGAAAACCCGCCGTTGCAAACTGGTCCACTAATAAATCCTAACCACCTTTATTACTTTATTTTCGTCAAAATTTTTACAAGATATTCCAAAATCAAACAATCGTTCAAATTCTTCTGAATAATATCTCTCCATCGCTTTCATATAAATATCTTTTTTTTCATCTTTATAAACATAGACATTATATTCTTTATAATTATTAAAATGTAATGTGTACGGCTCCCATACGGCATCACTTACGTTATCTACCGTATGTGCTGTTATTGAACGTAAACTTATCTTTGGATATGATGTCATTCTATTTTATAACTTATATAAAATTATAATAAATTTTATATCAATTTTTTTTTTTCCTTTTAACTTATTCAGTCTTTGGAACCTTACGCTTTCCATAACCATGCTTCTTACGAGATTTTCTTGCTAAATTCAGCGCACGAGAACCCTTCTTACAACCCTCCTCTAATATTTTATAATCCACCGCCGCAGCCTTTCCACCTGTTATCGAACTCGCTAACCTAGCTATACCCCACGATGAACCCGACTGATTTGGACGAGACCCCGAACTATAATACGCACCCATTCCTTTCTTTACTATTTTTCTTAAACACTTTCTAGTACAACCTGTCTTTTTCTCTAACTCTTTACCTATCTTTAATGTCTTTATTTTATATATCTTCTTCGCTTTCTTTATGTGAGGCGACTCCACGCTCTTAAAACTTTTTACTTTTGGACGTTCCACATACTTTCCACGCTTATAACTTTTTCTTGCTCGTAATAAACCTTTACGCTGCTTCTTTCTATCCTTCTTTGACAACCTCTTTGGCAGATACTTTAAAGGAAACATCTTTAATCTCTGGAGAGATTTAATTTATTTCTTAAAAATTGAACTTTTTATTTCTCTCTAACTTTTAATAAACATGTCTTCTAGAATGGTTAACGTAAAATTTACATTTGATGAACCATCTAGAATCCTTCATACACCTAATTTACAAGACCAACGCGTTTTAATATCTACTAATACTCAAAATATACTTATATCACATATAAATTATTTTAATAAATACATGTACTCTTCAATAATTCATTTTCTTAAACAAACATAAATACATATCTAAATATATCCTATATGCGCTTTATTACTCTATCTATATTACCTTTTATTCGTTCCCTATTACCTATACAAACTGAAAAAAATATCACTTTATCTGCATATACTGGATTATGGTATCAAGTTGCTACATCTAGATCTACCGCTCTTCTAGGTACTGGTATAGATTACACCAATGTATCTGCTTTATATAATATTACTAATACCAGCGATTTATCCGTATTTAACCACGGATATGATGGAAACATGGTTGAAACATCTATTCAAGGATACTCTTATGCTAATAAAAATACACCTACTAAACGAAAAGTTCATTTCCAAGGTGTACCGGTTGATGGTAATTATTGGATCGCAAAACTTGGGCCTATAAAAAATAAACAATACCAATATGCCATTGTATGTGGACCTATTCATCCACTCTTTGCTACACGATTCTCATTGTATATACTTGCTAGAAACAAACAAGATTATATAAAAAAATACGAAAATCATGTTAAAAAATGGTGCGAAGATAATTTTTTTATCTTTTATTGGAATCAATATATTTCTACCATTTAGCTAGCTTGTGTAAAATTATTATATTACTGTATATTATTATCTTTCATTTATATAATAATGTATAAACCTATAAAACTAAAACATTTTAAAAAATCCCATATTAATACTATTCCTATCACAAAAGAACTCATTGAAAATATTATGAGCGAAACTTCCGACGAATGCCCCTTTTCCACCTTCCCTTACGTTTTTAACCTAAATTCACATAAATCCAATAAACTACATCATTCTGGAAACTGTGTCGCTTTATCTATGTACCTTAAAGATAAACTTAAACAACATAATATTAAATCCATTCTTATACCCGCATCCGTCCCTAAAATATACTCTAACCCTAAATACTTAAAAATTAGCCATGTTGCGCTTGCGATACTTCTTAACCTAGATGATGCATTTATTTGCGACCCTGCATTTTATTTTATGCAACCCATGCGCGTCTCTTCTACCTCTGATGATATTGGAGAAATACTATCTAAAAATATTTATAGTAATTTAACCGAAACCTTCGTATACAATCTTGAATTCCAACCTAATGATGATAAACTTAATCCATTTCAAACCATACCTGGACCTTCCTTCCACGTTAAAACACACAAGAAAAATGAACCCTCTGATACATGGAACTATTATCTTATGGAAATACTTAATCCCGATAATGCTATTAGCTCTTTCTTTATGTCCGCCAAACAATACCCATTTATTACGTATACTAATAAAAAATTTGAATTAACTTTATACATTAAATTTATAGACAAAGATACTATATCCATTAAATATGGTAATGATTTACTATATCTAGGTAATCCATCTCAAATACCATCCGATGTAAAAGATTTTATTAAACCATACATGCATAAACATTTCGGCCCTTCATATGAAAAGTTTTTTAATTTACCACCACAAGTAGGTAGTAAAATATATAATATTAAAGATTCTCATAACTCTAAAAAAAATAAAACTAGAAAAAACACTTAAGATTCCTGCTCATTTGACAAATTAATTACCGTATTTGCCTGAGCCATGCGCTTCCTACATGAATTCTTATGCGTTATCAATGCACGATGATTCTTAAAACCTGACTTACCACACATATCACACTTAAACTCTAACTGTTCCATATTTGTAAACTTACTATTCAATAAACATGTTAACTTTGGCATCTCTATATCCTCTACCTGTCTCATCATATCTTTATTAAACTTCTTTACCGTTTCTATTATATGCTTCTTTTGACCTATAAAACACAAATATTCTTTGTTTATCTCTGACATTAAATCTAATGACACCTTTGTTTCGTCCATATCATTCAAATTTTTTAATTGAGGTACCAAATGATCTATTATCTGTACCGCTATATTAATCTTTACACCATCATAATTCACATTATGCACATAAACTATTACACATCCCATATGTATATCTATATGATAATCCTTCTTATTTTGTATTCCGCTTCTCTGAGATAACATTATACCATGCGTCTTCTTATTCTCTATATCCCGAATCAACTTCTTTATTTCTACATCTGGAACATTTGTCCTATAATCCTTATTCTCAAATAATATATTATCCTTTCCCTCACGCTTCAACATATAATCACATGATTGAGATTCTCCCGTATTATTTGATACCGAACCATGCGGATATATCTCATTTAACAACATCTCTAACTTTATCTCACTCTCCTTACCTTTCAACGTTGAATTCTTTTGCTTCTCTAAATAATCATTAAACATTGTTTGCACCGAAGATATACCACAATTATTTTCTACTATCTTCTCCATCAAATTACCATTCGTCTGACTTAATGCACCTTGCATTAAATCATTTAGTCGTACTTGCATCTTTTCCCATCTTAAATCCAACTCTTGAGAGATTTTATTGAAATCATTTGAACCTTTTATCATATCACATATCTTACTACTTTCTAACTCAAATGCCCTCTTTTGAGCATCCAACTCTCGAATTAAACCATCATTACTTTTTGGTATCTCTTGTAATGCTTCCTTAAACAAATTATTACTAGCCATCACTAACCCCTCCTTTATCTTTTCTATACCCTCCGTCTCCTTGCGTTCAAATAAATTTCTCATCTCCGATAAATATAACTCCTTATTCTTTTCTATTAACGTATTCACATAACCATAATTTGTATTTAAACCATCCAATTTACCTATTATACTATCCAACATACCCTTCATTCCATTCTCTGATAAATTTGAACTTGTTGAATCGGATACATACCCTATTATATCTATAAATAAATCATTCATTCTATTAAAATCTAAATGCTTATTTTCATCATAAAATTTTATCGCTTTCTCACTAGTTAACGTATACATTATATACTTTTTCCATTTTTTTTTATATTATTTTGTAAATTACATTATTAAATATAAATGTAATTTACACCTATTTACATATCAAGTCCTACAAATAACGTAGCATACAATAAATCACTTAGTAGCGCAAATACTAAAGCATGTACCACTAAACCTAAAAGCGTAGGACATCCATTACCTTCAGCTAATCTGAATCCTACTTGTCTGGTTAAACTATCAGTTAATTTATACGTCATTGGCGCAGCTATTGCTAAAAATACAAGCATAGATATCGCGCTATGCTTTATGTGTTCGGGCAATCCTAAAGTTTGCATTATATTATTTCGTTAGAAAATATTATTATTAATTGTTTTATATTATAAATATGATCCCTAAAATTATTCACCAAGTTTATGTTAAACAAAAACCCGACTCCGAATTTCCAAAAGAATATCAAAGATGTCAAAAAACCGTATTCGAACATCACCCCGATTTTGAATACAAACTATACGATGAACACGATATGGAAACTATTGTTAAAACACATTGTCCAGAGTATTTAGAAGCCTGGAATAATTTACCTAGAATGATAATGAAAATTGATATTTTTAGAATTATGCTTATGTACGTCTTCGGTGGTATATGGGTTGACTTTGATTACCACTTCTTTAAAACATTTGACCTACTAGAACACAAAATTGTTCTTACATGCAACAAAGAAGATGAACAAGGTAATCCTATTTCCGTCGCTAATGCACTCATGGCTTCTCAACCTAATCAACCTTTCTGGAAAAATATATTAGATTCCTTTTTTAATCAAATTAAAAAAAGTGATAAACCCATAAGATATCAATCCGAATGGGACGTCATAAGAGAAACCGGTCCTCAATTTTTAAGCAAAATATGGAAAGAATACCTTCCTAAAGAAGATATTTATGTACCCGAACGAAAATTATTCCACCCCCCATCCCTTAACTCCACCTATAACTATAAATATATTGAAGAATTAAGAGATTCTGGTATATATGGTATTCATTTTTGTACCTCCCTTTGGTTTCATGGTAAAAATTATCTTTAATTAAAACTACTTCTTGTATAAAGTAATAGACTTAAAATATATATCTAAATGATACTCTAGTGTCTCTATATCTTCTTCTATTTTAGCTAAATCTGAGCCAATACATAAGGTTCCATGCTGCTTCAATCCCACTATTGCATTTGGACCACAAAGATGATTTGAACATGCTGTAGCTAACGCATTAGAACCTGCCTCAAATAATGGCACATTTCTCCCTATTTTTCCCACATTTAACTCCGGAAACGTCATATTAATATTATTTAACTCGTTATTTACACGACCTAACCCCATAAACGCTATTGCATTCGGTGGATGAGCATGTACTACATAAAAATCTTTTACATAATTTTCGGTTTTTCTATGCAAAAAATAATGCATAATTAACTCCCTAGATGGTCTATGTAAACTATTTTTATCATGCCATGTTGCATTATTGTTAAAGTTCACTTTTATTATTTCGTCGCGTTTTAACTCATCCTTTCTAACCGAACCAGCGGTTATAAAAAAAAAATCCCTATTGCTCGGCTTAAAACTTATATTTCCATCCCGTGCCGCAATATAACCTTTATCATACAACCTACGCATAGCATTTATTATCCCAACTTTAAAAGCCATATTATATACTATAATCTATATTTGGATTATATTTATACTAAATTATTTTAAACTATCATTACCACCAAACACATACACCCAAAAACAGCAACTAAAACAACACACAATATCGGCGTCGCATACTTTTCAACGTATCCACGGGTACGCATATTTATTTTTACTTTATTTTATCTCATAAATATTGAATTCAATTTTTTTAAATTAAATATAATAATAATAATATATGAATTCTATCTCTAATTACAAAGATACAATCTTTGCATATAAACATATATATAGACATATAACTTATGTAGGCGCTATTTCTTTCTCTACTGCTATTGGTATCCTATGCATTTTCCTTAAAAATCCTAACTCCTTTATCGGTAAAATCATTTTCATCCTTGCTTTATTAAAAAGCTTTTTCCTATATGATTCTACTATTGAAGTTTATATACACCACATCGTTATGCTTTTATTCCTATATCTCAATAATCCATATGTAAACAATTTTAACTTGGATATGCCAGAAACAATCTATTACGTTAAATTAGGATACGGTCTATACTCCAGTAGTGTATTTAGCAACTTACAAATGTATTTACCTAAATCTAAGTATAAACCTGCCTTTAAATATCTTAATTATATATCTTTTATCATATGTAGATATAATTTCAATAAAGCCGTATGGAATTATAATACTATTTTAATGCTTAAGTCATACTATAATAATAATAATACTAAAGTATATGTTTCCTATAGCGTTATGTTTATCATCAGTCTAATAAATGTATATTGGACCCTTATTATTATTAAAAATGTTATAAAAAAAAATATAATTAGATACTTAAAAAATAATTATATTGGACCGTTATTATTATTGAAAATGTCATTATTAAAAAATAATTGAAAACGTAATTAAAACAAAAAATAATGTCAATTAATGAGTAGATTGACATTATTACCCGATGAAGTATACAAACATGTTTATTCTTTTGTCTATCAACCAAAACATACTATCAACGAATTCACTAATAAACATAATATGAAATGTCAGGTATGCGGACAAATACCAGATAATATCAAACTCCTTTTTCATATATGTACATTGTGTCCACCTTACATAGCCTACACAAAAGATAAAAATGTTATATGCGATAATAAGAAAATATGTATATTCTGTATCTCAGCATAGCTTACTTTAACGAATCTTCTATTTCTTTTACAGTTAAAGTACATTTCGAACCTAACTGCTGTAATATATTTTCTATATCACTATCCGTATGTTCGGTACTTAACTGTTCCACTAAACTTGTATAATGTTGCTGCTGAGATGGATTATTTTTCCATTCTGGATAAGCTTTCTCCCACAACATCTGAAACTTTTTTGTTATACCAAACCCCGTTTCTTTTATAAATTTCTTTCCATCATCCTCTTTCCATCCATCCTGCGCATCATTCACCATCCATTTACTATTTCCTACATCCGTACAATGAATTGGTCTTTTTAACAATGGTATTGGCTTTAAATTCTCTACCACTATATTACCCACGTTACCTATCATTTTACGTTCCTTCAATAAATCCTCTATCGTTAATGTTAATTTATCCGCAAAATTCTGTATTGTCATTGCATCACCGCAATTTTCAGACAACAATACCTGAATATTTATATTGTTATTCGTTATGTTGTTATTATTGCTACCTATCTTTGGTATCAACTCTCCTATTATTTTTACTAAATCTTCGTATGAGGGTGTATCACTTTTTATATCTTCTTCCTGTGAACATACATATTTACATCGCTGTTCATGACTATACAAGCTTTGACGATGTCTATAAGATTTTCCACATCTACAGTAAAACATATTTTCATCCAAAATCACTTTTTTATCTACGTTTTTTGAGTTTGTAAGCATCAAATGTTTCTTCGATCGTAAATGCTTGTTATAATTACCTCGATGACTACACTCATAATTACACATTTTACATTCAAATATCTCTACATCTTCCAAATTTTTGCTTTTTTTTTTTTTACTTACACTTTTTTTTTTTTCCATTTATATATAAGCTAATATTTCTTCTAAATTGTTTAAAAATAAAAAATAAAAATTCGACCTTTATGTTATCATTATACATAACAAAATTGTATAATAATATTATAGTCGCAAACCATTTATGGTACGGGTACTTTTTTTGATTTTTTCAAAAACGCATTTTTAAACCATTTTACATAACATTTTTTTCTTTGAAAAAACAAAAATCAAACCATTTATGCTACGGGTACTTTTTTAAGACTTTTTCAAAAACGCATTTTTAAACCATTTTACATAACAAGATATTTTTTTAAAAAAACGAAAACAAACCATTTATGCTACGGGTACTTTTTGTAAGTATTTTGTAAGTATTTTTTTTTTTGCTCTCAAAATCACTTTTTAACCACTCAATTTCCTTACTGATTATCGTAAGAAAAAATTTCGCAAAAAACTCGGGTACTTTTTGTAAGTATTTTGTAAGTATTTTTTTCAAAAATTTTCGGCCATTTTTTCTGAAATTTTTGCTCAAAAAACGTCCAAATAGTACCTTTTTTTCAGCAGTGCATAAGCTCCCTACATGTTTTTTTTGGTTTTTTTCAAGGATTTCCTACATATACCTAGACAAACCCATTTTTTTTAAAAAAAAAATTAATTTTCAAAAGTAGTTTGAGAAAATTTTGGTCCAGATCCTCCAAAAATTCAATATTTCCAAAAGACTTTTGAAAACTGTTTTTTTTTTTTGATATCGATTCTAATATTTCACTTTTTAGATATTCTTTTTAGATATCCAGAGCAGAACCGCTAATGTCTACCTTGTTATATACATCGTTATCCAGTGCAAGCAATCTTACTTTTGTTTCATATGTATTATTTGAATTCTTATTATTCCTAACTGGGCCATTACTTATTAACTTAAAATCATTACCTTCTGCTTTATTCAAATATACTAACGGTATATATTTGTTCACTGGAATTTTTTGTAAACCGCTAGATAATACTACATAATAATATAAATATCCCGGAGCTAGTTCAAATAAAGAATCGTCCCACCCTATTTGTCCAGGAGGTATACTTACATAATCTGGATTATAACTTACTATTTTTACACCTGACGCACTACTCTTAAACATTACATTGTGAAGCAACGTATAATATTGATAAGGAGTCCAATATTCATTTTCTTCACTTTTAGAGCTATCTATATACTTAGGTATTACTATACCTAAACTTGACTTTATCTCTTTGCTCATTATCTTCTCAGTATATGTAGCTGGAGAGATTTTCAATATTATATTTCCTGATAAATCATCTTCCTCTTCATTCTCTTCTTCCTCTGGACAACAATCCTTTATCTTATTTTGATTGTAAAACGTATTGGTTCTTGCCCCATATGCCATCAAATTTCCCATCGATTTCTTAAACTTATTACTACTCTTTTTTAATAAATAATTCTTGTTGGATGCATATTTTAATCTAGCTATGCGCGAACTACTTGAACTCATGTATTTATATTATATTTATAAATTTTAAAAATATAATATTTAATAAATCTCTCTAGATATTTTTTATAATTCCGATTCTATGCTGACGAGTTCGCTTGTGATTCTAATGCATCTAACCGAGATAATATACTTGTTATTGTATTTTTTAATGTGTCATTCTCTGTTTTTAATGTGTCATTTTCTGTTTTTAATTCTTGTACAGCTCTTATTAGTGGTAGTACCAAACCAGCATATTGAATTGATTGTCTGCCTGTATTATCATCTACAATATGTCCAGACCAGCTTTCATTTAGTTCATTTAATACTGTTTCCACTTCTTGTGCTAATAGTCCCTCATATATTTCGTTGTTATCCAATGGTCGGTTTCCTGATGCATCTTCTTTATACTTATTATTTAACAAAGGTTCTGGATAATCAGCAGGATTAAGCCTTTTATATTTTACGGGTCTAAGTTTATTAATAAACAGTAAACCTAAAGTTGAATCCTGAACATCCCTCTTTACTCTTTCGTCCGATAAGGAACTGATACTGGATACATTACAATAAAGAGCGGTAATAGAATCATTACCTAGATAAACACTATTATGCACTGTTACATCCGCACCGTATACACTGGGAGGACCAGCCTCCCAACCTATACAAGTATTATTTCTACCATTATCTATATGTATACCCGCTTTATGACCAATTGCGGTATTCCAAGAATCTGTAAGACTCTCTTCTTTCTCCTCGCCAGTGCCGTCTCCCGTCAAGGACCAGAGAGATTCATATCCTATTGCAACATTAAATCTCCCCTCTGTCGCTTTGTACAACGCGCTATATCCTAATGCAATATTGTAGGATCCCGAGACATTCAGGTACATAGGTTCATATCCTAATGCAAGATTCAATCCACCACTACTTGTACTATGAAGAGCGCGACATCCTAATGCGGTATTCCCCTCCGCCCCGCCCCCATTCGCATAAGCTTCATAACCAATTGCAGTACACTCGTATCCTCCGCCATCGATAATCGGTCCCGCGCCAGTTCCTAATCTGACATTCCAAACACTATCTGTCCACCCACTTCCACCCGAAGCCGTACCAGTCAAGTTTGACCCGTCGCCATAAAACGTGTTTGCTGTGATAATTCCAACATTCGAAATATTATTTGCCCCCATATCCAAATCACTCGTCGCCGTGCCCACCCACCCAGATGATATGCCACTCAAGTTTGATCCATCGCCGTAAAACGCGTTTGCACTCACGTCGCCCCCTACCGTGAGTTCGCCGTTCACGTCCAGTCCCCCCGAGATTTGA
>Ga0160422_10002736_pt1 | contig 11009 bp, 12 predicted proteins | sample Fk160mmetaG_FD_108192 | JGI IMG/M metagenome (GOLD analysis project Ga0160422, IMG submission 108192) | Marine microbial communities from the Central Pacific Ocean - Fk160115 60m metaG | ecosystem: Environmental > Aquatic > Marine > Oceanic > Photic zone | place: The Central Pacific Ocean... | reverse complement strand
TCTGTAATTTCACTGAAGTCAGTAACAACCCTTTGACGAGTGCCAGGTGTATAAGGTCTGAATTTACGAATTGCCATAATAAAAACTCCTTAAGATTCTGGGAATAACTGAATTTTGTCTCCATCAGAAAGACGGACTATAGCCTTCTTAACTTGGGATCGTTTGCCAGAAAATTTGCCTACCCTCCTTGATCTTCTAGGAGGATTCATTGTGTTAACTCCAATAACTTTAACACTAAACATTGACTCAATGGCTGCTTTTATATCTGGCTTGGCGGCTCTATGATCAACTTCAAAAGTATATTGATTTAAATCAAGTGCATTAGTAGCTTTTTCAGTAATAATTGGCTTACGAATTACATCTGCAAGTCGATTTTTAAAGGATTTAGTCATTAGCTGTACACCTCCTGAATTTTAGTAATAGCCGAGGTCCCTATGACTATTTCATTCGCATTTAAAATATCGAACACATTTAATTGATCTGCGAGCATTAGCCTTACATTTGCTATGTTTTGAATTGATTTCTTAATGTTTAAAGAAGGATTGTCAAGTATAACAAGTACTTTCTTAGTTTTATCAATTCCTAAACGAGATAATCCTTCAATAATTTCTTTTGTTTTAGGAGTATCGATAGAAGAACCGAAATCTTCCACAGTTTTGATATTTGTAGATTTAGAGATTAAAGCTGTTCTTAAAGCCAATCTTCTTTCTTTCCTATTCATGTCTAAATTATAGGAACGAGGTTTAGGACCAAAAATAATACCTCCACCAGGTCTTAATGGTGTACGAATTGAACCTTGTCTTGCCCTACCAGTACCTTTTTGCTTATATGGCTTTCTTCCTCCACCCCTAACCTCAGACCTTGTAAGAGTTGAAGCAGTTCCTTGTCTTTTGTTTGCTAATTGTCTAAGTACAGCTCTATGGACTAAATCATCAGCGGAGGAGTCTTTTGCTACTTTTAGATCCAAAGAAACTTTTCCGCCTTTTTTACCATCCCATTTTAATGATTCGAAAGTTGTCATTATTTTCTACCTCCATTATTTCCAACCTTGTTATTTGGTTTGATATTAAGTAGTGATCCGGGCTTCCCAGGAACGGAACCTTTTACAATAATAAGGTTTTTCTCGTCATCAACTTTGACGACTAATAAACCCTTAGTTGTAATATTTTTACCGCCATACCTTCCGGCCATCCTTTTCCCAGGATATATTCTTCCGGGAGTTGTACCTGCACCAGTAGAGCCAGGTTGTCTATGATTTTTAGAACCATGACTCATTGGACCTCTGCTGAAACCATGTCTTTTTTGATAACCAGAAAATCCTCTTCCCATTGATTTACCACTAATATCAACTTTCTGACCTACTTCAAAATTTTTCACAGTAATAGCACTGCCTAACTCATACTTTGAAGTTTCATCGACTCTATATTCTTTAAGATACTTAAGCAAATTATCTCCAGATTTTGCTAAATGTCCTCTATGAGGCTTATTTAGCAATTTTTCTCTAGATTGACCATATCCAATTTGCACTGCAGAATAACCATCCATAGATGGAGTTTTTAGCTGAGTAACTTTACAAGGTCCAGCCTGAATGAGGGTAACGGGTACAGCATTCCCATTCTCATCAAATAATTGGGACATCCCCAATTTTTTTCCTAAAATTCCGATTGACATGAGATTTTGAAACTAGCTTAATTGTTAATTTTTAATTTTATTATCTAGGAACCTTAAGTTTTAAAGGGACTAGCTTAAAGTAAAAACTAATTTAATGATGGAGACTTATCAAAAAATGATAGTTTCTCGCAAATCCAAATTTTTAACGCAAACATTAAAAATAGGTATTTTATTAGAGGCTCGGCTAGTGTTCGAGCTTAAAAAACTACCAATTTAAAATTGTACATCATCAAGTCCCCAAAAAATGAAATATTATATATTTAATTAGAAAACATTTATGCCATTACTTCTTTCAGGTGAAAAATTTCATGATGATTTATATAAGCATGGTTGCTTGGCAGTCTTTGCTCCTTTAGAGGGCGGAAGTGAGACACGTCTATTGAGAAGAATGCGCGCAAAGGGGTTTAAAACATTTATCACCTCTGCAAGAGGTTTAGGAGACCCAGAAGTTTTTTTACTAAAGTTACATGGCATTAGGCCTCCTCATCTTGGTCACCAAAATGTGGGAAGGAATGGAGCCTTAGGCGAAGTTCAACAAGTAATTCCTGTTGCTGCAGAATTATTCAATGATAAGGATAAAAAAAAGTTACTCTGGTTAATTGAAGGACAGGTCCTCTCACAATCTGAATTGGCGAGTTTAATAAAAATTTCTCAAGATGATGAAACACTAAAAATAGTAGTTGAAATGGGTGGGTCTAGAAATCTAAAGTGGCAATCTTTAGGAAAATATATTACAAATGAATTTTAAGGTCGAATAATTTTAAAATTGAATACTACACAACAAAGTAAAATCATTTCAAACAAATGGGTTAAGTTAATTTGTGGGGCAAGTAATGAAGATACGGGTTCAATCGAAGATCTTTGTGCAATTTATTCAGCCGCAGGTGTAGATTATATAGATATTGCTGCTGATCCATCGGTAGCTGAAGCAGCGAGGAGTGGAATTGATTGGTCCAAAAAAACATACGGGAAGAATCCTGGATTAATGATAAGCATTAGCGATGGAAAAGATATACATTTTCGCAAAGCAAAATTTGATCCAAAAATATGCCCTCCAAATTGCAAAAGACCATGTGAGAATATTTGTCCCACTTTCGCGATCAGTAAATATGGGGTAAGTAAAAATAAGTGTTACGGATGTGGAAGGTGCATCTCAAGTTGTCCATTAAATTTAATAACTGAATATGAATATCAGTTATCAAAAGAATCATTAAAAGACATCCTTCAAAAAATAAAACCAGATGCTGTTGAAATACATACAGAAATTAACCGAAAAGATGCATTTCAAAAGATTTCTACAATCATTAAAGATTCTGGTGTTAAATTAAAAAAAATATCCGTAAGCTGCGGATTAGCTCAGTCAAATGCTCAACCTAAAGACCTTGCAAAAGCTTTTTGGGAAAGATATGAAATTTTATCTGAACACAATGTACAGTTAATTTGGCAATTAGATGGAAGACCAATGTCTGGTGATATCGCTGCTACTACCGCGAAAGCCGCAGTAAAACTATGGGAAAGAATGCAACCAATATTGCCTCCAGGATTAATACAATTAGCAGGAGGCACAAATGGTAATACTTATAAATTTCTCAAAAAGGATAAGATCCCTGATGGTATCGCTTTTGGAAGTGTTGCAAGAAAATTAGTACAGCCATTAATTGAAGAGACATTTAAGACAAATCAAAAAATATATGAGAATCCAGACAAAATGGCACAAGCCATTGAAAAAGCAAAATCTTTACTTGATCCATGGAAATCATAAAAAGAATTTATTATTTTCTTTATAGAAAAAGATCTACAAATGTACTAATATAAAGAATCATTGGGCCGTCGCCAAGTGGTAAGGCAGCGGGTTTTGGTCTCGCCATTCCTAGGTTCGAATCCTAGCGGCCCAGTTTTAACTAATACCAAAGTGCATCATCAAAAATTAATCTTATTTGATTTTGATGGTGTAATTGTTAATGGAATTGATGAGTATTGGTTTAGTTCTAAACTTGCATGCGAAAAATATCTATTAACTAATTTAAAAAATATCAATACAAATAAATATATTGAGGTTCCAAAAATCTTTATTGAAATAAGACCTTGGGTTAAATATGGCTGGGAGATGGTTCTAATAACTCATGAAATATTGAAAACATATGAACCTTTGAATAATTTCACAAAAAATTCATTTCTAGAAAATTATGAAGAAAATTGCTCTAAGTTACTTTTAAAATATTCATGGAACTCAGTTAAATTACAACAATGCCTTGATAAGGCGAGAGTATTTCAAATAAAAAATGATTTCAAGAAGTGGATCTCATTACATCGTCCTTTTGATGATGTAGTTAGCTTCATAAAATTTGCGAAGGATAAAGGTTATAAGATAGGTGTAATTTCAACAAAAGCTAAGTCTTTTACTTCAAAAATACTCTCTAACTTAAATATATTTCCCGAATTAATCTTCGGTTATGAATCTGGAGCTAAAGTGGATATTATTTCAAATCTTTCCTTAAGTTATGAAATCAAAGGATTTGTTGAAGACAGAAGAAAAACATTACTAAATATCTTAGAAAATAATCAAACAAAGTTTATTAATTGCTACCTTGCTGAATGGGGTTATTTAAAAAGTACAGATAAAATTAATCTACCTCAGAGCATAAAACTATTAAAAATAAAAAATTTAGAAGATATAGTTGCCAATTAAAAATGTTCGGTTAGAGTACGTGTGTACTATTTAATTTTAGATAAGAATCAAAATACTTATTTAAAATAGATAAATTCTAAAATAAATTAAAAAAATGAGCATTGAAGCGAAAAGAACAGACGTTTCTAAAGATTCATTATCTAAAGAAAAAGATAAGGCTTTGAATTTAGTACTTGGACAAATAGAAAGAAATTTTGGAAAGGGTTCAATCATGAGACTAGGAGATGCCTCAAGAATGAGGGTAGAAACAATATCAACAGGAGCTCTTACCTTGGACCTAGCACTAGGAGGAGGGTATCCAAAAGGGAGAGTGGTTGAAGTATACGGTCCTGAAAGTTCTGGTAAAACAACATTAACATTACATGCCATTGCCGAAGTTCAAAGGAATGGAGGAGTAGCGGCTTTTGTCGACGCTGAACATGCATTAGATCCAGTATATGCAGCATCCCTTGGAGTAGATGTTGAGAACTTACTTGTTTCGCAGCCAGACACAGGTGAAATGGCCCTGGAGATAGTAGACCAGCTAATAAGATCAGCTGCAGTAGACTTAGTTGTTGTTGACTCAGTAGCAGCACTAACACCAAGATCTGAGATTGAGGGTGAAATGGGAGATCACGTTGTTGGCAGTCAAGCACGCTTAATGAGTCAAGCCATGAGAAAAATTACAGGCAATATTGGGAAATCAGGATGTACAGTTATTTTTCTAAATCAATTAAGATTAAAAATAGGAATTACATATGGAAATCCTGAAACTACTACAGGCGGAAATGCACTCAAATTTTATTCATCGGTCAGATTAGACATTAGAAGAATTCAAACCCTCAAAAGAGGAACCGAAGAATATGGAATTAGAGCAAAAGTAAAAGTAGCTAAAAATAAAGTTGCACCACCTTTTAGAATCGCTGAATTTGATATTTTATTTGGTAAAGGAATTAGTACAACAGGTTGCCTCTTAGATTTAGCAGAAGAAACAAATATAGTCATCAGGAGGGGTGCTTGGTATAGCTATGAAGGAGAAAATATAGGACAGGGTAGAGATAATACAATTATTTGGCTTGATCAAAATCCACAGATTAAAGAGACAATAGAAAATTTTGTAAAACAAAAACTTACTGAAGGAACAGAAGTTAGCTCTAATTCCATGAAACAGTTAAAAGTGAATAAAGATAATACTACAATTGCTAATGATATTAAAAATGTAGCCTAATTCTAAATACTATCTGCTGGAATCCACCAACCTGCCGCTGGACCAATAAAGCGAACAGTAATCCATAAAAGAATCAACAGAGCAATCCCAAACCAACCAGCTCTAATACTTAACTTAATAAAATCGTTTTTTTGATTTTCTGTGAAAGGTAACCAATTGATTATTTTAGGAGAATTATCAATTTCTTTTTTAGGGGAAAGTTCCCTAGGTGGTAATCCTAAAGTTTTTCTTCTCTTAGCTTCTCCCATCTTTAAAAGTTTTTTATGTTCATGAGTTAATCAAAAGGATACATATAAGGTATTACTTTTTGTGGTTGAATCATTTTTAGCATATCTTTGCCCCATTTTCTATTTGATATTCTACCGTCTAAGATTAATAATTTACCTGAATTCTTTCGTAACGGGGAAACCGCCTTATCAATTTCTTGGAAAGCTTCAGGCAGCATAAATTCTCTAAACCAGTTATTTGATTGACTTCTCAAGGATGAGATAGTTTTTTGATTTATTGGTTCGTACATGCTTGGGAATGGTAAAAGAGGAATAATAATTTGATCTGGTGGGCAAATTAAATGTAAGTTACTTATCCACCATTCATAACTAGCACAAACTATTTGATTATCAATCTTAGGATAATTTTCAAGCAGCACCCTTTGCCCATAAATAGAAGCTAATTCAGTTGCAAGTTTAATCTTTAAACTTATTTCATTAGATAGAAAAATTGAAACACCTTTACTCAAAAACGAAAATTTCTTACATATATCGATTGTTGATTTTATAAAAAAAGGATTATTCGGAAGTAATAATTTCGAAGGGATATAAATAATAATATTTTTTTCAATAAAACTGCTATCAAAACTTATAGAGGAAGTGAGCTTTATCTCATGTTTAGTTAAATATTTTTTAAGAAAATTATCTCTTCTTAAAGATGATAAAAAGATCATATTATTTTTACTTAACAAATCATTCATTTCACCAAAATGATCTATAGGCTCAACTTCCAAAGACCACTCGAATTTATCATGATCAAGATTAATCCAAAAGGCCCAACCTGATGAAATCGCTTTATTTAATTTGTCAAGTTTATCTGAGCGATAGCAATTTTCTTTGATTACTTTTTTTAGAAGATTAGCCTCATCAATATTTAATATCATCACTCTTTGATTTTGGAATGACCTTAAGAAGAATTTTTCTTTTAGCAAATTATAAGTTTTAGTTAATTCATTCTTTTCTCTTAAATACAAATCAACATAATTAAACCAATCTTTTTTATGAAAAGTTATTCTTAAAATATTTTTTAAATCTTTTTTTAAGCTGCCTACATCAGCAAAAATAATCATCTGTTTTTCAAAATTAGATTGACAATAATCATCAAGTAAACTTTCAAGGTTCTGAATAATGATTGTATGCTGAGAAAAGATAATTTGATTATTTTGAACTGAAAAATCAAATCCTAATTCTTTATATAAAGGTAAATGCTCATTAAATAAAAATTGTAATTTATATTCTGGTACTACAAATTTACAATTTTCTTCACATAGAAATAATGTGATTAATATGCCTGGGAACCATTCTTCAGTTAAAAAAATTTCAGAATTTATCAAAAGATTTTTTTTCTTTCTAACAAAACTTGCAATTAACCTTCCAAAAGAATATATATGTCTCCAGTTTGAAGGATTTTTTTTTAAAAATTCCTTCAAATATTTATGTGTACTTGCTTCCAGCATTTATTATTAAACAATAATGATTTACAAAAATATGCTTTAAATATACAAAATATTGTTATCAATAGTGTTAAAAGGAGTTTATAGAAAATTTATGAATATTGGAATTGTAGGACTAGGTTTAATAGGTGGCTCATTAGGGTTGAAACTACAAAGCTTAAATCATACTGTCTATGGTGTTACGAACAACAATTCAAATGAAACAAAAGCTAAAAAAAGAAAACTAGCAAATATAATAAGTCAGGACTATAAAATTTTGGAACATTGCTCAATAATAATACTAGCCTTACCGATCAAAAATCTCATAAATCCCTCAAAAGATTTAATTAAAGCAATTCCAAATAAAGCAATCCTGACTGATGTAGGTTCCGTAAAAGTGCCAATTATTAACACTTGGGAAAGAATTCATGATTTATTTATAGGTTCACATCCAATGGCTGGAACAGAAGAGAAAGGGGTAAATGCAGGAAAACTAGAACTATTTAATAATTCAAAATGGGTATTGACCCCAACTCAGAAAACAGATCAAAATTCATTGCAAATTCTGTCTACATTATTTAAAAATATGGGTTGCGATATATTTTTTGAGAATCCTGTTATTCATGATCAAGCTGTAGCTAATATTTCTCATTTACCAATTTATTTAGGATCTTGTTTAATTGAAACTGCTTATTCTAAAAATAATAAAGAGTTATTAAATCTATCAGGCAAACTTGCTGCAACTGGATTTGCTGATACTTCTAGAGTAGGGGGTGGCAATCCAGAACTTGGCATAGATTTAGCAAAAAATAATACAACTAACATACTTAATTCTTTAAAAATTTATAAGAAAAATATCAATGAAATAGAAAAAATTTTTGAAGATAAGAATTGGGATTTGCTAGAAGAAAAACTTCAAAAAGCTCAAGAATGGAGAAATCATTTCTGTTAATCAAATCTATATCTAAATATTGAAACTTTTCATACCTTTCGAGGCAACTATCTGCTTTGAGACCATTAACGCTGATTGACTAACTCCTGCCGTTCCCTCACCTGGGTATATTGAATCACCACATAACCATAAACCTTCAAAAGGAGTTCTACTCGATAATCCAAACAATCCAAATATTTCTGGATTTTGTCCTAAACCTCCAACAATTCCCCTAGGCCTATTTGTCCATCTTTCAAAGGCTCTAGGGGTTGATAATTCTCTGTGTAACCAATCTTCACGTAAAATATTAAATTTTTCTTCAACAGCTATAGAAATTTTATTTAAATATTGATTTTTCTTGAGAGTATATTGATCCTTTTCTAAATTGAACCAATCATCTGTATTGGTAAAAATACTGGCGATTAAAGTTATTTCTCCTAAAGGTGCTCTACCATCTCCATCTTCACTTAACGATATAAAAAGAGAACCCAATTCCTCACAAACGAATTGGTAATGATTAGAGTTTAATTTAATCATATTCTCTTTTTTCAAGGCAGAATAAAAAACTAACGCCCCAGATGGTTTTGGTAAATTCTTTAATCTATTTTGATAAGTTAAGAAATAATCTTTTTTATCTACCAAAAGATTTAAAAGTCCCTGAGGAGGTGGCGAATAAATTACGTCATGAGAATAATATTCATTGATTTTGTTTCCCTTTAGAGTACTTGTTTTCCACAACTGTTTTTTTGAATCATATTTCAACGAATTTACTTTTTGATTAAATAATATTTTTGCATTGGTTTGTTGTAAAGATTTCTCTAAAGCAGAACTTAGTGCTTGCATAGAGTATTTTAAGTGCCATAGCCCATGTGGCCTTTGCGACATTTGTAAAACAGTACATCCATATAAAGCAGCAGTATTATAAACATTTTCTTGCGAATATAATTTGAGCTGTAAATTCAAAAACTTTATCAATCTTTTATCTTGATCTGACCCACATATTTTTAAAAGATCAAACATGCTTGATTTCAGTAAAATACCCGTCAAAAGATTCTGAGGATTTATTGCATTAATAAACTGTGATAAATCCCAAAAATTACGAATGGGTATTACGGGATCATTATTTGCGAACTTCCAATTGCTTTGATGTATTAAGTTGCAAAGCCCCCAAAATCTCTCACTACCAGGAAATTGAATCTTTCTTTCAGAAATCCACTTACTTTTCTCATACCAAATGTTGATAGGTTCACTTCCATCATTCAAATCAACAATACATGATGGATCTAATAATGAAGCGCTAGGCATTTCAATTTGAAGATATTTAAAAATCCTTGAATGTATTCCATCCCTTTCTAGCCCTGCCACTTGAGTTGCTCCTACATCAAAAATATATCTATCCCTTTTAAATGTCCCTGCACATCCTCCAGATTGTTTATGAGATTCAATTAAAGTTACAGAAAAGCCAAGTTTTGATAAAATTGCAGCTGATGTTAATCCAGCTATACCTGCTCCTATTACTACAACTTCTTTGTTCTCTATCAAAATGAGTAAATTATCTAATAAAGAACTTAGCGAAATTTCTAATCGTTTAGGTAAATCAAGAATAATCAAGGTACAAAAAATATTTGGCGGATGCATTAATCATTCTTGGAGAATAGATTTTACTGACTTAAGAATTTTTATAAAAAAAAATGAAAGAGATGAAAAACTTCTCAAGTTTGAGCAATATTGTCTCAATGATATTAGGAAATTCAATAATGCTCAATCCATTATTATTCCTGAAGTGATTGATTATTTTGAATATGAACATAACGAATTTTTATTGTTGGAATGGTTGGATCTAAAAAATTCAAATCAAAAAAAACTTGGACTAGGTATAGCGGAAATACACCTAAACTCCAATAAAAGAAATCCAAATAAATTCGGTTATCCTATCCCTGGTTTTATAGGTACAACAAAACAATTAGCAGGTTGGGAAAATAATTGGGCTGATTGCTTCATAAAGCTAAGAATTGAGCCGCAAATAGCTTTACTCAAAGATTTTCCTAAAAATATAGATTTAATTGATCGTATTAAATCAAAAATAAAAATTCATTTATCTGATCATGATCCAATGATTTCCTTAATTCATGGAGATCTTTGGTCGGGCAACATAAGTTCAGATTATCAAGAAAAAGGTATCATATTTGACCCATCATGCTGGTGGGCAGACGCAGAAATTGATATTGCCATGACAAGATTATTTGGAGGATTTACAAATGATTTTTATAATGAATACTACAAAATAATAAAATCAAAAAATAATTCGCATAAAAGATCTTTAATTTATAACTTTTACCATGTACTCAACCATGCAAATATGTTTGGTGGAAGTTATTTAAATCAAGTGAATAATTACATAAATATGATCTTAAATATGTGAAATTTTCATCCCAAATATGTTTTTTTGATATTTTGCAGTTTATCTAAAACAGCTTCTCTATTTTCACTAGTTCGAAGATTTTGCCAACTCCACTGGCCAACAACAATTACTCCTAATAATTCTAGAAGGCCAGGAAGGATTGGGAAAAAATTAATAGTATCAATAATAACCTTGATTATTATTTGTGCTATTACAACAACAGCAATAATTCCAGCTGCTTTACCGTACTTACCCATTTGGGTCCAATCAACGTTTCCAATCGTTTCATTAATTTTTCCCATAACATCGGAATATTTATCTGAAATACTTTTTGTTTCAGAATTAGTATCGGTGGCAGAGTCTTGATTTGACTCAGGAGTGTTATCACTCATGAATTCAGTAATCACGTTA
>Ga0160422_10002733_pt1 | contig 11017 bp, 6 predicted proteins | sample Fk160mmetaG_FD_108192 | JGI IMG/M metagenome (GOLD analysis project Ga0160422, IMG submission 108192) | Marine microbial communities from the Central Pacific Ocean - Fk160115 60m metaG | ecosystem: Environmental > Aquatic > Marine > Oceanic > Photic zone | place: The Central Pacific Ocean... | reverse complement strand
TTCCCTTCAACGGGTTATATGACCATTACTAGAGACCAAGGCACACAACTGTATCTGCACAGAATGAATAATGATGGAGCATTTGTTGAGTTTTGGCAGACAAATAATCTTGAAGGTTTTATACAGGTTGCTAGTGGCACTGTGAGTTTACAAAATTATTCTGATTACAGAATGAAAAAAAATGTTTCTGATTTAGGTTCTTGCATAGATAGAGTAAAAGCTTTAAGACCTGTTACTTTTGAATATAATCGACACGCAGGATATACGCATGAAGGATTTATTGCACATGAAGTACAAGAAGTTTTGCCACAAGCAGTACAAGGAAATAAAGATGCTGTTGACGAAAATGGTGACCCAGTTCATCAAAGTTATGATAAATCACTTTTGATACCGCTTTTAACCAAAGCAATCCAAGAACAACAAGAACAGATTGAAGCCTTACAATCTGAAATTAACACACTCAAAGGAGGTGAATAAAATGGCAATTAACTACACATGGAATGTAAGCACTGTAGATGTTAAAGAAATAGACAGCAACGCTGATACTGTCTTTAATGTCCACTGGAGACTTACTGGAACTGATGATGCTAACAACGATGCAGACGGTAATCCGCAAACTGCAACAGTATATGGTACGCAATCATTAGATACTTCTGACTTATCAAACTTCACAGCCTTTGCAGACTTAACTGTAAGTGATGTACAAGGTTGGGTTGAAGCAGCTATGGGCGAAGATGAAGTCCAAGCTAAAAAAGATGGTCTTGATGCAAACATAGCTGAGTTAGTTACACCAACAGTTCAAACTAAACAGGTGGGCTAATATGGAAATATCTTCATACCTGATATGGAATGCTTTTATAACATTAGTCCTAGCTCCAATACTCTACAACATTCGACAAAACTCTCAAGAAAATAAACGTGTTGATATTTTGTTAAATAAAACTAGAGAAGAAATAGCTAGAGACTATGTTACTAAAAATGAGTCCAGAGCAGTTATGAAAGATTTAGTAGATAGATTAGATAAATTAGATGAAAAGCTTGACAAGCTCTTTGAATTAAGGTAAAATAGATTATGAAGAAAAAGTACAAAAGAGCAGGTACTACTTCTGAACGTCAAGACTATCGTAAAGGTGGTCAAGTTTCTAAAGACGGTCCAAGATTAAAAGCTTTTATGGGCATGGATGCTGCCATGGGTGCTGACTTTAGCAGACAACTTTCTAATGCTTATAGTGGTAATTTTAATTTTGGCGGTGTAGATTTGTCTAATATATCAATACCTACAAATACACCTGCACCTAAGCCAGAAGCAGCACCAGCACCAGCACCAGCACCAATATTTACAGCACCGATAACACCAGCACAACAAACACAACAACAAAACAATACAACATTTACTCAAGGACAAAGTACTATTGGTAGCGGAGATGTTGGTTCATCTGCAGGTGGAACTGTAGGTGGATTTAAGTTTTTAGGTACAACAGTAGGAGGAACTACAGTGGACAAAGGAAATTTATCACCAGAAGCTCTAGATAGAAAAAGAAAAGATTTAGAAGCACAGGCAGCAGGTCGTGGTATTCAAGCTACTCCTATGCAAGTTCAAACTTTAGCGGGTCAAACAACGCAGGGAGAAATACAGCCGGGAACTGGAGATTTAGGTGGATTACAAACTGTAACCGGCACTACTGGGCAAACACAAACTCCAGAACAAGTAAGTACTGCTGCACCTACTCAAGCTGCTCAACCACAACAAGTAGCTCCTGCACAAATAGGTGCGGTTGAAACTGTAACTGCACAACCTACTCAAGCTGCTGTAGGAACTATTAGTGATAAATCAGTAGCAGAAAAAGTAGATGTTAGTACTGTACCTACTATTACTGGTGTTGATGTAGATATTAAAGAAGGAGCATTAACTGATAGAGTAGTTGCTCAAATGTCTCCCGAAGCAGTTGCTCAAGCTGCTCAAGTAAATGGTTTAGATGTTAGAAGAGTTACTAGAGCAAAAGAAGAATTAAGAAATGCTGGTATAGATGAAATAACTATTGCAGAACTTGGTAACGACCCTACAGCTTTAGAAAACAGATTAATGAATTTATCTGATAAAGATAGAGGTTTAGTTGCTGGATTACCTGAAGAAGCTTTAATTAGCACACAAATGAATACTTTACTATCTGGCATTGAGCAAGGAACTGTGCCAGTATGGGCAAGACCTGCTGTAGCACAAGTAGATGCTATTCTTGCTCAAAGAGGTTTAGAAGCTTCTACAGTTGGTAGAGATACATTATTAAATACAATTATTCAAAGTGCTTTACCAATGGCACAAGATAATGCTAGAGCTATACAAACATCATTAGCTCAAGAAAGAGCTACTGAAGCTCAAGTAGCAATTAAAGATGCTGAGTTTAGACAACAAACTGCTCTGACAAATGCTAATAATGTATTTAAATTAGACTTAGCACAATTTAGTGCTGACCAACAAACTGCTTTATCTAATAGTAAATTTTTACAAACTGTAAGTTTAGTAGAAACTAACAATGACCAACAAGCTACTATTCAAAATGCTTCATTATTATCTCAAGCTAATTTAGCTCAAGCTACTGTTGACCAACAAAGACAAATAAATAATGCTAAAGCATTTTTACAAATGGATATGGCTAATTTAAGTGCTGAACAACAAACTAATGTACTTAATGCTCAACAAACACAACAAGCTGCATTGAGTAATGCTGCTGCTCAAAATGCTGCTAAACAATTTAATGCTACTAGCGAAAATCAAGTTAATCAATTTATGGCTACTCTTTCAGCCGACACTGAAAAATTTAATACTACACAGATGAATGCTATTCAACAGTTTAATGCTTCACAAGCAAATGCTGCTGCAGCTAGAGATTCACAAAGAAGTTTTGATTTAGAAAAATTTAATACTGGAATAAAAAATCAAATAGAACAATTTAATTCTGCACTAGAAAATAATAGAAGAGAGTTTAATGCTAAAAATAGTTTAGCTATTGCTCAGTCTAATGCTCAGTGGCGAAGACAAATAGCAACTGCTGATACTGCTGCAATTAATGCTGCTGCTGAACAAGCAGTTAAACAAAACTTTGCTTTAACTTCACAAGCTCAACAAGCTTTATGGCAAGATTTAAGAGACCAAGCACATAATATATTTACAGGTGCTAGAAAAGATAAAGACATTGTAGCTCAAATAGTTGCAGACTTTGCATCTAATCAGTTTGCAAATGATGAAGCTATGAACGGTATGCTGCAAGTAGTTAAAAGTACAATAACAAGTCTAACAGACTATTCAATAAGATAGGAGGTGCGACTTCATAAAGAAAATATTTAAAAGTGTAGGAAAAGCAGTTAAGGGCGTTGTTAAAGGCGTTAAGAAGGTCGTTAAGGGTATTGGTAAACTTGCTAAAAAAGCATGGAAGAATAAATATATTCGAGCAGGACTAATAATTGCTGCAATCGCTACGGGAGTAGGGGCTATAGCTGTAGCTGGAGCTACCGGAGCAGGAGCTGGTGGTATATTAGCTGCTACAGGTGCTTCAGGTGGTTCAGCATTTGGTGCTTTAATGAAGGCTGGATTTGTAGGCTTTTCTGGAGCTGCTGGAACTACTGCAGGATTAGTAGGAGCTGGAGGAAAATTTGCTTTAGGCTCTAGTATTTTAGCTGGAGGCTCTGCTATTACTCCAGTATCTACAACAGCAGCAGGTACTTTTAGTGCTGCTACACCTCTTTCATTAACTTCTACAGGAACTACAGGAGGAGCTCTTAGTACTGCTGCTACACCTATTTCTGGATTAACTACAACAGCTTCTACAGGAGCTTTTAGTACTGCTGCTCCTGTTTCTTTGAGTGGTTTTACTGCTGGAGGAGGAGCTCTTAGTACTGCTGCTACACCTCTTTCTGGATTAACTGCTTCCACAGGAGCTTTTGGTACTACTGCTGCTTCTACTGCTCCTATATCACTACCAAGTTTAAGTGGAAGTGCATTATCGACTTCATCAGTATTACCTAAATCTATTACAGCTACTAAAAAATCAGGATTCTTAAATGGTCTTAAAAATACTTTAATAGATGGTGTAAAATCAGGTACAAAAAATCTTGTAGCTACAGGAATGTATAATCTAGTAATGCATGGTGATATTAAAGGACCAGAGTTCGAACAAGATTTAACTAGTGGTGGTGGTGGTAGAGCAGGTAGTTACACAGGCAGTTATGCTTTACCAGATGCTATAAGATTTACACAGCAAGGTTTAGGTAGCGATACTATTGGCAGCACTTATGTTAATATGTTACAAAATTTAAATTACGGTACAGGTTCTCTTGATTATGCAAGACATACTAATATGTCTCTTATGAGAGGAATACAAGTACCACAAATACAATATGCTTAATTATGTTAAAGAAAGATAAAAAATTAAAAAAAGTTGTTAATTCTACAGTAAGTGGTGCAGCTTTAGAAATGATAGATGAACTAGAAAAGAATGACGTTTCTCTTGATGAGTTTAGTGGTGGTGATTTTTTTGAAAGACCAGACAATCGTGGTGAAGAAAGATTACCTTTAACAAATACAAAAAATACACAAAACATGTCAGATAATTTAGAGTTTATAACATCTCATTTATCTGAGAAACAAGATGTTCCCGGAGCTTCTTTAACAAACGACCCAGAAAAACCTTACCCTTGGGAGCAACCACCTCAGTTTGCAAATCCTAGAGAAGCACAAGACTACATGTACACTTTACTTTCTACTCCAGAAGTAGCAGCAGATATTGTTACAGCATTAGGTCAAGGCATATCTGTAATGGACTTAACAAGTTTATTTGTATTTACTGGTTTTGTTAGTGGTAAATTTACTCCAGATGTAGGATTATTAATTGGTGAGCCTACTGCATATTTTATTATGGGTATTGGAGAGATGGCTAATATTGAATATAAAATTGAAGATGATGATACAGACTTAGATGAATTTATTGAAGGTAATATAACTGAAGAAATAATGAAACTAAATAACATGGAAAGAATAAAACAGTTATCAAATAAAAATAAAGTTCAGAAAAAAGATTTACCTAAAGAAGTTTTAGCAGAGGTTGAACAAAGAGTTGATACAAGTTTATTAGCTCCAACAGAAACAGAAGATAATAATTTATTAGATAGGACAGAGTAATGGCAAAAGAAATAGATATAAGTGGCATAGCAGCCGGTGTAGGACAGGCTAATAGAGCAAGACAAAAGTATCTTGAAGATGCTTTTGAAGATGAAAGAAACAAACAATTCGGAGCTGCTTTTGTAAAACCTTTTATAGAAGAAACTGTTTTTGATGGTCCAGAAAGAAGGAGAAAAGAACGTCTTGAAATTCAAATGAGAGACCCTAATCTTATAAAAACAATAAATGATTCTAAAGCAGACTTAATTAAAACTCGTAGTGAATCTTTAAAAAGTACATTTGATAGAATTGAAAATAATCCAAATGGACTTGAAGCAGGAGCTAGAGAAATAGCAACAGAAATGATAAGCAATACTGAGGTTGGTAAATTAATAAGTGGAATAAATGTTCCTAATTCTCCTAGATTTACTTTTGTTTCTGATACATTAAAAAATAACATGCAAAAACTTTATAAAGAAAGAATTGATAAACAAGTTAAATTTATTTTAAATACTCATAATGAAATAAAAGATTCTGGAATTTTAAAAGACTATGATATAGGTAATGCTTATAAAATGTCTTTAGATAATTATAATAAATTAAGTGCTGGAGTTAGTTTAGATGTAGAATCTTCTGACATATTTAGGCAAGGAGTTAATAAACTATTTGGTGATGATGATGCTGCTGACGTAGCAAATCTTTATAATCAAGCTAATATGATTCAAAATAAAATAGACAAGTTTTATAATGATTCTGAAAAGTTTGTTAAGTTAAGTAGTACTACTGTTAAATTTGATGATAAGTTAGAAGGATTTGTACAAAGCGTTAACAATTTAAACAAAGAAGACTTTAAAAAATTTAACGGAGATTCTTTAACAGCATTTAATAACCTAACTACCGATGATGAAAATGAAAGATATAAAGGTGTTTTTACTACCGAAGAAGGTATTTTAGCTCAATGGAACTCTGGTCCTAAAGACGATAATGGAAATTATTCGATTAGTAATTTATCAAAAGGAAAAAGTAGTAGTGTAGTTCAAAATCCTTTTGGTATTGTAAAAGATAATGACTGGAGACCGTTTAATGATATTAGTGCAGTACGTGAAGATAAAATTGAATATCGTAAAAGAACTATTGTTGATGGTAAATTAGTTGAAAAAGATATTATTAATCCCGGAGGACAACAAAACATTAGAGATTTTTTAGGTGGTATGGTAACTAATCTTGCTAGTACTTTAAAATTTGAAGCTGAAAGAACAGGTGCTAAAAGAGTAGGAGCTGCTAGTGATATAAACTATTTAAACTCTGCTTATAGACTTTTAGCTAAAAACGGTTATATTCGTATGAAAAATGCTAATGATATAGAACAAGGTTTAATTCTTGTACAACCTTTAAGTAATTCTACTAGCGGAATTGTTAGTTCAAGTGCTACTTTATCAGTCGAAGACAGAAAAGAATTAGGAATTGATAATTTATACAACATGAGTGTAAATAGAAGAATACAAGATGCTAAAGAATCCGGTGGTGGAACTGATGAAGATTTTGTTCCAAGTATAATAGCTGATGCAGAAAAAGATTTAGAAGAAGAAATAGATAATACTCAAGATGTAGAAAAAAGAGAACAACTTTTTACAGAGTTAGATGATATTAATAATGCAAAACTTAGTAATCCAAACGAAGCCCGTAGACAAGTTTTTAAACAATTAATTGCTCCAACTAAAAGTAATCGAGGAAAATCTTATGTATATGATGAAGATTCTGGTTTAACATATACTGCTGGACAGTTAACTAAAGAAAATGCCGAATCTATTTATAAACAACTTCTTATAGAAAATGGAGTAGACTCAGACCCTGAAATAAGAGGCTTAATAGATTCAGTTAGATTTAAGGGTGATGATAATTTAGCTGATACTATGCAACAAGATTTTACAAGTAGACCTTCTCTTGATGCTTCAACTCAAGGTGCACCACCAATAGTTACTTTAGGTAAAAATATAGGACAATCATTGTTACAATTTAATACTCAGCAACAACAAAATTTTGACTTTAAAAAATTACAAAACTATGCTGATGGAATTCAAACTTTTGATACACCTAGACAACTTGAAAAATTGTTTACTAAGTACAACTTAGGACAAAATCCTACTCAAGAAAAAGTTCAAGAATTTTTAAAGGATAATAGCTAAAATGTCTTTATTCACTACAGAACCTTCTAGTTTAAATAGTAATAAAATTACTGAAGAAAAAGAAAAACAACCTATAAACTTACAAGATGAACCAATTAATCATCGTGGTGAAGGTAATTTTTTATTAACAGATGATAAATATAAAAATTTATTTAGTACTGATTCTAAAACTGACCCTATACCTGTTAAGCAACAATCTTTTCAACCATTAGATTACAGAACTCTAAAACCTAATTATGGTGTTACAGACTTTGAAAATAATAAAGAAGTTATTAGAGATGCCGAAAAAGTTTTAGGCTACTTTGGTAGTAATGATGAGATTGTTGAGTGGCTAAGAGATGCTGAGATAAGCACTACAAGTTTAGTTGCTAGAGCATTAAAATCAAGAAACGCACCAGAAGATGTTAAAAGTGCTTATGCTAGATTACAAAATAATTTTCGTAAAGCTAAATTAAAAAATCCTACCGAATGGATTGGCTTACTCAAAAATGGTTTTGTTGATGTAATGGCAGACCCGTTAACTATTGTATCTTTAATGGCTGCTCCTTTTACTGCAGGAGCTTCTACTGCTGCTACTAAAGCATTAAATTTAGCAATTCAACAAGGTCTTAAAAGATATAGTATGTCAGAAGCTACTAAGTTAGCTGCAAGACCAGCTATATTAACTGGAGCAGAAGGTGCTGCTTGGTCAGGCTTACATAACTATTATAATCAAGACTTAGATATTAATTTAGGACTAAGAAATAATCTTGATTTAAATGAATTAATAACAGCTACTACTGCAGGGGGAGTTATTGGTGGCGGTTTAGGTTTTGTTTCAGGAGCATTAGATGGTCGTAAATTTTTTAAAAAATCATACATCATGCATAATCCTGATGCACAAATTAAAATTGCCGACTCTAAAACTAGAAAGCAAGTAGTAGAAACAGAACAAGCTTATGATGCAATCTTACCTACACAAAGAAGTCCTAGAGTACTGGTAGAAAGAGCTATTGGAACTTTTGTTGGTAAAGCTACTACTCCTTTATTAACTACTGCTAAGTCTTCTAAAACTTTAGACTACTTTTTAAGAATGTTGCGTTACGATTATGGTCGTACAACTTTTGGTTCTGGATTTAAAGAACAAACAGATGAAGCAGCTTTGTCTTTATCTGAAGGTATAGCTTTAGGTTTTGGTAAAAGACATTATCCTTTAGAACAAATCTTTAATAAATTAGGCAGAACTTCTAGATTTAAAAACTTTTTTCAAGCAAGAATTACTGAACAAGACAATGCAGCTTTACTTAAACTATTACAAACTAGAGGAACAGCTAAACAGTATAAATATAAAGAAGAAGTTTTAGATATTTCTGACGAAGTAAAAGAAGCTTACAAAGGTGTAAAAAAATTATTAGATAATACTTTTGATGAAGGTGTTGATGTAGGTATTTTTAGAAAACTAAACAAAGTTCAAAATTATTTTCCAAGAATATTTTCTTTTGGTTTATTACAAGCAAATAAAGACCAATTTAAATCTTTATTAAAAACTCATGGTTATGCTACTCCTGTAAATACAAAACCTAAAAAATATAAAAAGTATTATAACAAATTAGAACTAGATAAAAAAGAAGGTGAAAGAACTATTGAGTTAGGTATTCCTGCCGATGCTAAAACTATTGACCAAGAAACTTTTGGGCTGCAGCAAAAATATGGTGTAGATAGTTTTGAAGACTTAGCTATACAAAGGGGAGCTAAAGAATCTGACGTAGCTGAAAAAGCTATTGATTTAAAAGCAAATGAAATAGTTGAAAATATGTTGGCAATGCGACATACTCCATTTGAATTTAGACCTACTGGAAGTGTTGGTGCTGGAAAAGGTTACATGCAACATCGAGTGTTTACTAAAATACCTGATGATGAATTAGCAGACTTTTTAGAAACAGATGTTACTGATGTTTTAACAGATTATTTTACCAGTACAACTCAAACTATAGAAAGAACTAAAAGATTTGGTTTGACTAATGGCGACTTTGAAGAAAATATTGTTGAACAAATAAGAAAAGAATTAAATGATAATTTACCGACAAACTTAACAACCGAACAAAAAATACAATACAGTGAAGATATAGAAGCTGTTTTAGAAAAAGTTAGAAACTTACATGGTAAAAGCACAGGTTTAGATGTTGATAGACCGGCTACTTTAGGTGGTGGTAAATTACAAACTATTTCTGAATGGGGTAGATTAAGTCAGCAAATGGCTCACTTACCTTTAGCAGTTATTTCAAGTGTAACAGAACCTATTATTATGTTATCAAGAGTAGGTATTACAGATGTTCCTGCAGCTACAGCAGAAATAGGAAAGTCTCTAGTTAAGGGTATACAAAAAACTGTAGACAGGACTATACAAGGAGCAAGGTCTTCTATTACTGGTAAAAAAGTTACCTTTAAAGACTTAGATGACGACTACTGGAAAGAGTTATATGAAGTAGGTTTAGCATTAGAATCTGCAACACTTGATGGTTTTGATAGACTTGCAAGTGGCGATGCTTTAACTGGTAAAAGAGCTAAAGGTTTTCAGAATATGTTCTTTAAAATGAACTTTCTTACTCAGTGGACACAATCAGTTCAAGCAGCTTCTTTTGTAACAGGGCAAAAAATTATCAGAAGAAATGCTCAGAAGCTTTATGAAGATTCTATAGGAGCAACAACTTTATCTACTGGTAATTTTAGAAACGCTGGAGTAAATCAAAAAGACTATTTAACAGGACAGCTAAACGAATTAGGTATTGACGAACAAGATGCAATTAATTGGTATCGTCAATCTTTAAATGAAAACAAAGAATTTGATGTAAATTTATCTCAAGGATTAGATTTTTATTCTGAGAAATATTTACCCGGAGCAGGAAGATTTGTTAATGAAGTAATTCTTAACCCATCAGTAGCAGCAGCAAATAAACCATTAATGTTTAGTAGCCCTGCAGGTAAGTTATTATTTCAATTTGCTGGTTATCCGACTGCATTTAATAACATTGTAATGAAAAGGTTTGTAAATGAAAGTTTTAAATACCCGATGTCTGCTTCTCCTAAAGTACTAGGGGCTACTTTAGCTATGACTTCAGTAGCCGTATTAGGTAATTATTTAAGAAGTGAAGGTAGTTCTTTTGTGGACTATCAAACTGGTAGACCAAAAACAGAGGGTGAAATAATAGGAGATGCTTGGGCAAGGTGGGGAGGTTTTGCTTTCTTTGATTATGGTAGAAGAATAAATCAAAATTTTAAATATGGTTCAGGAACTATTGGCTCAATAGCTAAAGGAGTAACTGGTCCTTTACCTGCAGATATAGTAGATACAATTTTATATAGAAAGGGTCTTTTTTCTTTAGGTGCTTCTAACTTTCCGGGGTATGGAGCTTTAGGTTTAGTTGATAAAGATATACAAAAAAATGCAAGAAAAGCAGGAAGAGATTTAGATAATAAATTAGCAGAATTTATGTTTGGTGAAAAAAAATCTTCATCCTCTAATAGAAGAGTAAGATATAGAACTGGAGGACCTTCAGTTAATGTTCCTAATGCTCCTGCTAGACCAGAAGAAAGAGTAAATAAAAATACTGGTATGCCTTATGATTTAGAAGCTGGACCAACTGCACAGCCTGAGAAAGATAGAAAAGGTTTTAGTGAAGAAGGTAAGTTACTAGCAACA
>Ga0160422_10002732_pt1 | contig 11018 bp, 8 predicted proteins | sample Fk160mmetaG_FD_108192 | JGI IMG/M metagenome (GOLD analysis project Ga0160422, IMG submission 108192) | Marine microbial communities from the Central Pacific Ocean - Fk160115 60m metaG | ecosystem: Environmental > Aquatic > Marine > Oceanic > Photic zone | place: The Central Pacific Ocean... | reverse complement strand
GGAACAGATGCAACAGTACCTTCAATCAGCTTTAACAAAGCTTGTTGTACTCCCTCTCCAGAGACATCTCTAGTTATGGAAGGGTTATCTGATTTCCTTGCTATCTTGTCAATTTCATCAATGTAGACAATTCCAAGTTGAGCTTTGTCGATATCATAATCACATTTTTGAAGTAGTTTTTGAATTATGTTTTCAACATCTTCACCAACATATCCTGCCTCGGTTAAGGTTGTAGCATCAGCTATAGTAAATGGAACATCGAGCAACCTGGCTAATGTTTGCGCAAGAAGTGTTTTTCCGGATCCTGTAGGACCAAGTAAAAGTATATTACTTTTCGTAAGCTCTACGTCGTCCTTGTTATCGAGCTTTTTTCCGCCTTTGAGTCTTTTGTAGTGGTTATAGACAGCGACAGATAAATTCTTCTTTGCATCCTCTTGTCCGATGACATATTCGTCTAAAGTAGCTTTAATTTCCTTTGGCACAGGAAATTCTTCGCTTTCCTCATCTTTGCTTTCAGAAATTTCCTCTTTGATTATATCGTTGCAAAGGTCTATGCACTCATTGCATATGTAGACTGAGGGTCCAGCTATGAGTTTTCTGACTTCATTTTGGTTTTTGCCACAAAATGAGCAATATAAAAGCTTATCATCGTTATTGTCGCCATTGTCTTTGTCAGACATATAAACTCCTTTTACTTTTTGATAGAACGGCTATCAACTACTGCATCAATTAAACCATATTTTACCGCCTCATCGGGAGACATAAAATTATCTCTATCACTATCTTTTACAATTTTGTCAACCTTTTGGCCAGAATGACTGGCAAGTATTTCGTTCAGCTTTTTCTTTATAGAAAGTATTTCTTTAGTATGAATCTCTATATCGCTAGCTTGGCCTTGAAATCCTCCGAGAACCTGATGGATCATAACTCTCGAATTTGGTAAAGCTTGTCTCTTACCTTTCGCGCCTCCGCAAAGAAGAACTGCGCCCATACTTGCAGCTTGTCCTATACACAATGTGGACACATCTGGCTTTATGAATTGCATCGTATCATATATGGACAGCCCAGCAGTAACAGAACCCCCTGGGGAATTAATGTATAGATGAATATCTTTATCTGGATTCTCAGCCTCTAAATAAAGCATTTGAGCAACGATCAAGTTAGCTCCGTAATCTTCTACAGGTCCTGTTAAGAAAATTACTCTCTCTTTCAAGAGTCTTGAATAAATATCGTAAGCCCTCTCTCCTCTAGGCGTTTGCTCTACCACCATGGGAACTAATTGATTTGCGGGATTGAACTTTTCTTCTGTCATTAATAATCCTTAATTGTTAAATGGGGTTAAAAAATAAAATTTCAACCATACGTTCCTGAAATGCAATCTTCGTAAGTAATACTTTCATCTTTTGCTTTCGCTTCCTCTTTCAAAGCATCAACTACTTGCTCCTCGAGCGAAATAGATTCAATGTTTCTTAACTGCTCATCATCGGAATAAAAGTAATTTATGACTTGTTGAGGATCTTTGTAATTTTTTGCTCTGTCTTCAATAATTTCTTTGACTTTATCTGCATCAGGTTTTAACTCCTTATCCTCTATGATTTTATTTAGAATTATTCCTATTTTGACTCTCTTTGTTGCTTCTTCAATGAATGTTTCTTTTGGAAAAAGGTCTTCATTTATATCCTTTGGATCCATGCCCATTCTTCTAGCAGTATCATTCATCATATTCGTGACCTCTGAATCTGTCATGGCTGAGGGAACCTCGAATTCATTCGATTCAAGCAGTGCGTCAAATAAGCTTTGCTTTATTTTGCCCCTTATAATGTTTACTAAATCATCCTCCAATTTTGACCTTATATCTTTCTTAAAGGTTTCTATATCATTCGCCTCAATACCAGTACTTTTAAAAAATTCTTCATCGAGATCCGGTAATTTAGGCGACAATACATCATTCACTTTTATTTCAAAACTTACGGGTTTTCCTGCTAACTCAGATTTACCATAATCATCTGGAAATTTTAGTTCCAGGGTTTTCTGATCATCTTTTTGCAAACCCAATAGGCCATCTTCAAATCCTTCGATCATAGATTTACTGCCTATCTCGACTGTAAAATCTTCTGCTGTTCCTCCCTCGAATTCTTCCTCATTAATTTTTCCTATGAAGTTTATCTTTACCTGATCACCAGTTTTTGAAATTTCACTTGATGGCTCCCATTTGGAGAGTCTTTTTTGAAGATTGGTAATTGTATTATCCAGATCAGTGTCGGTAATTTCGCAGAGATAGTTTGTATAAGAAATCTTGCTTATTTTGGAAATATTTATTTCAGGGTACACCTCGAAAGTAGCTTTAAATTTTGCGTCCTTTCCATCCTCAATCTTCTCAGGAATTAAATTGGGTCTACTAACTATCTTAAGTTCTTTCTCTTGTGCAATCTTGGTAAATGTCTTACTTGCCAAATCCCAAAGAACGTCCTGGCGTATTTCGGGGCCATAGATGCTGGTTACTACATCCATAGGAGCTTTTCCTTTTCTAAAACCTTTGAGTTTAGAGTCTTTTTGTGCAGCTTTTAGCTTAACTAGGACTTGAGCCTCAATATCTTTACTTGGCACAGATATATCAAGGGTTTGGTTTATATCTTGCTTTGATTTGAAAGAAAATTTCATAATTTATCCTCTGGGGTGGGCGATGGGGCTCGAACCCACGACCACTGGAATCACAATCCAGGGCTCTACCAACTGAGCTACGCCCACCAAAAAATTAATATTTTAGCATCTTATAAAAGTAGGAGATTATTATTTTAATAAATTTGAAATCCGGTTAGTGATTCATCTGCTTGAGCTTCTTGAACCAAAACATCATCAACATGAGCAAAGGATGGACCGTCCCAGCATAATGATATGAAGGAATTGATTTCTTCTTCTCCACCTTGCACAAAGATCTCGATTGATCCGTCAGATGCTTTACGACCCCATCCTACAAGATTAAGTTTTAAACTCTGTTCTTTGGCCCAAGACCTAAAACCTGAACCTTGAACTTCGCCATAAATTGAAATATGTGAACCGACCATCTAGAAATAATAAAAAACTTAAATTATTTTATCTCCCCAATGGAAAGCCTTCAATAGTTACAACTCTAAAACTCGGGGCTTTTATCTTGATCGCTACTGGAGTATAAAACCCAGGAATCAAAAATGTCTGGCTGTTCCAAGCAAGAAGCAATCTTATCAAACTCTTCAAAAACGTCTTGAAAATTATCATTAAAATTTTCATTTTGCACTTCCATAGCTTCAGCAGAAATAGCCCACTCACCCCATACAAGATTTGCTTGAACATCAGCATGTGAAGCTTCCATGGACCTTCTATCGAAATAGACTCCATAATGGTAGCCAGTTCCTTGAAGTTCTGAAGCCTGAATCTTTGCGGTATGAAGAGGAAGAAACTCTTCTAACTCTTTTCTGCCTGCACCTTCTCTATAAGAACATGTCCAATATTGGCTATAAAAGTAACCTGACTCATTGGCTTCTCCGAAGGAGGTAGAAGCGATAGGCACTACTATATCCCATGCATTTCTGCCTTCTCCATCGCAAGACATAACGTTTTCATATTTTTCAGACCAGGCTGCAAAAGCTTGATTTTGACTGGAATCTTGCCAAGCATTATCAGCTGAATCTTTAGAAGACCATTCGAGCTCCCACCACATACTGGGACCAAAAGCATTCTCTTCTCTTAAGGGATCATATAAATAGGAACCTCTTAGAGCATCAGATATAGGAAGACTTCTCCAGGCTTCTACCATTTCAGAAAGATTTGCTTTACTAAATTCATCCCCTTTGTTGCAAGAAACGAACTCTACGTAGTAAGGTCCAGCATCTTGTTCTTTCTCAGAAGCAGAATCTTTACTGGACGTACAGGACAGTAAAGACCCAATTATCAAAGTCGTTAGGACTACTTGGTATATATTTTTCATAGGATTATCCTTTTTCTATTTCTTGTATCTTAAACTAAAGAAACGGTTAAATCATGAAAATTGAATTGGCCTCCTCGGCAGGACTCGAACCTGCGACCCACTGCTTAGAAGGCAGTTGCTCTAATCCAACTGAGCTACGAGGAGACGGTCGAATTATATAGCAATGAAAAGAATTAAAATTTATTTTTTATAAAGATCTTTGAGCAAGATAGGGGTTAATATCGATTTCAGATTTACGATTTTGTACCTCATCTGCTAACAAAGTAGCTGATCCCATTGCGAGAGTCCATCCTAAGTGCCCTTGACCACAATTAACAAATAAACCCTCTATTTTGGTCTTACCGATAAAAGGTAATCCATCAGCACTCATCGGTCTAAAACCATGCCAGATCTTTCCTTCATTTAGGTCTATTTGTTTGAATAAATTAGGATAAACACTTTTTAACATGTTATTTAGATAGTTTATTCTTTTGGGATGGATTTGGTCTTCAAATCCAACAAATTCAGCTGTTCCTGCAACTCTTATTCTATTCTTAAAAGGAGTGATTGCTGTATGAATGCTCTCATCTACAATCGCATAATTAGGCTTGTTGTTTAAACCAGCAGTCTCGTAAGTTAAAGAATATCCTTTTACGGGTCTTACAGGAAGATTGACTCTTAGATTTTTTAATAAATCTCTTGACCAGCTGCCAGCACAAATTACAACTTTATCAGTTTGCAGAATAGCTCTATCAGTAACAATGCAATTTACTTTGCCTTTATTAACTAAAATTCTATTGATTTTTGTATTAGTTAATATTCTGCCTCCATTATTGCGCACCAAATCTTCCAAATTTTTACAAAATTTATGAGCGTCTCCTATTTCGTCATCTGGAAAATACATTCCTCCTACTAATTGATCCTTTATTTCTTTGAGTTGGGGTTCTTTTTCGATTAGCTGTTCTTTGCTCAATAGTTCTAGATTTTTTTTTCCCTTAAATATCCTTTCCTGAAGAAAAATTGCTTTTTCAAATTTATCTTGGTTTCTATAAATCTTTATTGTTCCTGCGTCTGATTCATCGTAAGAAAGCTTATATTCCTCTCTAAAATCTTTAATTAGATTTTTACTATATGCTCCTAGTTCGTGTAAATTTTTTGTTATAAAGTCAAATTTTTTGGGAGTAGAATTCCTAAGAAACTTAAGCCCCCAAAAAAATAGTGAGGGTAAAGCATTTGCGGCTAAGGACATAGGTGAGTCTTTTTTTCCAAAGCCAGACAAAATTTGAAGAATGTCAGAAGGCGAATTCCAAGGCATAGATTGTGACGGTGTCAACATACCTGCATTCGCAAAACTGGCAGAAGAGGCCACATCAGTCTCTCTTTCAAGAATTAATACTTCCTCTCCTCTAGACATCAAAACATAAGCAGTTGCTAAGCCTTGAAGCCCTCCACCTATTATAACTATCTGATCTTTTTTCACTTAGACTGGTCGGGGCAGCAGGATTTGAACCTGCGACCACCTGCTCCCAAAGCAGGTGCGCTACCAGGCTGCGCTATGCCCCGAAAAAATGGATTATACAGATATAAAAAATTGGTGTTGAGGAAATTTAAGTAAAAAAAAGGCTCCTGCTAGAGGAGCCTTTTTTTTATATCATTTTAAAATGAATATTTAATTGCAGCAGTTGTAACTCTACCTAATGGTGAGTGTGCAAATGCGTCATATCCTTGCTCATGAGGAGCTAAAGGAGGATCTTCGTCCGCAACATTCACAATGGATAGAGACAAATCTAATTCATCATTTACTGCATACGTGTAATGAAGATCAACAGTAACCATATCGTCTATGGATGATGCATCATATCCCTGAGGAGAAGATGCCCATAGACTAGCATTAGCAAAACTATCAGCAACATCATAGTCGCTTACATATCTTACGAAAGCTCTCATGAAATGTGGGCCATTCATTAAGCTTGCCATGAAATTCATCTTAAGTTCTGGCATAGATCTTAATCTAATGGGACTTCCTGAAGCTCTAGTGTTGTACTTTCCAGCTGCATCATATTTATCGCAACCAGCTGTTAAGCATCCGCCTACATCATAAGTCATTAGATATACACCATTCATGCCAACTTGAGCTTGACCCATGTCAGTCTCAAAGTCGTACATAACCTGGAAGTCTATTCCGTCAGTTTCAATTCCTTCCCCATTTATCGAGTTAGTTGTGATGTTTATTAAATTACAACTATCTGGTTTTGGAGCAGGAGGATTATACGAAGTACCATCAGCACAGTTATAGATTGCTAAAGGACTTGTTGTCGAAACTTTTCCAATTGGATCAACCATGTCCAGTGAGTAATAATCAAGATTCACTCTCATTCCATCGATAGGTGTCCAAATTAAACCAATGTTGATGTTGTCTGAACTCTCAGGCTCAAGATTGGTTGGAATTGGCGTCTGTACCTCATAGTACTCGCCGTATACTCTCTCAAGTGAAGTATCGATTGAACTTGGAAGTATAGGCGATCTAAAGACTTCTTCATAAGATGCTCTTAAAGCGAGCGTCTCACTAGCCTTATAGAAGAGTGAAGCTTTTGGAACAACAATGTCATCAGCTTCGTAATCTTCATATCTCACACCAAAGTCTATATCTAGATTTTCAGAAACAGGTAAGGAAATTTCACCGAATAAAGCGTAATTCTTACCTTCGTTTTCAGAATCGTAAGTCATTGGTAAGAAGTGAAGTTCTGGCTCACAAGGTTTATTATCAGCACACCTAGCGTCGCCATAGTTCTTGTTACTTACATCGTTCTGACGATACTGAAGACCTGCAGCGAAAGCAACCGCATTACCATCTATTTCAAAATCCAAATCTCCATTCACTATAAAGTCAAATACCATTAGAGATCTTGATGTATTGGCACCCATATCTCCAGTAATGTAATCAATTTCATCGGCGCTGTTATGTAATGCGGAACCTGGAGCGGCAGTCAAGTGACTACCGAAAACATTATAGTAATAACAACCAGCAGAAGCATCGCCAGCATCAGCTTCGTTTCTTGAACATTGAGTTCCGCCTAAACCATTTACGGCATTAACCCATCGAGAAGAAACAATATCATAATAACTATATTTGTTATTCATAGTTGAGTAGGTAACGGAAGCATCAAACCCAGTATCAGTTCCAGGTATATTTCCTCTTGCGCCTATCGACCACCTTGAAGTGTCATTCTGGTTTTGGAAAGTTGCAGAAGGCCCTTCAATAGCTTTTGCACGACCCCACCAATAAACCGAACCTGCACTGGCTTCTCTTGCATTATATGCAGCCTGCAATTCAGCAGACAATGTTGGAAGAGTATTAGCTTTCCAGTCTTGATAGCCAGGTGATGCAGTTGGAACTACAGTGAAATATCCTGCATTTGTTGGAGGATAGGAAGGAGAACCCATGTAATCAGCTCTAAGTTGTGTGTGAAGAGCTTGAGCATAAAGTTCAACATCATCGTTTATTTCCATTGTCATAGTTGCGAAAAACTTATGTCTCTCTTGAGGATCGATATAATTTCCAAAAGGAACGTAGTTATATCCACATTTACTATATATATTGAAATTTGCGGGTATTGAGGCAGCACCGCCAGCTACACCTTGTGCAGGCAATACAGTTCCACAAGCTGGGTCAGCAACTACATTTCTACCAGGAAGTGTTTGGAATGTTCCAGGATTACCAAAACTTGATGGTCCTAGCGGCCAAACACCTGCAAGATTTACGAATGGTTTTTCAGGAATTGGCAGTGGATTATGATTTTGCCATTCCGCGCCAAAGACTAAATGCGCTCCACCATTTGAAAAACCAGCAATAAATGCAGCTTCATCAACGCCATCAGAGCCGTCGATTTCTTGATGACTTGCTGTTCCTTCGAAACCTTCAAATTTATCTCTAGTTATGAAGTTAAAAACACCACCCATCGCGTCGGTTCCATGAGAAACCGCTCCGCCATTTTTAAGAACCTCAATTCTTTCCATGGCAATCATTGGAAAATTACCTACGTCAACAAAAGCATTTCCTTCTTTTGTAGTACCTGCACTAGCAACAATTCTTTTACCGTTAAAAAGTACAAGTGTTCTCGGTATTCCCAAGCTTCTAATATTTACATTTTTAAGACCAACAATCGTTCCACCACCATCACTAAATTGTTCCGATTGGTTTATTGTTCCAGTTATTGCAGGCATATTTCTTAAAACTTCTCTCATGTTTGGAGCACCGGCAGCGCCGTATTCTCCTCTGTCAAAGACATCAACAGGAATATCGATCTCTTCACGGTCAGTTTTAATATAACTACCAGTTACTACAACAGCTTCTACATCTTCATCATCTTCAGAAAATACAAAGGAGTTGAAAGTAACTAAAGGCAATAACGTAAGAAAAGCGAAAATCTTTCTTTTCATTTTTTCTCCCCATTAAATTAAATTTCTTTCAGGAAAAAAGCTTTCCCTGAAAATCCCCGAAATTCACTCTAAACCATATTTCGAATTATGGCACTAATTTTTTATCTGTTTTATTTATATTTATATCATTAAAAATATAAGTATTTCATTCTATTTTCCGGCATGAGAAAATCAGCACATGCCAAATATACTTGACGGGAAAAAAGTTTCGAAAGAAAGTGAGGAATCTATCAAAAAACTAGTAAGCAAAATCAAGTCTGAAAAAGGTTTTGTGCCGACTCTTGCAACTATCCTTGTAGGGGACGATCCCGCCTCTGCAACTTATGTGAAAATGAAGGGAAATGCATGCGAGAGAGTTGGAATTAATTCTTTGAAAATCGAATTACCCGAGAACACCTCGACCGAAGAACTGCTAGATCAGATAAAGCAACTCAATGATAACGAACAAGTGAGCGGGATTCTTCTTCAACACCCAGTTCCAAGCCAAATAAATGAAAGAGCTTGTTTCAATGCAATCGATGTGGCTAAAGACGTCGATGGTGTAACATGTCTTGGATTCGGAAATATGTCTATGGGAGAAGATGCTTATGGGTCGTGCACGCCCCAAGGCATAATGCGTCTCTTGGATTACTACAAAATTGAGTTAGAAGGTAAAAATGCTGTGGTAGTAGGAAGAAGCCCTATACTGGGGAAGCCAATGGCTATGATGCTATTGAATGCAAACGCAACAGTAACCATTTGTCACTCGAAAACAAAGAATCTTGAATCTATTGTTTCAAATGCAGATATAGTCGTCGGAGCTGTGGGAATTCCAAAATTCATTCGCTCTGAATGGATAAAGGATGACGCCATAGTCATAGACGCTGGTTATCATCCCGAAAAGTGTGGCGACATTGACTTGGATGGAGTAAAAGATAGATGTGAGGCTTATACGCCTGTTCCAGGAGGTGTTGGACCGATGACTATCAATACACTTATCCTTCAAACAGTTGAAGCTTGCGAAAAACTTAAATAAAAGGAAGTATTTAAATGAATAAATTTGACGTAGTTGTAATTGGAAGTGGCTTCTCTGGCCTAACATGTGGTCATTTTCTCAAAGAGGAAGGTATAGAAAACTTTTGTATCATTGAAAAAAACTCGTCTCTTGGTGGAGTATGGAGTCACGGTGGTGTTGGTTCTTATCCAGGAGCTGCATGTGATGTTCAATCTTACACATACCTACCCTTTTTAGACGAAACTGGGTTTATTCCTTCAAAAAGATATGTAAGTCAAATTGAAATAGCTGATTATGCAGAGCTTTTGGCTGATCATTTTGATCTTAGAAAGCACATAATATTTCAAAAAAAGGTAACAAAAGTAGAATACTTAGACATTGAAGATTGGAGATTAGACCTTTGGGATACAAAGAATAACCAAATAGAAAACTCTATTAGAGCAAATCATGTAGTCTGCGCCAATGGTCCCCTTTCATCCCCCAGAATGCCAGAACTTGGTGGAATGGAGTTATTCGAAGGAGAAAGCTTTCATACAGCTAAATGGGACAAAACCGCAAATCTTAAAGGGAAAAATGTTGGAATCATTGGTACAGGTGCTTCAGCAGCCCAAGTAATTACCTCGATTGCTGATGAGGTGGGGGAATTAACAGTATTTCAAAGAACGCCTACATGGGCCATCGAAAGAGAAGATCAACCCACACCGCCAGACATCGTAGAAGCTTTTAAAAAAGGCGGTTATAGCGCTAAGTTGAGGCACATTGATTGGAAGGGAGAGCTTCCTCCTGATCCAAATCTTCCATTTACTTTTGAGCAACTTCATGACAAAGATTGGAATTCGGCAGTATGTCAACTTCTATCTGAGAGGATCAAGAATGACGTAAATGATCCTGAATTAGCAAAACTCCTAACCCCTGACTATCCATTTTTTTGCAAACGCGTTTTGATAATTGATGATTACTTCACTACATTTAACAAAGAGAACGTAAAGTTAGTTCATGAACCAGGAGGCGTAACTGAAATTACCAAAAATGGATTAAAAGTTGCCTCAGGAACTGAATATGATCTTGAGGTTATTATTTACGCAACCGGATTTGATGCAGGACTTATTCCCTTTCCAGTAATTGGTAAAGATAAGGTCACTCTTTCAGATAAATTTGGTGCAACGCAAGAAAATAATTTCCAGATGATAGCTCCCGAGACTTTATGGGGTCTTCATATTAGAGACTTGCCAAATTTTTATATGATGGTGGGCCCCCAAAGTTTAAATCCAGTAACCAATGTAACTCTTCTCTGTGAAGAACAAGGAAAATATATAGCTAAATTAGTGGGTAAAATGAAAAAAGATGAAAAAAAAGAAGTTGAGCCCTCGACAAAGGCAGTGAAAGATTGGACAGAAAAATGTAATCAATCTTCAGAAGGCAAAATTTGGCTTCAATGCAATAATTGGTACATGAAAGGTACAAAAGACGATGTCAATGCAGGCAGAGATAAATCTAAAGCAATGTGGATGGAATCATATGAATCGTATCTACAATTTTTATTGGGAGAAAAAGGTGGTAGCCAAAAAGAATTGTTAGAGTTTTCGTAAAATTTTTTTTCGATTAAAATATAGTTTAAATCAGTCAGCAAAATAAATTTCT
>Ga0160422_10002729_pt1 | contig 11024 bp, 11 predicted proteins | sample Fk160mmetaG_FD_108192 | JGI IMG/M metagenome (GOLD analysis project Ga0160422, IMG submission 108192) | Marine microbial communities from the Central Pacific Ocean - Fk160115 60m metaG | ecosystem: Environmental > Aquatic > Marine > Oceanic > Photic zone | place: The Central Pacific Ocean... | reverse complement strand
TATAAATTAAATTCTTCTTATTTAAGTTGATAAGATTTGAGTGGCCAACTTATCTAAAACACCATTTGCTAGTTTACATTCTTTTCCATTTGGGAAGAAAGATTTTGCGATTTCTAAAAATTCACTTATAACAATTTTAGGTGGAGTTTGTATTATAAATTCTGCTGCTGCAGCTCTAAAAATAGCCCTCAAAGTTGGATCAATTCTATCCATAGTCCAGTCTTTTTTTATTGACTGAGTTATATTCTTATCTATGATTTCTTGGTTTTTAAAAGTGGTTTCAATAATTTTCCTAAGAAAAATTAAATCTGCTTTTGAATAAAAATCAATATCTTGGTTTTCAACATCTCTATGTTTCTCAAATTCTTGTAAAACTTTTTGAATCGAATTATTATTAGCTTCCATTTGAAAAAGAGCCTGAACAGCATATAGCCTCGAAACACTTTTTTCTTTTATTTTTTGAATATTATTGATTTTAAAACTTTCTTAATTGTAATTGATATTTTTCAATTAAATTTAAATGCTGTACTCTCGTTTAATAAATAATAATGACGTTAAGGCCATTACAGCATCCTTTCCCTTATTTTTTATTTTGGGATCAGATCTCTCAATTGCTTGTTCGATATTATCTACTGTAAGAATTCCATTACCGATGCAAATTCCTTCTAGCCCCAATTTTGAAATTCCAAAAGCACTATTATTTGCAACAATATCATAATGGCTAGTTTCTCCTCTTATTACACACCCTAATGCAATAAAACCTGAATAATTTCCTTTCAAAAGATTAATAGCAGTTGGTATTTCTAAAGCGCCCGATACATTCACTATATCTGAATCAATATTGTGTATTAATAATTCGTCAAGTGCTCCCTTTAATAGATTTTCGTAAATGAGTTTATAATATGGTGAGGCAACTATGGCAATTTTACTTTTACTCTTTGGGCTCAAATTCTTTACTATTTTTTTCATAAATTTTTCTCATTTCAAGTAAAGTTTTTTATTGGTATTGTTTTTAATATCTTGAGTCCATAACCTTCTAATCCTATAAGTTTAGGAGTTCCAGAATTAGTTAATAATTTTAAGTTTTTTACTCCTAGTGCCTTCAATATTTGAGCACCAATACCGTATTGTCGTATCGTACTAGAATTAGTGTCATCTTTATCGGTTGTATCTTGGTTAAAATTTAGAAGTACAAGAACACCCTTACCCTTTTCATTAATTTGATACATGGAGTCACTAATTTGATTTTGCCTCTTAGGCTCAATTCCTAGTAGGTCTTGAAAGGTATTTGTAACATGCATCCTTACTAATACTCCTTCATCTGTGCAAATATTACCTTTTGAAAGCGTATAATGGGTTGACTGATTTATTTTATCATTAAAAGTTTTTAATTGCCAATCTCCGCCAAATATCGAATGTACTTTTTGACTTTTTATTTCTTTAACTAAACTATCATATCTTCTTCTGTATGCTATTAAATCTGAAATAGTTCCAAGTTTTAGATTATGTACTTTTGCAAATGAAATTAAATCAGGCATTCTTGCCATTGTTCCATCGTTATTCATGATTTCGCAAATTACGGAAGATGGATTTAAACCAGCCAATCTCGATATATCAACCGCGGCTTCCGTATGTCCAGCTCTTACAAGTACTCCACCTTCTTTTGCTTTCAAGGGAAATACATGTCCCGGTGTTGCTAGATCTTTAGGTCCTGATAATGGATTTATAGCTGTTGAAATAGTTAAAGCTCTATCATGTGCTGATATACCTGTAGTTACACCTTCTTTAGCTTCAATAGAAACCGTAAATGCAGTTTCATGCCTTGATGAATTGGAAGCTGACATTAATGGTAGATTTAATGTATTTATGCGATCTTCAGTTAAAGACAAACAAATTAAACCGCGACCATGTGTAGCCATAAAATTAATTGCTTCAGGCGTAGCCATCTGCGCAGGTATTATAAGATCTCCCTCATTTTCTCTATCCTCATCATCCGCTAGAATAAACATTCTACCATTTCTAGCTTCATCAATAATTTCTGTTATCTTAGAGATAGGATTATATTCCCTAGTATTTTTAATAATTTTTTCCTTGCTAGTGAAAGACATTTCAAATCCTTGCTAGTTGCAATCGATCTAAATATCTTGCTAGTAAATCAATTTCTATATTAAAAATGTCTCCGATAATACTTTCCCCCCATGTGGTCACTTGTTTTGTGTGTGGAATTATATTTACAGTAAATAAGTTTTGATTAACACTGTTAATAGTTAAAGATGTACCATTTAAAGCAATTGATCCTTTTTTTGCGATAAATTTAATAAGATCATCAGGACATTCGAAAGTAAGCTTATCACTTTTGTCTATTTTTTCAGATTTTATTAGCTTTGCCACACCATCAATATGTCCTGTTACTATGTGTCCTCCCAATTCATCACCAATTTTAAGGGATTTTTCTAAATTTATTTTCTTTCCAATTTTCCAAGGCGTTTTAGAATTCAAAATGTTTGTTTTTGAGATTGTTTCATTAGAAACTTCTACTTCATATGAAAACCCATTTGTTTCTTTTTTTTTATTAAATATAGTTAAACATACCCCATCATGACAAATAGAGGCACCTTCTAAAGTCTCATCATAATTAAAATTACAAATTATTCTTGCATTAAGAATGCTGGATTTATCAATACTGACTAATCTACCAACATCTGTTATCAAACCAGTAAACATCTTTTTATATATCTTGTATAATTTTTTTTTGTTGATAAAGGCTAATTTAAGAGTAATACACTCTATAATGTTACTAATATTAATTCTATTTTTATTCAAACATTTTTTAAAAATTATTGTTTAGTCAGAATTTAATTTAAATAGCAAATAAAACTATTACTTAATATTCCAAAAATGAGCAATATCATTTCCTATAATTCTTGAACTATCTAGAGTATATCTATCACAATTGTCTAAATTTATTGCATTTGATAAGTTCAAATGAATACCATCAATTCCTTCTTTGTCTAAAATAATACCAGCTGTAAATAATATCAATTTGTCCACAAGTTTACTTTCTAATAGAGATGTTGCAAGGGTTCCTCCACCTTCTACTAAAACTCTAGTTAACCCTAACTTTGAAAGTTTTTTTAATAGATCATTTAGATCTAAATTACCATTTTTAAGTGTAGAAATACCTAGAGTATTTATTCCTTTTGCTTTCAAGTTTTTAGTCTTTTCCTTTTTTAAATTTACATCATGAACTAAAAATATTTTGTGGTTGGTAATAGATTTATTCATATCCAGTTGTTCAAATAATTTTAAATTTTTATCCAAAATAATTTTTACTGGTTGGGGTAAGTTTTTAAATTGATCACGTAAATTAAGTCTAGGATTATCCCAAAAAGCAGTTTTTGTTCCAATCATTATAGCATCATGCTTCGACCTTAGCATTTGAACAAATAGTCTCGACTTATCACCAGAAATCCAACTGCTTTTATATTCTTTAGTTGCTATTTTTCCATTCAAGCTCATAGCTAGTTTTAAAGTAATGTAAGGCCTTTTTTTTTCAATTGAGGTTATAAAACCTTCATTAAGTTCTTTAATTTCTTTCAATAATAAGGGTGTATTGTCTACTACTATTCCATGTGATCTTAGGAGTTCAAATCCTTTGCCATTTACTCTAGGATTAGGATCTTTTAAAGGACAAACAACTCTTTTTACTTTTGCTTTTATAAGTTCAGAAGTGCATGGATTAGTCTTACCAAAGTGGGAGCATGGCTCTAATGTAAGATATACAGTGGAATCAGTTGCATTAGATTTTGCTTGCTCTAGAGCTATTTTCTCAGCATGTGGGCGTCCTTTACATGCAGTATTTCCAACCCCGACTATATGGTTATTTTTCACTATTACACATCCAACAGATGGATTAGGCCAAGTGGCACCTAGATTTCTGTAACCAAGTGATATGGCAATTTTCAGAAACCTATAATCAATTTTTGTAGTTTTTTGATGATCTTTCATTAATAAGAAAGTTATTACTTAATGTCTGGTCTAAGTTGAGATACAAAATCCTCAAAGTCATCAGCAGCTTGAAAATTTTTATATACAGAAGCAAATCTTACATACGCAACGGTGTCAATTCTAGCTAAAGTCTCCATCACAATCTCACCAACTTTCTCTGAGGGAATGTCAGTTTCTCCTAAACTTTCCAATCTTCTTACAATACCTGTTACCATTTGTTCAATTCTATCTATATCAATAGGTCTTTTTTGAAGTGCAATTCGTACAGATCTCTCTAATTTATCTCTATCAAATGTCTCTCTTCTATTATTTTTTTTTAGAATAATTAAATCTCTAAGCTGCACTCTTTCATAGGTAGTGAATCTGCCAGCACATGCTGGACAAGATCTTCTTCTTCTTATTGATACATTGTCTTCAGCCGGCCTACTATCTTTAACTTGAGTATCAACATTTCCACAAAAGGGGCATCTCATGATATTCTCCTAATTATCAACTCATGTATCAAGAAAGCTTCTTAACTTTCTAGAACGACTTGGATGTTTCAGTTTTCTCAGGGCTTTAGCCTCAATTTGCCGAATCCGCTCCCGTGTTACACTGAATTGTTGTCCTACTTCTTCTAGGGTATGGTCAGTATTTACTCCAATACCAAACCGCATTCTAAGCACTCTTTCTTCTCTTGGAGTTAAGCTAGAAAGTACGCGGGTTGTAGTTTCTTTAAGATTACCTTGTATTGCATTTTCTAATGGCAATACAGCATTTTTATCTTCAATAAAATCTCCTAGTTGACTGTCTTCTTCATCTCCTATTGGTGTTTCAAGGCTTATTGGTTCTTTTGCAATTTTCATTACTTTACGAACTTTTTCTAAAGGCATTTGTAATTTAGAAGAAAGTTCTTCGGGTGTAGGCTCTCTTCCTATTTCGTGCAGCATCTGTCTTCCTGTTCTTACAAGTTTATTGATAGTTTCTATCATATGGACTGGGATTCTAATTGTTCTAGCTTGATCTGCTATAGATCTAGTGATTGCTTGCCTTATCCACCATGTTGCATATGTGGAAAATTTATATCCTCTTCGATACTCAAACTTATCTACAGCTTTCATTAAACCAATATTTCCTTCCTGGATTAAATCGAGGAATTGAAGGCCTCTATTTGTATATTTTTTTGCTATTGATATTACCAGTCTCAGATTAGCTTCTACCATCTCTTTTTTTGCCGACCTTGCTTCTTTTTCTCCTTTTTGTACTTGTTGAACTATTCTTCTAAATTCGCTAATATCAATACCAATATATTGACCAATCTCTGCTATTTCATTTCTTATTTCATCAATTTTGTCACCAAAATTTTCTACAAAGTTTTCCCAACCTCTAGTTTTCAGCTTTGAAACATTTTCAAGCCAAATCGGATCAAGTTCTGACCCTTTATATTTTTCTATAAATTCTTTCCTATTAATCCTCGACTTATCGGCCATTTTTACCAATGATCCATCAAGACTCATAATTTTTCTATTTATTCCATATAATTGATCTATTAATGCTTCTACTCTATTATTATGCAGGTGTAATGAATTAACTAATTCAACAATATCATTTCTCAAATTTTGATATTTTTTTTCTTCACTTCCAGAAAACTGTTTTTTTTCTTTTAATGCTGCAAGCATTCTGTTTTTCTGCAGAGAGGAAAGTTTAGAATAAGCGTCCGCTATTTTTTTTAAAGTATTTAAAACTTGAGGTTTAAGAGAATTCTCCATTGCAGCCAGTGATACGTTTGCCTGATCTTCTTCAAAATCATCATTTTCGTCTTCTTCTAAAGTTTCAGTGGCTTTATCTTCCTCTTCAATTGAATTAATATGTCCTAAGTTTTTAATGTCACCAGGTATATTTTCCCTCAAATTATTTTTATTTAATTCAGAAGTTGATTTAGAATTTTCAAATTTTTCAAAATTATTTTCAGTATTTAATTCTTCTTCAGAGATACTTCCAAATGTTGCATCAAGGTCTATTACATCTCTCAGCATAATTTTCTCATCAAGAAGTTCTTTACGCCAAATAGTAATTGCTTGAAAAGTTAACGGACTTTCACACAATCCATTAATGTAAGTATTTCTGCCAGCCTCAATTCTTTTGGCAATAGCAATTTCACCTTCCCTTGATAAAAGTTCTACTGATCCCATTTCTCTAAGATACATCCTAACAGGATCATCTGTTCTATCTAAATTATCTGTAGCTGAGGAAGCTGCAACTAACTCTTTAGAACCTTCTGATTCTAATGATTCGCTTTCTTGCTTTTCTTCTTGTTCTTCATCACTCTCAATTAGAGTAATACCCATTTCCGAAAGAGCTGTCATTATATCTTCGATCTGCTCTGAACTCATTTCACCAGGAGGCATAGTCTCATTTAGTTCAGAATAAGTAAGGTAACCCTTTGTTTTTGCTTGAGAAATAAGTTTTTTTATAGAGCTTTGATTCAAATCAAGTAATGGTACACTGTTATCTTCTTCTTTCTGATTTTTTGAATTTTCTTTATCGCTTTTCATTTAATAATTACCTAAAAAAGTTAGAGAATCACATGTAATACCTGATTCGATTTTTAGTAGTTTTTTTTAATCCAGATTTTATTTTTAATCAAATCATTGATAGCTTTTAAATCATCAATTAATTCATTTTGTTTATCAGTTACTTTATAATTTTTTCCACTCATTGCCTCATTGAAAAATTTATTAGCTTGGCTTATCCGCCAAGTAAACGATTCATCATCGTTTTTATGAATATTTTCTTTTGCCTCAATTAGTTCTTGCTCTATATATTGACGAGCAATTTTCTTATTAAGAATTTCGTTTAGGCCACTCTCAGCTTCTTCAATTGAAATTACTTTATTTAAAAGTGGATGAATTTTTATAGGACCAGTTGAATAAAGCTTATTATAAATATCCTTACCCAATTTTTTATTCAATTTTTCAACCATTTCATCAGATTTAGTCAAATTGCTTGAAAGTAGTTCAACCAAATTTTTGAATATAATTTCAATATCTTCATTAATGAAGTTGATTTCATTTAATTTAGTTCTAAATCTGTCTATAAGGCTTGGGTGTTTTATTAGAAGTAGTACAATTGCTGTTTCTTGTAAATGCGATTCTACAAGGTTTGGTTCATTTGCATTTGCGATAAGTGAATTTCTTGTATTTAAGCTTGGAAATGAATTTTCTTTAGAACTATTTGAATCAACTTTATAGTTAAATTTGAAATCATTTTTATTAGGATATTTTATATTTTTTCTCTCATTATAATTGAACAATTTTAATTTTAATCTTTTTAATGCTTCTGAGTAATGAAAGCGAAGACTTCTCTCATTAATTTGATTAACAATAAAATTTAATTTATTTTCAAGTTGAACACGTTTTTCAGGAGTAGTTATATCCACTTCTCTGGTAACATTATCCCACAATATTTTAAGAAGGGGTATTGGTTTTTGTAGAATTTTTTTTATCGAATCTTTTCCAAATTTTGAGATTAAATCATCAGGATCTAGATTTTGGGGCAAAATACAAGCTGTAATTGTTTTTTCAGAAGAGATATGCGGGAGAACTAAATAAGTTAGTCTTTCTAGTGCTTTTAAGCCTGAAATATCTCCATCAAATGCAAAAATAGGAGATTTTGAAATACGCCAGATTCTATTCAATTGCTCTAAAGTCACTGCTGTTCCAAGAGGTGCTACACAATTTTTTATGCCTACTTTATTTAGAGCAATAACATCCATATAACCTTCAACGATTATAACATCTTTTCCATTAAGATTTTTTTTACAATTATTTTCATTAAATAAAAGTTTGCCTTTTTGAAAAACTTCAGTTTCTGGTGAATTTAGATATTTTGCGTTAGCCGAAGCACTTAAAGCTCTACCACCAAAACCAACTATTTCGTAAGTTGAATTATGGATTGGAAAGATTATACGGTCTCTAAACCTGTCATAAATTTCACCTTTTTCATTTTTATTACAAAGCCCACTCCTTATTATTAGGTCCTCGCTATATCCTTTTTTAATAAGAAAATTAAAAAGTCCTTTGGTGTTGTTAGGAGCATATCCCAATATAAAATTATTTATAATTTCTAGTGAAGAAATTCTATTTTTTAAAAATAGATTCGCATTATTAGAGGGAGAGTTTTTTAGACAATCAGCAAAATACAATGATGCTATTTCATTGACATCTAAAATTGAATTATATGATTTTGACCTATTTATTTTTGAACTTTTCCCAAAATTACTAGGCAAAATTAGCCCTACTTCGCCAGCTAACTTTTCTATAGATTTCAAAAAGTCAAGATTTTCATTTTTCATGACAAATGAAATAGTGTCACCTTTTTCATGACACCCAAAACAGTAAAAAAGCCCCTTATTCTCATCAACCTTAAATGAAGCTGTTTTTTCATTATGAAAGGGGCAACAAGCCCAATAAGTACCAGATCTTACATTAGTTTTTTTATAATCCCAATTGACTTTCTTACCTATTATATCAACAATTGAAAGTCTTTCTCTTAGTTCATCAATAAATATATCGGATTTTGTCATAAAATAATGTCTTAAATTTATTTTTGATTATTTATAGCTATATATTTCCTAGATTTTTCTATTCCATTTTCAATATCTAACAGAATTATTTGCTGTGTACCATCTTTTAGAGTTACAATCATACTTACAGTATCTTTATTAAAGTTGATTGTTTCAAGTTTTGATTTATCTGGAATTTTAATAGATTTTGGTAACATAAGTTTATTTAAATTTTCTTCAGGTTTATAAAAAAACTCTTTAATAATAACAAACACTATAATAATCATACCAATAATCATAATAATGGTCAGTGTATGAACAAGAATTGTAAGAAAATTAAGTTTTAATTGAGAATTAGTTTCCCCATTCAAAGGTTTTTGTTTCATGTCTTTCTCTAATATACAGAATAAAAAATACTTAAAGGTTAAAATAAAAAAAAAATTTGGCAGATTAGAAAAAGTAATTACTGAATCTTTACCAAAAAACTTAGGCATATCACGTACTCGTGTCAAAAGTTTAATTTCCAAGAAACTGATATATAGTTCAATTTCAAAAAAACCAATTGAACTGGATCATAATCTTACAGACAACGAGACTCTCATATTTGAATTGGAAATAAAAAAAAATAAAACACTAGTCAAAGAGAAAATGGACTTAGACATAATTTTTGAAGATGAGCATTTATTGGTAATAAATAAAGAATCAGGTATTGTTGTTCACCCTGGTTCAGGAATAAATGAGGGCACGTTAGTAAATGGGTTATTAGCTCATTGTGAGCATTTGTCTAAATTAGGTGGAAATTTAAGGCCCGGTATAGTTCATAGATTAGATAAGGATACTTCGGGACTTATAGTTGTTGCTAAATCGGATAAGGCTTACCTAGGTTTAAGAGAGCAATTTACAAATCATTCAGCCAAAAGAAATTATGTAGCTTTGATTTGGGGGAATCCAGAATTAAATATTCACTTTCAAAAGAAGAAAATAGAATTTTATTTAGAAAAAGATAAAATCTATAGGATTAATGGTAAAATTGGCAGACATCCTTTTGAAAGGACAAAAATGTCAATAAGGAATGATAATAATGGAAAGCATGCAATTACTAGATTTAAAATAATTGAGAAATATATTTTTAAAAATAAAATAGTAGCATGTTTAGTTGAATGTTGGCTTGAAACTGGTAGAACTCATCAAATAAGGGTTCATATGGATGCATTAAGTCATGGAATAGTTGGAGACCCGGTGTATAAGTCAGGTAAAAAAACAGATACTAACCTTATTAAAACTTTGGGGGGTGAATTTATTAATTTTAAAAGACAAGCGTTACACGCTAGAAATTTGTCTTTTATCCATCCAATAACATCCGAATTCAAAAACTTTGATATCACATTACCAAATGATTTTATAAAATTGAAAGATTCATTTTCAAAATTAAGTGCATCTAAATAAAAACATTGAAATTATTAAAAAAATGTTTATATAAACAAAAAAATTTGAGGTTATAATGAATAATAATTTACCCGCATTAACCGATGGAAGTTTATCAGACTATCTGAATGAGATTAAAAAGTTTCCTATGCTCACTTCTGAAGAGGAGTTTATGCTAGCCAAGGCATGGGTGGATCATGATGATAGAAAGAGCGCTCACAGACTAGTTACCTCTCATTTACGTTTAGCCGCTAAAATAGCTCTTGGTTACAGAGGATATGGTCTTCCAATCAATGAAGTTGTTTCAGAAGCTAACGTTGGGTTAATGCAAGCAGTTAAACGATTTGATCCAGACAAAGGTTTTCGTTTGGCAACTTATGCAATGTGGTGGATCAAAGCTAGCATACAAGAATATATTTTAAGAAGCTGGAGTTTGGTTAAAATGGGTACTACAAGTGCCCAGAAAAAACTTTTTTTCAATCTTAGGAAAGCTAAAAATAGAATTGGTGTAATGGAAGATGGTGAATTACACCCTGATAATGTTAAAAGCATCGCTGAAAACCTTAACGTTAGTCAAGAAGAAGTTATATCTATGAATAGGCGCATGGGTGGTGGAGATGCTTCTTTAAATGTCTTAGTTAATAATAATAATGAAGGCACTTTAGAATGGCAGGATTGGATAGAAGATGAAGACTCTGATCATGCGTCTAAATTTGCTGATAAACAAGAATTAGATAATAGAAGAACACTATTGAAGTCAGCTCTTACTACTCTTAATCAGAGAGAATGTGAAATCTTAACAAAAAGAAAACTTATTGATGATCCTCTTACTCTGGAAGAATTAAGTAACGAATATAATGTAAGTAGAGAACGTATTCGCCAGATTGAGGTTAGGGCATTTGAAAAACTTCAAAAGAAAATGTTCGAATTGGCGCAGAAAGTTCCTGCATAATTCATACAATACTCTCTAATTCATCAATTAAATTATTAACAACACTGATACTCTGTTTCCAAAAATCTTTTTTAGTTATATCTAGATTAAGTGGTT
>Ga0160422_10002728_pt1 | contig 11025 bp, 11 predicted proteins | sample Fk160mmetaG_FD_108192 | JGI IMG/M metagenome (GOLD analysis project Ga0160422, IMG submission 108192) | Marine microbial communities from the Central Pacific Ocean - Fk160115 60m metaG | ecosystem: Environmental > Aquatic > Marine > Oceanic > Photic zone | place: The Central Pacific Ocean... | reverse complement strand
TGATCTGATTATATTTTTACATTCCCTTGCTTCTGCTGCACTACGGGGTGTCATTTTAAATGAAAAGTTAAAACTTCTCAATGTAGGGCCATTGAAAAGTAATTCCATATTGGGATTGAATATATTACCTGTCTGTCTTGCTAATAACTGACCTGTTGATACGTTACCACCTAATACACCTAAAGCAGCAGATGTTGCCTTTGCAGTTGTAAATTGTTTAGCTGCATCCATCAAAGATGGATCAGTCCCAACGGCACCTTTAATATCTTTAGTCATATTTGCTATTTTCGTTTTTGCTGCCTCTTGATTACCCTGCACAGCTTCACTGGCACCTTCACCTAATCCTTTAATGGTAGATCCTATGACACCAGCAGCAGCACCAATCAGAGTATTCATTTTACTCTCACCGTAATCAACTGCGTTACCATCTTGAATATTGGATGGCATCTGAAGAATTATATTACCTAATATTTTTGTTGCCTTATCTTTAGTTCCTTGTGGCCCGATACGACGAGATCCGGGTGATCCAACTAAACTTCCACTACCTCTTTGCTTTACACTTTGATACTCTACTATCGTAAAACTTAAGTAGTCAGTAGTCTCCGTCAGAGCTTCTAACGGATACCGAAACCCTCCTGATTTAAATCTTTCTCTCAATCTACCGAAAACCATATTACTTTTTTAACTATTTAGACGCATTTTACCGAAAGGTAAAGCCTGAAGGTCTGTTATCTCTTCAGGATACACACGATATGTGCTTCCCACTATATTAGAGAAGGAGTATGATCGTGCTTCACCATGATGAAAATTAGTCCCACGAAATCCCCAAGAGTATACATCAGTGACCGCAACTAGAGGATTAGCATCATATCTACCGGTTGATGTTGGTTGATATGAAAAAATAAAAAACTGACCTGCTTGAGGAGCAGTGGCAGTGTCATTTACGACATCTTGGATTTCAACCATCAATTCATCAGGATCTTCAATCCCAATCAGACGATCTAATACTGGACTAATACGATTCATTTGATTCCGAGTTCATCTTCCGTCATCACCTTAAATTCATATAAACGATCCTTACAATATTCAACAGCTGCATGCCATTTTGCTTGGTTGCGAGCATATTCATACGCTTCACGAAGGTATCCTTTTGTTTGTCTTTTTGGTTTGACGGGAGGTTTAAGTTGTTTCTTTGGTTTGACTTCGATAATATACTTTTTGATCTTACCGGTTGTCTCTCTTAGTTTAACATAAAAATCTGGAAAATACCTATGCACTCGATTATCAATCGGAGAGCGATATGGTATCGCAATTTCTTCACTACCCCATTCAACTATATTCTCACTTAAGTCACAGAAAACCATGAATTTTCTTTCCCAAAGGGATCGATAAATGATATTTGATGGATTACCTTTGTACTTTTGAGGGTACGATGGTGAATATCTCCCTTTATATGACATAAATATATAAAAACAAAGTCATATAGGTATTTAGTGTGTCACTAGTACAAAAAATAACAATGACGGATGCCAAACTTAAATTTGGCAACTTATCATTAAACAATCAATATCAAGTTCACTTTGCTGGATTCAATACAAGTATTGTAAATTACCTGAGAAATAATCTAGGTATTGTAAATGCAGATGATTTCATTTCTCGTGAGATGGGAATCATGTGTTTCGATGCTTCATTACCAGCGAGTGCATTGGCCACTGCGGAAGTGAAAGATAATTTCATGGGAGTCCCACAAGAGTTTGCTCACTCAAGATTATACACTGATATCGATTTTTCTTTTTATATTGATAAAGACTATACGTTACTTCGTATATTTGAGGGATGGATGGATTATATCACCAGTGGTGCAGAGACAGAGGTTGAGGATTTACAAAAACCATTCTATCGTCGAATGAGATATCCTGATGATTATAAGGTGTCATCAATGTATATTTCAAAGTTTGAGAAAAACTTAGATCGTGCATTAACATATCAGTTTATCAATGCATTTCCAAAATCAATAACACCAGTGCCTGTTACGTACGGGTCAGCTGATCTACTCAAAGTATCTGTAAGTTTCAATTACGATCGATACATTGTGAATAGAAAGAGAAGACAACCAAGTATTCTTTCATCAATATTTAATTTATTTCAAAGCACTGAATCATCTACGGAGAAATATAACTCAAACAAACCTAAGACAGTAGACACACAGTAAAAAATACTGTATAATACAGTATAAATAAAGCACTGAATAAAATATCATGCCATTACCAAAAATTAATACCCCAACTTATGAATTGACATTACCTTCTAACAATAAGAAAGTGAGGTATCGTCCGTTTCTTGTTCGTGAAGAAAAGATATTAGTTCTTGCGATGGAGTCAGGAGATCAAAAACAAATCACTGATGCTATTGTTGAAATAATAAATGATTGTTTACTGACTAAAAATGTAGATGTTGCAAAACTTCCTACTTTTGACATTGAATATTTGTTTCTTAACGTGAGATCAAAGTCTGTTGGTGAAACTGTTGAAGTGAATGTAACTTGCCCTGATGATGGTAAAACTACTGTCGAAACGTCAATAAACATAGATGACATCAAAGTTAAGAAAGATAAGGGTCATAAGATGATTATCAAACTAGATGACAAATACTCTATGAAATTGAAATATCCATCGATTGATCAATTTATTGAAAATAACTTTGATTTCGATAATGCTGAGACAAATGTCTCACAGGCTCTATCGATGTTATCAACTTGTATTGATATGATTTACGATGAGGAAGAAAGTTGGGATGCATCAGAAAGCACGAAAGAAGAATTAGGTGAATTTATCGATCAACTTAACACAAAACAATTCAAGGAAGTTGAACATTTTTTCAAAACTATGCCTAAGTTGACTCACACCTTGAAGGTAAAAAATCCTAAGACCGATGTTGAATCTGAAGTAGTATTGGAGGGACTGGTCAGTTTTTTCAGTTAGGTATGGCTCATATGAGTCTAGAGTCATACTATAAAGTAAACTTTGCATTGATTCAGCATCATAAATACTCTTTGACAGAGATAGAAAATATGATGCCTTGGGAACGAGATGTGTATGTGACTCTGTTGAAACAATATATTGAAGAAGAAAACCTAAAAGCACAACAACGTAACTCATAATGGCACTCCCTATCATCGCCACAACAGCAGCAAAAGCAGTTGGAAAAGCAGCCGTTAAAAAGGCAGTGAAGGTTGGTGCTGAAAAGGTAAAGAAAAAGGCTAAGATGAAAGTAAGTAAACTTTCTAAAATGGCAAATGAAAAAGTCCAAGATAAACTAGGTGTAGACGATGGCAAGATAAAAAAAAGAAGAGGTAGACCAAAAAAATTACAAACACTTGCAGAGGTACAGGCAGATATAAATTTAAGAGAATTAAAGAAGGCACAAGAAAAACTAAAAAGAGAAAAGGAAAAAAATAAGAAAACAAAAGCAAAAATAAGTCCTTCTAAGTTATTACCTCCTCCTGAGGCTGGATTACAAAAGTTAGAGGAGAAGGTGAAGATTAATTCTGAAAAAATTACAATAATTAAAGAAATACAGAAAACACACAGAGTTAATCATCAAAAAGATAAATCTGAGATAGCAGAGATTAATAATGTTCTGTCAGGAATCGCTGAGTTTATCAAAAAAGATTATGATGATAGAATCAAAAATGAAGAGGACAAAACTGATAGACTTAAAGATTTAGAGAGTAAAAGAGATCAAAAAGAACAGGAAAAAGGTCTTGAATCAAGTAAAAAAACTGGTGAAAAAATAGCGAAAAAATCCTCTGGTATAATACAACCAGTTCAAAGTATTTTTGACAAACTTTTAAATGCTGTTGCTGCTATTGGTATTGGTATTGGAGGAACTGCAATATTTGATTATTTTTCAAATCCAGAAAATTTCCAAAAACTAAATGGATTCTTTGATTTCATTCAAAAACATTGGAAATGGGTGCTAGGTGGACTTGGTGTGATAGCAGCCATTGCGATTGCAGGCCCGATCATTGCCATAGGAAGTGCGATTGCCGGTGTCGTAGCTGCTCTTGCACCAGTCGCAGTGGTGTTAGCAAAAATCGGAGCAGCTGTAGCACTGGTTGTTGGAGTTATCATGGGTGCTTCATCTATATTCAGATGGTTGCGTGGTGGTAAAGACGCACAAGAGGCAAGACTGAAAAATAGGGAGACAATGGAACAGGCAGGTGTTGAAAAAGCACATATCAGTGGTGTCTTTGGTGAAAGATATAAAGTGATGCGTGATGGTAAAAAGACCAAATTAAAGTACAGTGAGTTAACAGATGAAGAGAAAGCAGTGGTTGATAAGTTCAAAGAGGAGGATGAAAGAATCAAAGAGGTAACAAAAGAAAGAAATAAGACATCAAAAGAGAGAAAGAAACAAATTGAACAGGATCGGATGGCATCTGATGAGTATGCAGAAATACAGGCAATGCCCAGAGGAGTTAAAAAAAGAAAGGCACTAGACGCATTCAAACAAGAAACAATTAGATTACAGAATGAATCTGATAAACAAGTTGTGGAAGAGTTCAAACTTAAATATGAGGGTAGAAAAATTGGAGGAGATGCCTCTGGTATGAAGTTAGTTGGTGAAGATGGCCCTGAGATAGTAGAGTTTAAGACTGCATCGTCTGTCAAAACTGCTCAAAGAACACAGGAATTACTTAGAGATATTTCTCAAGATGGAGGTGTCAATGTGATAACTATGGATTTACCTCCAATCAAAGCAACACCTCCACAAGTGAGTGCAGATTCTGGCACACCAAGCACAGAGGTAGAGATGATTGCTTCTGTGAATCCTTTTAATTCTTATATGAGCATCACACCAAATCTTCTTAAGATTGATTAATGGCAGCAACAGCAGAACTAAAAAAAATAAAACTGAACATTAATAATATTAGAAGTGTATTATTGGATGGGAAAAAGACTGTCGATGAAAAACAAAAGGAACGTAAAGACTTTTTAGATAAGTTGGAGGAGGATCGCAAAAAAAGTCAAGAAGAAAAAGGTCTTGAAAAACCATTAAAACCAACTAAAAAACCTGAGATGAAGTCACCGGTAAAATCCGCATCCAGTATTGTTGATAAGATGTATACTTTTGTCGGTGCGATTCTTGGTGGTATTTTAGTAAATGCTTTGCCGGGGATAATTGAAGCAATAAAAAAAGTGGTAGAGATAGCTAAACCTATTTTTGCTTCTGTGATGGAGGGACTCAAACCTGTTTTTGAATTTATAAGTGGATTCATGCCTGAGATGGATGCATATGAAACTGACAAAGCAAAAGCAGATGCTGATATTGCTGCAGCTCAAAATCAGTCAGAAATTATTGGAAAAGAAAATGATGAGTTAGGTCTTGTTAGTAAAAATATTGAAGATGAAAATAAAGCATTAAGTCAATCAGCATCTGATCTCAATGCCACTAATGATATGTTAGGTGAAGAAAAAACATCTCAGGCATATGATGATGAGGATGAAAAGAATGAAAAAGTAGAGAAGAAAGATGACAACAAGATGACATCTAAGGATGCTGAGACAGTTGTGAATAATAACATAGAGGTTGAAAAAGGAGTTACGGATGATGGACTTACTCCTACTAATAATACTTCTACCACAACTACTGAAAAGGTCAATGAAGTTAATGAAAAAGAATTTATTAATGAAAAGGAAAAAATTAATGAAAAAAAAGTGGTTAATGAATTAAAAGATCTAGAAGATTTAAAAACAGTTAATCAAGAATTCAGTACAGATCTTATAGGTAAAGAAATTCAAGTTAAACTTCCACCATCAAGATCGGATTACCCAAGAACAAGAGCTGGATTAAAACAGTTTAAGGCTGATTTCAAAACATATGTTATTGAAAAGAAAAAAAAGGAGAAAAATTTAGTAAAACCAAGCATAAAAAATAACAATGGTATAAGTGCGTTAAATAATACTGATGGACTAACAACTATAAATGGTTCAAGTAGTAAAACAGTTGTTGTTCAAAGACAAGTTGTTGAGAAAATAGTAACGGTACCTATCTAATGTCACAAGGAGCATCTTTATCATCAATATATGAAGTTCTTACTATAAGTAAGGATGGAAAAGAGCAGCCTTTACAAGGTAAAACAATAAACTTTAATTACTATGAGAGTTTGTATTCTCCTGTTATAACTGCTAATATGATGTTTGTAGACGCAGGTGGATCAACTCCAGACAAGAAAGAAAATTTAACGAGTATAAAAGATGGTTTACCTATCACTGCTTTAGAGGATTTAAAAGTAAAGATTCAAACTAAATTTGGAACACTTGATTTTACAAGAGATCCTTTCAAGGTGACTAATTCACCCATAATGCATCAAGAGTCAAATCGACAAACTGTATTGTTAAATCTAGTTAATAAAAGTGAAATAACAAATTCTGAAATACCGATCTTTGATAGATTTGTCGGTAAAATAAGCGACAATGTGATAAAAATTTTACAACAAAAATTACAATTATCAAATGATAAAATAGATGTAGAACCTACAAAAAATTCATACGGGTTCGTAGGAAAAGGAAGAGGAGCTCTTAACGTAATACTTGATATGTGTCGTAGGTCAGTCCCTGTAAAAGGTGATGCTGGATATTTTTTCTTTCAAACTCAAGATGGATTCAAATTTAAATCAATAGATTTTCTCCTCGCTCAAAAACCAAAACAAAAATACACTTACTCTGGTGCACTTAAATCAAACAAAGAGAATAGTGATAATGATTTTAAAATTCTCTTGCCTCCAACAGTCGTCAAGGATCAGGATATTACTAAAGCACTGAAGAATGGCACATATGTTAATAGAAATGTATTTTTTAATCCACAAACCTTTGAACATAGTGAAATAGTTTTTAATGTAGGGAAAGATGGAGTAAAGAAAACATTAGGAGGTGAACTTCCAGTGAAACCTAAAGATGTGAAGGGATTTACAAAAACAAATCACCATATACTTGATATTGGTTCTTTTGAAACACAAAATCAAAATCCAAATAATGATCCAAGAGAGTGGCAAGCATCATCTCAGATGAGATATAATTTACTTCATTCAATAATAATGAATATTCAAGTTCCTTGTAATACTGAATTAAGAGCTGGCGATGTGATAAACGTTGACATTGAATCAACCAAAGATGATAAGGAGCAATCTCCATCTGACGAGCAACAAAGCGGAAACTACTTGATATTGCATTTGTGTCATCATTTTGATACCTTAAGATCATTTACCTCAATGACACTTGTTCGTGATTCTTATGGAATAAGGAGGTCAAAGGACTGATGAAAGAAGAATTATTCGATAGTTTTTTTAAAGAGGGTGCAGAATTTTGGATTGGTAAAGTTGTGGCGATCGATGCTCAGAAAACAAACGCACAAGGATTTAGTTGGGGTTGGAGATATAAAGTTCGTATCTTTGGAACCTACTCTAATAGTGATAATATTGAAGATAAAGATTGTCATACAGCAATGGTAATGCTTGGTGTCACAGATGGAAGTGGTGGTGGAGGTAGAACCAGAGCAGTTCGTATTACTCAACATGATATCGTCTTTGGATTGTTTATGGCTCCTGATCAAAACTTTCCTGTAATAATGGGAGTTCTGGGAAGAACTAGAAAAACAAGGAATTTTGGTGGTAAGTTTGGTATTCTCTCTGGATTTACAAAATTCTTAAAAAGGGGATTAACACAAAACCAAGAGTTTAATGAGTGTGACTCAGTTGCTATACCAAAAGTTGTTGAAAATAGCACACAGGGCTCAGGACAGGGTAAAGAGATACCTAGAGAAAAACTGAGTAGAATGGGTCAAGATTTAAATCAAAAAGTGAATGCATTCCAACCTCCAGAGGGATTTAAAAACTTTGATTTGAACGGTCTTGACCAAGATCAAATTAATTTGGCTATGGATCAAGCAAAGGATTTTGCACAATCGGTTGGACAAGATTTTAAAGATAGTCCAATTATTGATGAGGTAAAAACATTTGGTAACTCAGTCATATCTCAGGCTCAAAATACTTTTGAAATATCTGAATAAATAACTGTGGAGAAATAGTATCATGTCAAAAAGTCCAATTCCATCACTACTATCACCTGAACAAACTGAGATATTTACACAGTTGATCCGTGATAATCCGATATCCTTTCAAAGTGAGATAAGTGAAATAAAGAAAAATTTTCCAAATCTTGCAGATGTTTCTGCGTTTTCTGAATCTGATATCACCTCATTTTCATCAAGTGATTTATTTAAGTTTCAGTCAAGATCAGAGATGTATAAAAAATCATCTGGATCTGAGGTAGACCCAATTTCCTCTACAACAGGGTTTACTGTTTTGGCTGCTGATCCAAATAGTGATCGATTCTTTGAAAGGACTGACACAGCGATGAAAAACTTTTTTAAAGTTTCCAGTAAAGTCGATAACTTCAATCTTGACTTATCAACAGAATTGGGTAAACTTACTAAAATGGTTGGTAATTTCTCACAAACATTTATTGGTAAGATATCTGACTCATTGCAAGAGGGTCTGGTCGGATTTATACAAGATGGGATGGCAAGTCAGGCGAGTAAAATTTTTGCAAGTAAAGTTCCCGGAGCTTTAGGAAAAGTTGTAGATTTTCAAACTGCAATGATAGACCCTACGAATAAACTTTTTTCTGGTATGGAATGTCTTTCATCAAAGGTGAGCCAAGCAATGAGTGGGACTATAAGCGATCTATTAACTGCTATGACAAAAAATATGTTAAATGCTCCTACCTGTGCTACTCAACAGTTTGTAGGTGCGTTAACAAATAAGATAGCAGATATGATGGATAAAGTTGTCACTCCACTACTTGCTCCAATTCAAAGTATATTAAGTCCCGTAGGTGCAGTTTTTAATGTAAAAGATAAAATCATGGGTGGAATTGATTTTATGAAAAAAGTTGGTAATCTATTTGTGTGTGAGTTACCAGCAAAACAAACATCATCATTTAAATACACTATTGATGGTTTACTTAAAAAAGATCTATCATCAGGTGAGCATAAATCATTAGTTGATGATTCTATTAGTGCTGCTGCAACAACTAATTCTTTTCTTGATCAGGCAGCAGAAGGACTTTCAAATTTTGAAAAGACATATGGGAAGTGGTCAATTTTTGGATCTCCTGTTGATAGTGGTGGAGCACATGAAAGTGTTTTTACTGGAGGTAATTGTGATACAGGAAATAACTTTGCATGTGGCCCAACATCAGTAGATTTCTTTGGTGGTAATGGAGGAGATGGTGCAACAGGAAATGTAATACTAGGTAATTTCTTGACAAGATTAGATAAGGATGACATATATGGAAGTTTTAAAAAGACAGCGAGTATTATTGGTGTTGAGATTACTGATCCTGGCTCAGGATACACATCTCCACCATTAGTTTCCTTCGGGGATAATTGTAATCAAGGATATGGTGCTTATGGAAAGGCAAACATAGATACAAATCCGTTATCATCAACATATGGGCAGGTTACATCAGTCACCATATTGACACCGGGAGAAAATTACCCAGTGGATGGATCAAAAACAACAGTAAAAGGACAGTTCCCAGAAGTCTATATTGATGATATAATTATAGAAGATCCGGGATCTGACTATCAAGAAGGTGATTTTATTAGTGATGATATACGACCTGTCATTGATTCTAATCCAGACTCTCCTAATTTTGGTAGAATTGTTGCAATTGAAATTGTCGAACAGATTCCTTATGATATATTTCCTGATATGACTGTGATATCTGAAACAGGATATGGTGCAGTAATTCGTCCTATTATGTCTACGGTCAAAACTCAATCTGATCCTATCCCTGTTGATCCTGCTGATGTTGCTGATCTTGCCAAGCAAGAAATTGTAGAAAATGGTGCAGTTAGGATAGATACTGCGTTACCTAATACAGATATTCAAGGACGCAGAGTGAAACAGGTATTTAAGGTTGTTCAATGTGTTGGAACATATCCAGCGATGACAATTACTCCTTTAACTGTTCAGAGGCCCATCATTCAAGATGTAGAAGAAACAACACCAACCCCAGAAACAAATGTTCCCGACACCACTACAACGAGTCAAACTGACACAAGTGCTGATACTACGACTCGAACAATTAATACATCAAGTCAACAAGCGACTGGACAGAGTAACACTCCTCCTCCTGCTAGTCCTCCTAGTGGTGGCGGGTCTGAGGGATCAGGTGGGGGCTACGGATACTAATGAGTCAAAAAGAAAGTAGACAACTTGAAATATTTGGAGGTAAACTCCTTTTTGAAACAGGGGTATCAGAGGCATCGAATCCTGGCCCTGCTGCTTATATCATGGAGTCACAGACTGATGATAAACTTAAGTACAGTCAAAGTTTTCATGAGGGTAGTGGATTAGCAAGATTTAGTGCTGATAAAACACTACAGGTGGAGTCTGGTGCTAGATCTGACAACAATGACGCTGGATTTAATTTGACAGTTCATAATGGTAATTCAATAATCACTAATATGAATGGCGACATGTCGATATCGGGTAATAATATCACGATACAGGCACATAATGAATTAGTATTACAAGCACCAAAGGTGAGAATCGGTTTTTCTGAACAAGGAAAAACAAGTAAGGTAAATATAATAGGGAGTCAGATCTTTCTTGAAGCTGGTTCTTTATGTAAGTTAAGAAATAAAATACTCTATAGTAATGTCTTTGCGTCATTTGCCGGTGCATACGTGAGTGTAAACAAATGGTACAATAGTCTTCCCGGATAATGGCAGATCCTATCAGTCAACAAGGTTTATATCAAGACGGTAATTCAATATTTGAAAATGTTCATATATTGGGTACTCTTGAGGTAACTGGTATTGTCAATACAGAAACCACTATCAAAGCATCTAAATTTATAGGTGATGGATCTGAGTTGTCTGGTATTGATGCGACAACAATTAAAGACTCTACAGGAACTACACAAATACAAGGAACAACAACTGGTGCGACAC
>Ga0160422_10002723_pt1 | contig 11038 bp, 8 predicted proteins | sample Fk160mmetaG_FD_108192 | JGI IMG/M metagenome (GOLD analysis project Ga0160422, IMG submission 108192) | Marine microbial communities from the Central Pacific Ocean - Fk160115 60m metaG | ecosystem: Environmental > Aquatic > Marine > Oceanic > Photic zone | place: The Central Pacific Ocean... | reverse complement strand
GAGTCTGCCTGAGCATGGGCCAAAGCACACAACAACCCAGTCAAAACTTGACTGCTGCCTGACACATCTAAATGCACTTCCTTACCCTGAAGTGGACCTTGCACAGTGGGATGTTGTCCTGGGGTGGCATGCTTGACGTGGACGCCAAATTCGCCAAGCGCGTCAGCAAAACCGCGAAGATGCCGTGACAACAAACTTCCTGATCGCGTCAAGGTCAGAGGACTGTCATGAAGGGAGGCCAAGACCCCAAACATTCGTAAACCCAGGCCAGATTCTCCAGGTGTCAAATTGGTTGTGCGTGGTTTCAATGGGAAACGGCCTTGTATGGCGATGGCATCTTCACCAAGTTCCACTTCGGCACCGAGCTGAGCAGCCATCATCAAAGCGTGCGTGCAGTCATCAGATTCCGATGGACGTGCGATCATGGTCCTGCCTTGGGCCAAGGTGGCAACGGCCACAATGCGTTGCATGATGCTCTTGCTCGGGGGTGCCCAAATCGTTTCTTCGGCCAAGGTGCTTGGAAGAATGCGAAGGATCATTTCTTCGGCTTTCGGCCTGTGTACATTGAAGCGATGCCACCCGTCAAACTTTTTACGCTGACGTCCACATACCCGGCTTGGCGCATTTCATCGAGGAATCTATCACCTTCAGGGAAGGCTTGTACGCTTTCTGGTAGATAGGAGTACGCTGCAGGGTCTTTGCTCACCCATTTGCCCACGGTCGGCATGATGTATTTGAAATAGAGACCAAAAATTTGCTTGACTGGAAAGTGCTTGGGTTTGCTGAATTCCAAAACCAATCCAAGTGCTCCTGGCTTGAGAACGCGCAACATTTCCCTTAGACCTCCTTGCAAGTTTTCAAAGTTGCGGACGCCAAAAGCCACTGTATAGGCATCGAAGGTGTGATCCTCAAAAGGCAAATCCACGGAGTCGCCCTGAATGAGGTGGATTCGATCGTTCCAATTTCGTGCGGCAATCTTGTCTCTTCCTACCGCGAGCATACCTTCGCTGATGTCCACTCCAGTGACGTGAACATCCAGCCCCATTCGCACGGCCTCAATGGCAAAATCGGCGGTTCCTGTAGCAACATCGAGCAGTTTTGAGGGAGCTTCTCGACGCAGCGTACGAATGCATGTTTTTCTCCAGAGAACATCAATTCCGAGGGAGAAAAAGTGATTCAGGAAATCGTATCGATGCGCAATCCCATCGAACATGCGTGCGACCTGTGTCTTCTTTGCTTCCTCTTCAGGCGTAACGTAGGGAGTGATGCGGGTGCCCATGGAAATGATTTGGTACAAAGATGGAAAAGGAGGTCTGAGAGCGCATTCAACCAACCATGGTATGCCCCTCGGGGTATTTGAAGTGAGAATGCGAGGTTCGTCCGCCCACGGCAAAGGCAACGGTCAACGTTCCCACGCGGCCCACAAACATGGCGAATGCAAGAATTCCTTTGCCCCACGAACTTAAAAGTGGTGTAATCCCTGTGCTGAGACCTACGGTACCCATGGCGCTGACGTGTTCAAAAGCCAAATCAAAGAAGGATGATTGTCCCGACAGCACCAGTTCAGATTCTGTGAGAGTCAACACAAATACCCCCAACAAATTCCCAAACAAGAAGAACAAGAGCACACTGTATGCGCGGCTTCGAAGAACGGAATTGACGGTTCTTTTGAAGATCTGGACGTGATCTCCGCCACGCACAGTGCGCCACACGTCTGCCATGACGATGGCGAGAGTCGAAGTCTTGATGCCTCCTCCCGTTGAGCTTGAGGAGGCGCCGATGAACATGAGAATCAAGAGCAAGAAAAGCATGGGCATGCTCACCACTCCGATGTCGACCGTATTGAATCCGCTTGTTCTGGTGACACTTTGGAACACTGCAGTGGTGAATTTGCCAAATCCTGACATGCCAGATAAGGTTCCATTCCACTCGAGCAAGACAAACGCCACGCTTCCGAAAGCCACGAGGATGAATGAGAAATACAACGCGATTTTCGCGGGGAAAGAAATGGTCTTCCAGGGTTGTGCCATGCGCTCACGGAGTTTGCTGAAATCAAACAAATCGAACATCGCAACCATGCCTAGTGCACCTAGAAAAACCAAAAGAGTAATCACCCAATGAACCAGCCAATTGGTCGACACCCATGGGTGAGCAAGGCCATCGGTGAAAAGAGTGATCCCCGCATTGTTGAATGCGGAAACGCTGTGGAATACAGATGAAAACAAGCGGTCATTCCAGTCATCAAAAACCACATCTGGGGACCACAGGGCCATGAGGGCGATGGCCCCCAAGGCCTCAATTCCCAGACACCAAGCAATCACTTTTCCTAGGGTGCCACTGCTTCCCAACAAGCTTTCGCTGTTAACAAAATCTTCGATCACGTCGTGCTGCTTGACTGCGACACCGAACTTCGAGGCCAATGCGAGAAAGCTGCCAAATGCAATGAAGTTTAGTCCGCCAAGTTGGATAAGAGCAAGAAGCACCCAGTGGCCCCGTGAAGTGAAGTAGGTCATGGTGTCGACACTCATTAATCCAGTCACACATGTGGCGCTTGTGGCGGTAAACAGAGCGTCAACCCAAGGCATGCCGCCATTGATGGTGGTCATCATTGGCATGCTTAAGAGCCATGTACCCACGCCGATCAACAGCAAGAAGCTCAAGATGAAAATGACGGCAGGGTTGAGTTTGACTTGGGGCAGTCGCGACTCTGGCCTCATCCACTCCATCAAAACAGCAATGAAGAGATAACCTTGGATTAAAAATGTACTGAAATCTCCGAAGCTTGGCATGAGAACGGATAACGCTTGTTCCAAGGGAGGAGCGCCAAAAAAGAGGTCGCCCACGCCTTCGACAAGCAGCACAGTCATCACAACGCCCTCCGCCCAAGTTTCCATGAAAAAGGTCTTGGGGTGGAAATGATACAGGGCACGCAGGAGATAGTGGAGCACATAGAATGCGAAACTGAACTTGACGACGTCGAACAAGGATGCCGCTGTAGCTGCATCGTGGTCGTAACCATAGTAAATGGCGAGTACAGATAGGGCGGTGAGATTGACCAAAAGGGTGAGCCATTGAAATGATCCAAGGACCTGTTCCTTGCTGTGGTAAAGCCAAACATTGGCTCGTTCTCTGAATGACTGCCAGCTCAATTCACGAGGATGTTGGAAGTCCTAGACGAGGCAGTTCTCCTTCGAGTGCCTCTCTCGTGATTGGAACCACACCTACACGCTCACACACCCAGCCACCAGCCAAGTTGGCCACTGCGGCCATAGAAATGGCTTCCGCTTGCGAGGCCACCATCAGGGAGGCCGTTGCAATGACTGTGTCTCCAGCGCCACTTACATCAGTTACATCTCTTGGAATGGCCGGTATGTGCATATGATTCACGCCTTCATTGGGTGCGTGAATCCAAGAACCGAATTCTCCCAAAGTCACAAATGCACGTTTGCAATTCAATGTCGTCACAAGTGTTTCGATTGCCGAAATCATCGACTCGCGGTCGGAGGGATGGGCTTGGACTTGCAGTCCGAGACCTTCATTGAGTTCTTTTAAGTTGGGCTTGAACAAGTCTACACCTCGGTAGGCAGAGAAATGGCGAAGTTTCGGGTCAACAGCCACAGGGACTCCAGCTTCAGTACAAGTTTCGAGGACATCTTCAATGAAACGCTCAGTCATCATGCCTTTGTCGTAGTCCTCAAGGACAACAATTTCGGGTTTTCGATTGCCCTGCAGGATGTGCTTGAGGGATTTCAGCGCCAGACGAGAAACGTTTTCGGACACTTCTTCGGCGGACTCCTCATCGATGCGCACGACGTGGCTGCCATCGCTGATGACTCGTGTTTTCACTGTAGTTGGGCGCTTGTCGTCCACAATCAAATGCGGTGTGCACATCGTATCCAACAGTGACGTTAATTCACGACCTGCTTGGTCGTCGCCGATGACACTGATGATGTCAATGTCAGCACCAAGTGCATGAAGATTTTTGACAACATTGGCCGCGCCACCGACGCGTTCTTCTCGTCTCGATACTTCAACGACGGGTACGGGAGCTTCCGGGCTCATGCGTTGAATGTTCCCCCACATGTATGCATCAACCATGACATCTCCAACAACGCAGACCCTTGGCTTGGACCAAGGCAACTTGTGGAGGGACGTTGGCATGTGGGATTTACTCATGAAGCCTAAGTTCGGAACTTCGAAGAAGTCAGGACAACTGTCGACACGCACGTTCAATGCGTCGCACGGCCTCGGCGAGGACGTCGTCTGACGCGGCATAGGAAAGGCGTATGCACTCGGGGGTTCCGAAAGCCGCACCGCTGACTGACGCGACCTTGGCCTCTTCAAGCAAGTAAAGAGCTACATCATCGGCGTTTTTCAGTGTTGTGTCTTGAAAGGATTTCCCAAACAAAGCAGATACATCGGGAAAGACGTAAAATGCGCCCATTGGTTGGTTGACTTTGAATCCTGGGACTTGACTCAGTCCTTCGACCATCAAAGCGCGACGTCTACGAAAAGCGTCAACCATGTCACTTACCACAGATGGGTCGGCTTCCAGAGCAGCTGCCGATGCAGCTTGGGTGATGCTAGATGGGGCAGAGGTGAATTGTCCCTGAATTTTGGTGCAAGCGGCTGCAATCCAGGTCGGCGCCCCGATGTAGCCCAAGCGCCATCCCGTCATGGCAAAACCCTTTGACACACCATTGACAGTCACAGTGCGCTCCCACATGCCAGGCTGCGCTGCCATCGATGCGTGCTTGTCCGTGAAGTTGATGAGCTCGTAGATTTCATCGCTGACGGTGATGATGCGATCGTATTTGCGCAAAACATCTGCCAAGGCCGCTGTTTCCTCATTCGTGTAAACCGATCCCGAGGGATTGCAAGGTGAGGAGTACATCACCAGGCGTGTCTTCGGTGTGATGGCTGCTTCCAGTTCGCCGGGGAGGATTTTGTAGTCGTTGTCAATGCGAGTGGACAACACCACAGGAACGCCACCCGCCACTTTGACGATCTCCTCATAGCTCACCCAGTATGGAGCCGGGAGAATGACTTCATCTCCCGGATTTACAAGCGACAACACCACATTGGCTAAACTCTGCTTGGCCCCCGTGCTTACGACAACTTGATCCATGGTGTAGTCCAGGTCATTGTCACGTTTGAATTTCTCTGTGATTGCCTTTCGAATACGTGGAGTCCCAGGTACCGGTGTGTAGTGTGTCTCGTTGGCCTGGATTGACAAGATCCCAGCTTCTTTCATGTCAGATGGCGTATCGAAATCGGGCTCGCCGAGTGAAAGAGAAATGACATCGATTCCTTGGTCCTTCAGCTCACGAGCCTTTCTCGCCATGGCAATGGTAGCGGATTCACTAAGGCGTTGCAGGAGATCGGAAGTGGTTTGTTCCATGGGTGTTGATCGTTCGTAAATGCGAGGTCAAAACTACATCGTCATCCCGACAATCAGACCAGTCTTTTTTGAGATATCAGGGCGAGTCCAAGAGCAGTAAGCAGGCCATTGATTGGCAGCAAGGCAAATCCAAAACTAAAATTGAACAAGTCCAAGAGCATGTGCTCAATTCCGTAACCAAGTGCAGGAGCGAGAACGCACACCCATGGAATGATTTTGGTCCTGGGATTCCATGTGGTAAACATGCCTACGGAAAACAGTCCGAGTAATGGCCCGTAGGTGTAATTGGCTGCAGTAAACAGAGCCGCCACAACCGAAGTGTCATTGACCATGCGAAACGCCATGATGACAATCCAAAGGAGAACAGTCATGCCAAGGTGCACACGCATGCGCGTCCGAGAGGCAAGTTCATGCTTCATTTTCTGTGTCTCGAGAAGGTCCACACAAGTGGATGTGGTCAGTGCGGTCAGTGCGGAATCCGCGGAGCTGAACGCCGAAGCCAACAGGCCTACGACAAAGGCCACTCCAAGCGCTGGTCCAAGAGAACCTCCCAGAGCAATGAGCGGGTAGAGTCGGTCCGTGGCTTGGGGTAAGGCCATGTTGATGTTTTCTGCATGCATCCACAGAAGTGCTCCCATGGTCAAAAACAACACATTTGCTCCGACCAGAATGATTGTGAAAGAACCCATGTTCCATTGGGCCTCTCGCAGATTTCTGCAGGCTAGGTTTTTCTGCATCATGTCTTGATCAAGTCCAGTCATCGCAATTGTGACAAACATCCCGGCTAGGATGTGTTTGACCCAGTGATTGCTCATTCTCCAATCTTCTGTAACCCAGATTTGGGTCAAATCTGTGGAAGCCAAGACCTCTGGCAAATCCATCCACACGAAATCTCCAGCGCGCAAAATTCCTCCGATCGTCAACACGACAGCGAGAAGCATGCAGGCCGTTTGAAGGGTGTCTGTCCAAATCACTGTCCCCATGCCACCTTTTTTCGTGTAGAGATAAATGACTGCCAAAATGCTTGCCGTGGTGAACCCAAACCAAGTCCAAGGCGTGGCGCCACCGTAGACAGGTTCCAAAACCAAAACATCAACCACGAGTGCCACAAGAAAGAGCCTGAATGATGCGCCAATGACCCGACTCAAGATGAAAAAAGACGCACCTGTTTTGTGAGCACTGTCGCCAAATCGAGTGCCCAAAAAACGGTATATGCTGGTGAGCTTGAGCTTGTAATAAAGGGGGAGGAGGATGGTCGCAACAATGACATACCCCAGGCTGTATCCGAACACCATCTGCATGTAAGTCCACTCTTGATCACGGACCCAACCTGGTATGCTTAGAAATGTGACACCTGAAAGTGAGGCACCAATCATGCCAAAGGCGACAACATACCATGGGGCTTGCTGGCTGGCCACGAAAAATCGCGCTTCTGAATCGTCGTTTGCGCTTCTGCGAAGGGACCATTTCGCAATGCCAAAAAGCACAGCTACATAACCCATGGCAATAAGCAAAACGGTTGTTGGAGTCATGTGACCAAATGTACGTGTTGAAGTATACCCTCAACTTGAGCCTTGGTGTACCTTCGTGCAGTGCAGATTCCTTCGCGATTGATTGAAGCCGCAGTAGACCAGATGGCCACCTTGCCTGGCGTGGGGCGTCGGACAGCACTCCGATTGGTGTTAAACATGCTCGCACGTGATGAGGATCGCGTGCGCGATTTTGCCGAGGCTTTGGTGGCCATGCGAGAAGGGGTTCAGGCGTGCAACGTATGCAACAATCCGACCGAGGAGGAAACGTGCAACATTTGTTTGAATCCACACAGGGATGCCACCACGATTTGTGTGGTGGAGGATGTCAGAGATCTGCTGGCATTGGAAAGCATGGGAGAATATCGCGGTGCTTACCACGTCCTTGGAGGTGTCATCAGTCCAATGGACGGGGTGGGCCCGGCAGACTTGGATGTCGACGGGTTGGTGTCTCGTGCTGGAACGGTTGATGTGAAAGAAGTGATTCTTGCGCTGCCCGCGTCCATGGAAGGGGACACCACTGCCTTTTATTTGGCCAAAAAGCTGACAGAATCAAATGTGCTCCTGACCGCCCTTGCTCGTGGCGTATCGGTGGGAGAGGCCCTTCAATATGCAGATGAGGCTACTCTTTCAAGTTCCTTGTTGAATCGACTTCCTTACAAAGGGTGACAGACCTAAGTGTCATCATTGTGAGTTACAATGTTCGAGCTTTCCTCGAGCAGTGCCTTGTATCCGTGGAACGTGCAAAAGGCGACATGTCAATGGATGTGTGGGTCGTGGACAATCGAAGTGTCGACGGCTCTGTTGACATGGTCAGAGATCGATTCCCTTGGGTTCAAGTCATTTCCAACGAGGAGAACCTTGGCTTTTCCAAGGCAAACAACCAAGCATTGAAGGTTTGCGCTGGCAGAAACGTGTTGTTACTCAATCCAGATACGGTTGTACGTGAGGATACGTTTCGCAAGTGCCTTTCATACGCTCACAATCATCCCAAGCTTGGAGGCATTGGAGTGCCCATGTATGACGGCAAGGGAAAGTATTTGCCTGAATCAAAAAGGGGGTTGCCAACTCCGTGGGCGGCCTTTTGTCGGATGTCGGGGTTGCATCGAATTGCTTCTCGTTCCAAACAATTCAACGCTTACTATGCTGGCCACGTAGGTGAGCAAGAGACTGCTGAAGTCGACATTTTGTCGGGAGCTTTCATGTGGATGAACAAAGGCGCCTTGGATAAAGTGGGACTGCTTGATGAGCAATTCTTCATGTATGGAGAGGACATCGATTTAAGTTGGAGGTTGATTGAAGGAGGCTGGGAAAATCATTATTTCGCGGAGACGAGCATCATTCATTACAAAGGCGAGTCCACCAAAAAAGGCAGCCTGAATTACGTCATGGTCTTTTATCGCGCCATGCTGCTGTTTGCCGCGAAGCATTTTGAAGGCCGCCAAGCCCGTGCTTTTTCCTGGATGATCCGCTCAGCGATATACGGACGCGCTGCATTGGCAGTGATTCGCCGGGGAATCAGTCGTTGGGGAGATTTGATTCGCGTGGCAACAGCAACTATGTTGGCTTTAACCCTCGTCATGGTTGCTTCTCACGTATGGCTGGGCAAGTCTTTTGTTTGGCCCGATGCAGGTTGGCAAGGCGCTGTCTTGTTGGCAGTTCAACTGGCCTGCATGTGGGCCGGTGGTGGATATCGGGATGCAAGGGCGATGAGGGGGGCATCGCGGCACGTTTTGTCATGGCTTGTCGCTTCACTTGTGACGCTGGCCACGTACAGCTTATTCCCCGAATCATGGCGATTCAGCAGGGCTGTCGTTTTGGTTCTGCTTTTGTTGCACGCCCTGATTCACACGGTTGTCATGGTACGCGCTTTGAAACGAAATGGCAATCCATATCACATCCGACGTCTGTTGGTTGCTCGGGAGGATGTGGTTGACATGGCAGATTTGTTGCGTCGCAATGAGGGAGAGCGCGTGAGGTTGAGCATGAACGCATTGTGGGCTGGAAAAGATGCACCTCAGAACTTGCCTCAGCTTCAGGGGGTGCCATGGGTGGGCCGTCTCCGAGATGTTGAGGAAGCAGTCCAAATACACAACATCGATGAGGTGGTTTTCAGTGGGAAAGATGTACGCACTGAATCCATCGTAGATGCGCTTCCTATGTTAGGTAAACATGGCGTAAAGTGCAGAATTGCATGGACTGATGTGGGAGATGTAATGTCAAGTGGAGGCGCGTCACGAGAGGCATTTGTCGCATTTCAACGGGGACTTCATCGCCCCGAAGTGGCCCGTTCCAAACGCGTATTTGATGTTGTTTTTGCCTTGCTCGTTTTGTTCACTGCTCCTGCCATGTGGGCGACAGGCCGAATTGATTGGGTGCGATTTTCAGTGAGTGTGATTGTGAGAAATTTCACCTGGGTCAGTCCAGGAAATTTGCAATTGCCGGTGCAATACGGACTGGAACTGTCCGAGGGATTGCCAGGCAAAGCCGCCGATCGAAAGGCATTTACACATGCCCAAGATTACCATTGGCGAAAGGACCTTTCGGTGGTGGCAGATGCCTTAATTTCGCGACGAGCAATCATCTCTTATGGCAATCATTGATATTCTCCTGCCCAAAATGGGCGAAAGTGTAGCGGAGGCTACAATCACCAAACTCTTGGTTGAAGCAGGTGCGAGGGTCGAAGTGGATGAGTCCATTGTCGAAATTGCCACGGACAAGGTGGATTCAGAGGTGCCTGCTCCTGAAGATGGCAGCTTGGTCGAATGGTGTGTGTCGGAGGGTGATGTGGTACAGGTGGGGTCAGTGATTGCCCGATTTAATACGGGCGGAGAAACAGAAGTGTCTGTGTCCACAGCCGAGACTTCAGAAACGACGCAGGATGATGTTGAACAGACGGAGACATCGGATTCAACGTTGAAGCCAACGCCTGAAATTGTTGCAGCGGCGATGGCTCCTCTGGACGATGCGCCAGCGAGAAAAGGTCCTTCTGGACGCTTCTATTCGCCACTCGTCAGAAGCATCGCCCAAAAAGAGGGGATTGGAATGGCGGAACTTGAGCAAGTGCAAGGAACGGGGTCTGAGGGAAGGGTGACGAAGAAAGACATTCTCAGCTACGTCAGTCAGCGAGGCGGTGGGGTTCCACCCGCTCCGATTGCGGCGCCCATGCCAACCCCGGTGCCCACACCTGCAATGCCGCTTTCGTCCAAAACAGAAGCTTCAGCTCCCAAAGTGTCTGCAAGCTTGGACGGCGCTCATGACATTGTGGAGATGGATCGGATGCGGAAAATGATTGCGGATCACATGGTGCGTAGCGTACAGACGAGTCCGCACGTGACGTCCTTTGTTGAGGCAGATGTGACCAACCTCGTGTTGTGGCGCAACGCAAACAAAAAGGCTTTTCAGGAAAAAACTGGCGAAAAATTGACCTTCACACCACTCATCGCTGAGGCAATTGTGCGGGCCATTCAAGATTTTCCAGGGGTGAACGCCAGCGTGGACGGTGACAAAATTTTGATGCACAAAGCCATACATCTGGGGATGGCTGCTGCATTGCCATCTGGAAATTTGATTGTTCCTGTGATCAGGCATGCCGATCAGTACAATTTGCAGGGCTTAGCCCGTCAAGTGAACGATTTGGCCAATCGTGCAAGAACCGGAAAACTTTCGCCCGACGACGTGGCGGGTGGAACCTACACCATGAGCAACGTCGGGACATTTGGTAACGTCATGGGCACCCCAATCATCAATCAGCCACAAGTAGGCATTTTGGCGCCAGGTGCCATTCGTAAACGCCCTGCAGTGCTTGAGATGGAACACGGCGACGTCATTGCTGTACGCCACATGATGTTCCTGAGCCACAGTTATGATCATCGCGTGGTGGATGGCATGTTGGGAGGCAGCTTTGTGCGTCGCGTTGCGGATTATCTTGAAGGTTTTGATCTAAATCGTCCCATTGAAAGCTAATTGGAGGTTGTTGCCTCTCGGCCATGGGATGAAGTTGCACGGGCATTTGTTGCCTTCTCGTCGAAATTAGGCGAGGTGAGGTAACTTGAACCGCAAAGTTGTATACACACGTTCTTGGCAAATTCAGCTCCCAAACTCGTTG
>Ga0160422_10002722_pt1 | contig 11041 bp, 9 predicted proteins | sample Fk160mmetaG_FD_108192 | JGI IMG/M metagenome (GOLD analysis project Ga0160422, IMG submission 108192) | Marine microbial communities from the Central Pacific Ocean - Fk160115 60m metaG | ecosystem: Environmental > Aquatic > Marine > Oceanic > Photic zone | place: The Central Pacific Ocean... | reverse complement strand
TTTTCCTTCCGCGAAAACTGTTCAAACCCAATTTTATTTTGAATAAAATCGTCATTAATTCCAAACTTATCTTTTGAATCATAGTTTGATATTCGGTCTGGGGGGAGGTATGATGCTATTTGTGCAATTCCAATCATTAACAGGAATATATAACAATTACCTATGATATCAAAGATATAATAAAAGCCTATGAAAAACTAGGTATTGTGGAAGGAGATAACCTTTATGTCACAGGAAACCTTGCTTACTTAGGAGTTCCTGTTTATAAACAAAAAGAAGAGATCCTAGAGAATCATTATAAAGCTCTACGGACAGTTATTGGACAAGACAAAGGTACAATTATTGTCCCAACTCATAGTTTTTCAATTTGCAATACAGAAATTACTTTTGCTCCTGATAAGACAGCTAGTGAAACTGGTGTCCTTACAGAATATATTAGGAATAAACCTGGATCTATTCGTCAAATGCATCCGTTTTCATCTGTAACTGCAGTTGGTAAAAATGCCCAATATCTTTGTAAAGAAAATTCACGACATGTTTATGGTCCTTGTAGTCCTTTTGATAGGATGATCGAGTTGGATACAAAATGGATTAGCATTGGATTAGCTCCTAATATAACATGTACATCTGTTCATCACGCAGAGCTAATGATGAATGTTCCATATAGATACACAAAAGAGTTTGTACATCCAATATTAAAAAATGGAAAAATAAAAAAAGAGCCATTTTATTTATTTGTGACCTATAGAGATTGTGATATTATACGTAACAAGAATGTAAAAATATTTAATCATTTTTCAAAAAATTATGACCTTTATTCTGAAAAATTAGAGAGTGGAAAACTTTATTTATATTCTATTGCAGATTTTTATAAATCAACAATACAACTTATGAGAGAAGATATTTTTGCTTGGCTAGAACATGAACCGTCAATTAAACCTTATAGGATTTAAAATGAAATATTCTCTTAATTTTAAATATAAAGGATCAAGGAATTATCTCACTGGGGCAGACATTTTTAATGAAGTTAATAAACCTTTGCAGAAGAAACATCACTTAAAAACAATTAACTGTTTTGATATGTTGATACCTAAAATTGTAAAAAATAATCTTGATATTGAAATTTATAAAAATAAAAAAGTTAAAAAAAATATTGATGCAGCTGTAAGTATTACTTTTAAAGAAAACGAAGATTCGTATGTATGTTTTTTAAAAGAAACCAATCGAATTGTTGAGAAAAGAGACGAATATCCAGAACATGATATTATTAAAAAATCTAAATTAAATACTGACGACAAAACAATTCATTTGACAAATGATAGTGGTTTTTCAAATATTGAAAACATTGTTGCCATGAATAAAGCTCTTCTTCAAGCTATCTATCCTACTTTTAAAGGAAAATGGCTTTTCACGCGCCTTCAACTAAGATCGTATAACCATAGTACTAAATTTAGAAATATTAAACTGACATTCCTTAATAACTTCAATTTTAAACTTACAAAAAGTCAAATTATTTGTGATAAAAAAGAAATAGGTTTTGTATATTTCTCATCTATTTTATGAAATGAAAAATGCGGATATATAATAAATTCAAACCTAAAATTACTATAGAAAAATATAATTATACAAAAAAGGGATTTTTCATTTCGCTTCTCATATTTAATGGTTTAACAAAAAAAGATAATGCAGCACTCATTTGATATGATTATAGGTAAAGAAATGTATAAATGGGCTGAGGATCTATTCCCAATTTGTCGTAGTATTACAGGACAAGGAGTCCGAGAAACATTAAGTTATATTCAAAAACTTCTTCCTGATCTTGAAATTCATGAAGTAAAAAGTGGAACAAAGGCTTTTGATTGGGAAGTTCCAGATGAATGGAATATTAAAGATGCATTTGTGATGGATGAAAATGGCAAAAAAGTAATTGATTTTAAAAAGCATAATCTTCATGTAGTGGGATATTCAGACCCTATTGATCGAAAAATATCGTTGGATGAACTTCAAAACCATCTTTATTCTTTGCCTAATCAACCAGATGCTATTCCATATATAACATCATATTATAAAAGGCGCTGGGGATTCTGCATATCGGATAATGAACGAAAAAAATTGAACCCTGGTACCTATCATATTAAGATTGACAGTTCTTTGAAATCTGGTCATTTAACATACGCTCAGCTTATTCTTCCTGGAAGTTCAGAAGAAGAAATTCTTCTTTCAACATATATTTGTCATCCATCAATGGCTAACAATGAAATTTCTGGCCCTGTGGTAACAACAGCTCTTGTTAGGTGGCTACTAACACTCAAACATCGTCGGTATACATATCGTATTGTATTTGTTCCAGAAACAATTGGTTCAATTGTTTATATAAGTCAGAATGCAAATGAAATGAAAAAAAATATTAAAGCAGGATTTGTAATAACATGCATTGGAGATACTCGTACTTATTCTTATCTTCAATCACGCCAAGGCAATACACTGGCTGATCAAACAGCGAAAAATGTTTTAAGACATCACGTCAAAGATTACAAAGAATATTCTTTTTTGGAACGTGGAAGCGATGAAAGGCAATACTGTAGCCCCGGAGTAGATCTACCTGTTATTTCAATTATGCGTTCAAAATACGGAACATATCCAGAATATCACACATCATTAGATGATATGTCATTTATATCACCAGAAGGATTGCAAGGAGGTTATAATGTTCTACAAAAATGTATTGAAGTATTAGAGAATAATTTTACTTATAAAACAAATGTAAAATGTGAGCCACAGCTTGCAAAGCATGGTCTCTATCCAACTATCTCAAAAAAAGATAGTAAAAAAAAAGTTCAAGAAATTTTGAGTTTAATAGCATATGCTGATGGTAATCATACACTCCTTGAAATTGCAGATAAAATAGGTGTTTTTGCAGGTGATTTGGTTCCAATAGTAAAAAAAATTTTAGAAGCTAATTTGTTTGATAAAGTAAAAGATATTTAAATAACTCAGGATTATTTTGGTTTTTTTAATCTGCATAATTAGGTAATAATTATATTGTTAATTTAAACACATCTAAGAATTAAATGAGAATAATTAATGTTTTAACTGAAGGATTTAGAAGTCCTAATGGAATATCGTTTATTTCTCCTTTGATAATCTTTCAAAAATATCTTCTAAGAAAATATATTGATATAAATTTCTACTCCAATTTAGATAAAAAAATTGAAAATTGCGATGTACTTTTAATTGAAAGTAAGTTCTTTAAAACAAGATGGAAGAATCAAACTGATGAAATATTGCTACTTTTCAAAAGATGGCGAAAAAAGAAAATAAAACTAATTTTTTGTGATACAACAGACAGCTCAAGTTGGATAAAAACCGTAGTTTTTGACTATGTTGATAAATATGCAAAGGGACAAATATTAAAAAATAGAAGAAAATATTTAAGACCTATTTATGCAAATAGAATCTACGCAGATTACTACCACCAAAAATATAAGATTAATGATTTACACCCTGTATACTCAGAAAAGTTGAGAGAAGATCAATTATCAAAAATAAATTTATCATGGAACTCAGGATTAAGTAATTACTCAGTTTTTGGCCCATTGTTTGGTAGATTTATGAATTTTTATACAGCGAAATATCTCTGGAAATTTACTAGTAATTTTTATAATCCATCTGTTGATAGATCTATAGTTAATTGTAGATTCAGTAATAATTATAATTCTAAGAGTGTTCGTTATCAAAGAGATCTTTTACGTAAAAAGCTAGAAAGCTTCATAGCAACAAAAAAAGTAAATAGACTCGAATACTGTAATGAAATGAAAAAATCGTTAGTTAGTATCGTTCCATTTGGATATGGAGAAATCACACTTAAGGATTTTGAAACATTTATTAATGGAAGCATATTGGTGAAACCTGAAATGAGTCATATGTTAACCTGGCCTAATTTTTATATTGAAAATAAAACTTATATTAAGTTTTCATGGACGATAAACGGTTTAAAAAAACAGATAGATTATATTATAAATAACCCAAAAAAATTTATTGAAGTAGCAAAAGAGGGACAAAATTTATATAAAAGATATACAATAGACAAAAAGTCTCCCGAATTATTCTATAAACATTTAAAAAAACTAATTGACTAGTGGTTCTAAAACTTAATAATTTTCATTATATTGAATCAAAGAAAAGAAAATGGACGAAAGTAGTAAGATTAAATTATCAATTCTCGTATACTGGTAATTTATCATTTATTACAAACTTAATAAATGATTTTAAGCTTGAACATTCAAATAGTGTTGATCAAAATAGGTTTAGAAAATATTTGTTAGCAAAAAATAAAAATTCTTCGTTAATATTCTTTTCAGACAAACTATTTGTGGCTTTTACAAGTTTCTGTAGAGATTTTCCCATATTTTTTAAAAAAAAAAAAGAAAATTTTTTTATCTCTAATGATATTTACAAAATTATGAATAATGATTTCGAAATTGATCAACAATCATTAGCAGAATTTTATTCTTGTGGTTATGTCCTACAAGATAGAACCCTGGCAGAAAATATTTATTCATTAGGTCCAGCGGAAATAATGTATGGGAATAAAGAAAATTCTAAATTATCAAGATATAAATATTTTGAATATCATAAATCCCTTAAAAAAAAAAATCTTCCTGAGAAAACATTTATTCACTATCTCAATGAAACTCTTGACAATATTTTTGATGATTTAATAGAAATAGTTGGCGATAAACCAATCTATATTCCATTGAGTGGAGGATTGGATTCCCGTCTTGTTTTAACAAAATTGTGTGAAAAAAAAATAAAAAATATTAATTGTTTTTCATACGGATTGAAAAATAATGCAGATGCCTTGGTAGCAAAAAAAATTTGCGAACATCTTGAAGTGAAATGGAAATTTTTTGAATTTAATAAACCTGAGTTTAGGACCTTGTATTTCTCTAAATTTAAAGAACAATATGATAAATATTCTGATCATTTTTCTATATTACCAAATTATCAAGATATTTTTTTCCTAAAGGATATGCAAAAAAATAACTTTTTTAAAAAAAATGCTTATATTATTAATGGACAAAGTGGTGATTTTAATTCTGGCATGCATATTCCAGATTCCATTTATTATTTGGATCAAAATTCATCAAATAAAAATAAGGAGCTTTTAGTTTCTGCAATCATCTCCAAACATTTTAATTTATCGACACCAGCTAAAGATATGCCAATGGTTAATTTTAAAGATTCTCTTAAATTTTCTTTAGAAAAAAATAAAGATTCTTTATTTTCTGATATTTATGAATGTTGGGAATATGAAGAAAGGCAATGCAAATATGTTATTAATGGACAGAGGGCCTATGAATATTTAGATTTGGATTGGTATTTACCCCTTTGGCACTCAGATTTTGTCAAATTTTGGACAACTGTACCATTAAATTATAGATTTAAACAAAACCTTTATAGAAGTTATCTTCGTAAATGGAACTATAAAAATTTATTTGAGACATTAAACAAACCTGTTACAGCATTTACTGGTTATCAAGAGAATATTGTGAAGTTATTATCTTTTTCATTAGGAATATTGATAAGTAAGGAAAAGAAAAATAAAATTTTAGCCTATTTAGATTATTTCTCGAGATTGGGTACATTTTACCAATATTTTAGCTTTACTCACTTTATTAAGAATAGGTCAAGAGTAAAGAACGCGATACCTTTTCATATTGAAGAATGGTTAAAAAAAAACCTTAATTAAAAGTATTATTTTTTAGGAGATAATAAAACGGTTCTAGCACCACCCAGTTTTGTTAAAATTTTTATTGTTTCAGTATTTTTAACATTTTTAAAAATAGCTCTTTTAACACCATCACTTTTTAAAATTTTGTGTGGTTTAATTTGTGTTAAATTAAAAATTCTATCTGTACCAGTTTGTGCATTAGATGAAAGTAAATTTGTATAATATCCAAGATTAAATAGTTTTCTAAGTGTAAGGGAAAATTTATTATTTACAGAATAAGACGTAATATGAGGTTCAAAACAAATATGAGGTTTAAAATAGCCATTCTCAATATGCTTTAACATCCCTGAAATAATCTCGCATTCATGTCCTTCAACATCCATTCTTATTAAGTTTGGTATAAAATACTTTTTGGAAAGGCTATGTAAAGTATATGTTTTAACATATAAAGATTTGCCAGTGAGAAATCTTTTTGCAGATCCTTGAGTATTAAAAGTGTGAAGATTTGATTGTTTTGAAATAAGAAACTTTTTTTTTGTATTAACATTTGAAGCTCCTGCACAAATAAATTCAATATTTTTATTATTAATACCATTTAATTTGATGTTTTTTTTACACAAGTCTAAGTTATCTCTAGAAGGTTCAATTGCGAGAATCTTACCTTTATTTATGTTTTTGAGAAAGAAGATGGTATAGTAGCCAATATTGGCTCCAATATCGAAGACATTCATATTAGTATTTAAAATATTTTCTAGAATATATTTTTTATCTTCTTCTCTTGTACCGAATAGAATTAATGAACGTGAAATTCCATTGTCATTTGTTAATAAATTCATTTTGTAACTAGTAACAGTTTTAATTATTAATTTTTTATTGAGAATTCTTTTTGAAATATTTAGATGTATTAAGTTTATTATTGAGTTAACTAAAACAAAAATACCTCTGTTTATTAAAATATCAAAAAAACTATTAAGATTATTTTTTATGGAAAATATCATTTAAGTTTTTTCTTTTATGTATAAGTAAGTACTCAGAATTTTTTAAAGTTAACGGTCTCTTTTTTTTTGAATCGTAAATTTTATAATCTAATTTCTTTAGAATATCAAATATAAAACTCTTATCATAACCTAATTTTTTTATGTGGAAGGGATGGTAACTTAAGAAGATAAGTGGTTTCATTTTTTTTATAATACCTTTTGCTCCAATTAACATATCAATTTCCGAACCCTCAATATCTACTTTAAGAATGTCTGGATAAATTCTTTTAGTCTCACAATATTCATCAAGTGTGATAGATGGAACATTTTTTTTTTCGGTTATTTGCTTTTCATTAATAGAGATTACAGAATTCATTCCAGATGATTCATGTGACTCAAAAAGGACTGATTTTTTTTTAACAGTGGATGTTACTAACTTATTAATAACTTTTATATTCTTAATATTATTTGATTTAATATGATATTTTAAAAAATCTAAATTTTGCTTCGATGCCTCAAAAGCATAAATTTTTCCTTTATTGGAAATACTTTTTGAAACAGCTAAGGAAACAATACCAATATGTGCGCCAACATCAAAAAAACATTTTGAACCCTCTGATAACTTTAAGTAAATAGGAAAAAAATCATTATGTTTATTACCCCAATTTTTAAAATTACTGAAAACAAACCTAGCGTGAAGTTTGAATTTAAAATTATTTGTAACAAATTGATTTACACTAAAATTAAATGGCAACAATCCAATTACATATCTATAGACCGTCCCCATTTTATTCCAAGGTAATAAGTCTTTAACAGAGTCTTTGTGTCTTAAATAGCGTAAATATTCAAACATAATTAACTTATAACAAATTTTAATAATATTTTTTGTTTTTCAATACAATTTATGTTTAATTAAAAATCATAATCAAAAGGAAATAAAAATAAAAAATATAAAGTTTTATCAATTAAAGAAAATAAGTTTACAAATTCTTTTATTATTATTTACTATTTTTATAATCCATTATTCTCCTTCTATTTTGGCAAAAATTCAGCCAGATAGTCAAAGTTACATGAATCTTAATGAAACAAGACAAACATCCTATTTTTTTATAAGCAAGGTTCTGAATTGGCTTCGAATTGATATAATAACTTTTCAGAATGTTTTTTTAAGTTTTAGTATCGTTTTATTAGTTTATTTCATAAGGGAAAAAACGAATGTTTTTTTTTCTTTGGTAAGTTATATATTTATAGTTTCTAATACCTATTACACATCATTTTCAAAAATAATTTTAACGGAGTCGATTTTTTTTAGTTTTTTTAATATTGCTATTGTCTTGTTTTTTAGTAATACGAAAAAAAAAAAACTAATTATATTTGCTTTAATTTGTGGTTGTTTAGCTTCATTGAAGCCTATAGGAATTCCAATTTCATTATTTCTAATATTTTTATTATCAATAAGAATAAAAAAAATCAGTCAAAAATTATATATGTTAGTATTTTTTTCAATTCCACTTATTGCAGAGAATCTTTACTTTTATAGTAAATTTAACGAAAGAGAAACTGTATTTAAAAATGTTGTAGTTGGAAAGTTGTTTTTATTATCAGGCAAAGATAGTTTTATTGTTAGTAAATATCCAGAGAACATTAGTCAACTATTAAGAAAATCAAAAGCCGAATTTAAACCTGTTCATACATTCTTAGATAGTTTGGATAACATTCTCTTGAAGACAGAATTATTAGCAGATTACGAAGTTGTCGCACAATACCAAGCATTTAATTTTGATTCAATAAAGCAAATAAATTTCGATAAAAGAATATTATTTGATAATTCCCTGGGGATATTTTCTCAAATTCTAAAACATAATTTTCTTGATTATTTACATCTATCATTCCAACACTATATTGGTAATTGGTCAATAGGTTCAAAGGTCAGAAGACTTCAACATATCGAACTTGAAATTCCAAGATATCAAGAACTAATTAAATCATCTGGACCAATGAATATTCCAAATTTACAACTAATAGAATTCGCACAGCTAGTATTCTTATTACTCTTTTTAATTGTTATAATTTTTACATTGTTTGTTATTTTGACTTTTTGTCGGGTTATTAAAAGTCAAATTGCGTATATAGACTATAATTTAATATGTTTATTACAATTATATTTATTACTGATCTGTTTGACAAATGTTTCAACACCAAGATATTTAATGGTAGTATATCCTATGATTATATTTATAAGTATGAGATTCATTAGTCTGATAACAAGTAAAATTACGAAAATTAATAAGTAGATGTGTGGAATTTTAGTTTATATAAGTGTAAATCAAAAGCAGAAGATTTCTATTTTTTCTGAAGCACTCAAACTTCAAGAAAATAGAGGTCCAGATGATAGTGGTATTTATTATTTGGATAATAATAAACTTGTAGAGGCAAAAAAAGAAAAATCATCTAGCTTAGCTTCAAGTTTTATTGTTGGACACAATCGGTTGTCAATAATTGATCCATCAAATAAGTCAAAGCAACCTGTTTTAGAAGATAGGAAAATTCTTTCTTACAATGGAGAATTTTATAATTTTAAAGATCATTCTATTCAGAAGTACAAGAATTCTGATACTTTGACACTTTTTCACAACCTTAAAAGACATGGAATAAAATTTTTAGACAATGTAAATGGAATGTGGGCATTATTTTATGGAGATTTAGAAAATAATGATTTTTTTTTTGCTCGCGACAGATACGGAAAAAAACCCTTATATTACTTCAAAGGAGAATCCTTTTTAATAATAAGCTCAGAAATAAAATCAATTTTCTATATTTTAAATACAAAAAGAATAATTAATAAAAGCGCCCTAGCATTTTATTTAATTGGAAAACTTTCTCCATATTTAAGTGATGAGAATACGTTTTATAAAAATATTAAAGCTGTTAAACCTGGACAAATTTTAAATTTTAATTTGTTTAAAAACAAAATTTCAGTGTATAAGACAGTTGGTTTTTCAAAAAAAATTTCTAATGCACAAGAATATATTAAAGTTCGTAATCAACTTTTTGAAGAACTGAATGACTCTGTAAAATTAAGACTAACTAGTGATGCAAAAATTGGTTTGCAGATTAGTGGAGGAGTTGATTCTTCGCTAATAGCAGGTTTTGCAGCACAAAATCTTCAGGACAGAGAAAAACTTAAATTTTATACTTGTCACATTATTGATAAAAATAACAAGGTAAATGCGGATTTACATTATTCACGTATACTTGCTAAAGAATTGAACTTTTCATTAAGTGAAGTTTCTATTAACCCGTATGACAAAAATTTATTTTTAAAAATTCACAAAAAGATTTCAAAATCTTGTGAAATACCTATAAATATTCAATTATCAACAGTACCAACTTATCTAATTTCAAAAAAAATGAAAGATGATGGAGTTAAGGTTGCTATTGACGGCGTTGGAGGCGATGAAATATTAGGAGGATATCCAAAATTTGACAAATTAATAATTGCAAATTTAAGATCAAAAAAATATTTAAAGGCTACAAATGTTTTTTTAAACAAAAAAAGTTTTGAAAACCTTAATCTAAGTAAAACTTTATTGTCTATTCTAGGACTATCTAAAGAGTTTTTTAAGAACAGCATGAGTGTTTTTGAAGTAAAATGTAAAGATTTTCTTAATTTGGTAGTAGATAAAGAGTTGGAGAATAATTTAATTTTGTTGTCAACAAAGTATTTTATTAGAGATGGACTTGATAATCAAAAAGATAGACAATTATTCGAAATACAAAAATATAATTTACCATTTTATCTTGGAATATCAGATAGTGTGAATATGATTAATAGTATTGAAAACCGTTCTCCATTTCTTGATTATAGATTATTTAAATATATTTTCATGAGTGAAAATTTTAAAATTAGAAGTGGTTTTAATAAATATATTCTTAGAGATTGTGTGCCCTCAAATGTTCCTGACTGCATTAAATGGCGAAGACAAAAATTTGGAATGACAAAAGTTTTTTCAAATGACAATTTCTTTACAAATGAAAGCCTTGAGATGATAATGGATTCAAACTTTATTAATAGTTTTATTGAAGATAAGGATCTCCTTATGAAAGAATTCTCTTCAAAGTCTAATATTATATTGCAGTTGTTGTCTCTAGCAGTCCTTGATGATCATTATGATTTATATTTAAACTGATAATTTGCTTTTAAATCTCTTTAAAAGAGTGATTACTATACCAAAAGAATTATTTTTCACATATTTATCATTCGTATTCAGACTGTAGCGTAATATATTTATTACAATTATATTTATTAATGATTTGTTTAACAAATGTT
>Ga0160422_10002721_pt1 | contig 11045 bp, 9 predicted proteins | sample Fk160mmetaG_FD_108192 | JGI IMG/M metagenome (GOLD analysis project Ga0160422, IMG submission 108192) | Marine microbial communities from the Central Pacific Ocean - Fk160115 60m metaG | ecosystem: Environmental > Aquatic > Marine > Oceanic > Photic zone | place: The Central Pacific Ocean... | reverse complement strand
AGCGTATGAAATTTTTGAACGCATTGAAGAACTACTCCCTGGTTTTAAAGACGCAAAACAACTAGGTGATTACAGCTATTGCAAGCCACGTTACGAAAGTGCATCTGACTTTATGAGCGCCGACATGTACAGGTCAGCTCTAAAACTATACAATGAAATTTTAGACAGAGATGCAGACTATGAAAACGCTTCTGAATTGAAGGAAGAAGCTCTTGAACAGGGTAAGTACACTATTGCTTTAATGAAGTTCGACAATGGGTCAACTCGTGTAAACATCGATACAAAACTCAGCGCCTATGTTGAGCAAAATCTACTTGAATCAACGGATCCTTTTCTAACTGTGGTGGATAGAGAAAGTCTGAATCTCATATTACAAGAACAACATTTGGACTTGAGTGGATTAACATCAGGAGCAGAGCTTGAAGTAGGTTCTATCCTTGGTGCTAAAGCAATCCTCAAAGGTACTGTTTTGGAGTGTTCTTACAATAGAAGCTCATTGAATAAGCAGAGTAAAAACGGGTTTGAATCTTATAGAGTTGAGAAGGTGAATGATCAGGGCAAGAAATACTATGAGACCAAATACAGACCTATTACCTATATGGTATTTAGTCAAAACTCTGATGCCAAAGTTTCATTTAACCTAAAGATGATTTCTATGGAAACTGGGAGTGTGATCAGCTCAAACACTGTTACAGCAACAGTAACTGACAACATTAGATATGCTAATTATGGAGGAAATAAGAACAACATATTTCCTGCAAATTCTGCTGGTATGAGAGACATGTCATTAAATTCTAAAAACAAACTAAAACAGATGTTAAACTCTAGAAGAGATGTCAAGAACGCCGACACTATGATAGAAGATGCAACCAAAAATCTAGCGGCTAAGGTGAAAGCTGAAGTTGAAGGAATTCTTTTGCAACAAGTGAAATAATATGCTCAAATTATTTGAACTTAACACTCTCGCATTTATCACTTGCTCAATTTTATTGGGCGGTTGTTATGGATCAAAAAACACCGTCCAAACTCCATCTTGGGTTACTGACCGCCCCATGAATCCTTCGTACTATGTAGGTATTGCTACTGTTTCAAAATACGAATACCCTTATAACGCCTTAGATATTGCAAGAGAAAATGCCCTTAACTCTCTAGCCAGGGAGATAAGAGTACAGGTGAGCTCTTCTTCTGTTCTATCAACCATGCAAGTAAATAATTGGGTTGAGGAGAATTTCGCATCTGAAATTACATCGACAGTTGCTGAGGATTTGGAGGGTTATACTTTGATGGGGACTTATGAGACTGAGAAGGAGGTTTGGGCTTATTACAGATTATCAAAAACAGAATACGCTAGGATTTTAGCTGAGCGTAAAAGAGTTGCACTAGGAAGAGCCTACACGTACTATTTGGATGCAGAAAAATTGAAATCAGAAGGAAAAATAATAACTGCTGTTGAGAGATATCTAATGGGTCTCGATGCAATGAGTAAGTATTTGGCTGAGGAGAACCCTTATGTTGGAGAAGATGGTGTAGAATTAAAAGTTGATAGAGCTCTTTTAAATAGATTAACTGAAGTTATTTCAAACATCGACATCTTTTGTGATTTAACCCAAATCGAAGTTACTATTGATGACAAATTCACTAAATCAGTTAAGGTTGGTGTGAGGTTCGAAGGAGCTAAAATTTCTGGCGTTCCTTTAAAGTATAAATATTCAAGAGGACGCGTGCCAATTAGTGGCACAACAAGCACATCTGGAGACGGATGGGCTAACATTGTAGTAAATGAATTTGACCCAGGTTTAATGCATTCAGAGCTAAGAATAGACCTAGATATTGGTGGATTGACTAAAACTCTTCAGACATTTAGCCCTCTTAAATCGTTAGTTAAAAATCTTAGAGCTACACCATTAATGGTCCCCATTGATTTGGTCCCTCCAAAGATTAGAGTAATTGGTAACGAGAAGATTTTTGGGGATAAGATGGATACTGAAGTTCTTGTTCCAACTATCAAATCTGAACTTGTAGAAAATGGGGTTGAGGTTGTAGAGAAAGCTGGAAAGGGAGTAATTACACTTTACGTTGATTCAGACACAAATATCACTGGGGATGTTTGGGGATTTTTTACTGCTTTCTTAAACGCTACAATTTCTCTAAAGGATGAAAATGGTGACATTATAAACCACATGACTTTGGACAATGTTAAGGGAGTCCAAAAAACAGAGCAACTAGCTGCAAACGAATCATACAGAAAAGCAAAGGATGACATTCTAGATGATTTCGTGAACGAATTTATGGATTCGATATATAAATAATTTTGGCATAGTCTTCGATTATCGTAGATTGAACATTCTAAAATTAAATCTCATGAAAAATTTTAACACTCTAGCACTTGCATTTGTAACAATGGGACTGTTGTTAGTTGGATGTAAAGGAACTGAATCTCTAACTCCATCTCAACAAGGTGAAGTAGAAATTATAGAACATTGTACAGGCACAGAATTCAACACAGACAAGGATCACTTTAGATCAACAGCAACAGGAACGTCTCTAAGCAGAGAAACAGCTAAGAAGATGTCTCGTTCAAATGCTGAAGATAAACTTGCTAGATCAGTAGAAGCTACTATAGAAATAGTAACAGACAACTACGTAAATAGCACTAAATTCAACAATAAGGAAGAGGTGACAGAGACCTTCAATAATTTAGCTAGAACTGTTGTAGATCAAGAACTTAGAGGTGCAATAATTATTTGTGAAAAGCTAACTCAAAAGCCAGATGGATCATTCGTGAGCTACATTGCTATTGAACTTAGTGGAGATCAAATTGCTCAAGCTTATAGTGAGAGATTATCAAATGACGAAAGAATTATGGCTGAGTTCAACTACGAAAACTTCAAAAAGACGTTTGAAGAAGAAATGAACAAGCAACGCTAAGCTTTTACTTCTTGAAGCCATGCAAGTATCATGGTACGGCCATCAGGAGTCAAAATAGATTCTGGATGGAATTGAAAACCTCTAATGGGTAGGGTAATGTGGCTAATAGCCATTATCATCCCTTCCTCGTTAGAGGTTTCAATTTTCAACACTTCTGGAAAGGTCTCTCTATTTGCAACCCAACTGTGATAATGTCCCACAGTACACGGAAACTCAACATTCGAGAACACTCCTTGTGGACCTCCTTCTCCAACCCAAACCATTTGAGTCACACGACCGTGCAAGACTTCTTCTAAGTTGTCTAGTTCACCTCCAAAATGTTCAACTATAGCCTGCAACCCCAGGCAAATTCCTAATACTGGCTTTCCCTCTTCTATGCTAATATCTAACACTTCCATTAGCATTTTTGCTTCAGCTGGCATTCCTGGACCCGGCGACAAAACAACCGCATCGTATTGTTTTATGAGTTCTGGCATATCGCTAACTAACGGCAACTGTTTTGCAGTTTTCACTTCAACCACAACGCTTTGGTCTACCCTCTCAATCTCGTGAGCCAAATTCCAAGTAAAGGAATCGTGATTGTCAAATAAAAGAATACGCACTGCTACTTATTTTTGGGATGTCAAAGGTATTTACTCTAACTCAAATCCAATGTCTAATCATATTCATTCAGACGACGCAGCAAAACCTGTTGCAGCATATTCACAAGCAGTAAGAGCTGGAGACTTAATTTTTGTAAGCGGTTGTATTCCTATTAATCCAAATACTGGTGATTTGGTTTCTGACACTATAGAAGCAGCTACAGCGCAAAGCCTAGCTAATGTTAGAAATGTTTTAGTAGGCGCAGGGGCTGACCTTCAAAACATAGTCAAAGCTTCAGTTTTTATGATTGATTCAGGGGATTATGCTGGCATGAATAGTGCTTATTCTGAGATTATGCCCCAGCCTTATCCAGCAAGGGAAGCATTCTTTGTAAAAGGATTGCCAATGGGTGCAAGAGTTGAAATTAGCGTAATTGCACATTCGTCTATAAATTCTTGCTGTTAGCCTAGAACAGAAATTGGCCATCAGATCCACGAGCTTCAAACTTAATGTCTTTAAGCAATGGAGATTTGATATTAATCTTCAATGCAAAACTCTTTCTTACACCAATTGGAATCCAGTTAAATGAAAATTCCCAGCAATGTAAATCCCAATTTAAATTGAGTTGTGTCGGTGTGAATTCCTTCAAGACTAAATCGTAACCAGTTTGGACATCTATCTTCCATTTTGAAAATAGATCAATACCCCCATTTAATGCTACACCGTGGGTGATTGCAGTTGTGTCTGTCTGTATATCTGAATTCCAGTTTCTACCGAGATTCATGGTGTAGTCAATTTTTGCGTTCCATGGGACCTCTTTATCATTTCCTCCATTGAGCGTTGTTCCAACTGCTCCATTCGCTCTAACCAGTCTTAACAGACCGTTACCCTGTTGGATTAGATATTCATTAATTACAAAACCAGAAGTATCCCTGCCATAAGCCGATTGTGTAGCGTTGAAGTTCAAGTTTACCTTGTTGAACAAGCTAGTAAAACCGGTTGTAGATATATTTGATAGCTGAAACTCATTAGCTAAGAAATTATATCCAGTAGAAGTAGTTAAACTTTCAAGGATTTTTATCTTCTTGATATCACCCGTTTTCTTGTCCTTAACCTTTGCTTCCAGGTTTTGGTTCAAAGAGAAATTCATAGATCCAGATTCTCTAACATCAATAGGTGTAAATCTACTTGCTTTCCAAGGGTTCCACTCGTATGACTGTTCGTTGAAAATGATTGAAGTCTCTCTAGTTCTTTCAGGTGTATAACTTGCTGAAATAGTAGGTGTAATTACATGCCTTATAGCATTTACTCTTCTTTTTTCCTTGAACGTAAACATACCGTAAATACGAGTGTTCATACTAAGAGATGCGCTAAAATCTCTTGCTCCATAAATTCCTGATTTAGTTCTTTCTTGAAGCGTGTCAGTTTCAGCATCGTAGAAAAGATTTATTTGATTGAAACCTGTAAACTCATTGTATTTCAAATTTGGAGAAACCGTCAAAAAACCAAAATTCCTACTCGATGTAACTATCACATTATGCTTTAATCCATTCTCAATCTTTAACTGCTCAAAATCCATTGAAGATATTGCTATGTCACTAATCTCGCCGAGATTTTCAAACCTAGTATTATAGCTAATATTTATATCATCTAGAAGTTTTACCCTCCCCCTATCCAAACCTAAAAGATCACTCATCGTTCTTCTATTCATATTAAGAGTAACTGAAGGAAGAGTCATTGTCACTAATCCTGTAAGTGAATTCTGAGAGTGACGCGCAGAGGTTGTTAGAGAGAATGGTGAGCGAGGACTATTGTAACTCCATTGAACACTTGATTGGAATGTGTTTGTTAGATAATCTTCTAACGAAGAATTGAGATTTTGCTGGAAATTTCCTGTTGTTCCAAAATTGATGCTAGCGTTGAAGCTTTGGTTTGGTTTTGCCTTAGAATCCTGAATGTGATTCCACCTTACGAAGAAGTTATTGATTACGTTATAGCCAGCTAAATTTTCAAATCCTTCAACCTGCCTATTGTAACTAAACTCAAAATTCCCAGAAGATTTATATCTGTAATTATACTGGCTAATATTTCGCACAGCCCAACTACCTCCAGAGTATATATCTCCCAATATCCTCGTATCCCAATGCTTACCTATTGGAATGTAATAGCCCAAATCCTTCAAAAAGAAGCCCAGAGGTCCTCCATCTCCGTAGCTCGGCAATAAGATACCATGAGACCTTACGTCTCTCTTTATTGGAAACCATGCAAAAGGAAGTGCTAATGGAGTTGGAATTTTTCTAAACTTCATATAAAGAGGTCCGCTCACAACTTTCTCGTAAGGAATCATAACGGCCTTGCGCAAGTGAAAATGATAGTGGGGATTTTCAGCATCGCAAGTAGTAAACTTTCCGTTTCTAATATGAAGTTCATTGGAAGGGTGACGCTTGCTTTGTACTGCATGAAAAACAAGTTCTCCTTCTTGAGTTACTGCATGTTTACTGAATCCCTTTTGAGTTCTCAGATTGTAGCAAACCTCATCTTGAGTGAAACTCGAACCATCTTGAGTAAAAACTGGACGTCCTATCCAATTTCCTAGACTATCCTTCGTTCCATATGCACAGATCTCGCTCTTTTTTGTGTTATATATGACCTTATCAGCTGTTAGCTTAATATCATCTGATATTAACTCTACATCACCGTAAAATGTTACAATTTCATCGGGGACATTCATTACCATGCTATCCCTTGCAGAGTAATTTACTCCGTCGTACTCTCCTTCTACGGTTTGGGCTTTTACAACACTGCTTTTCAACAGAAGCAATAGGAAAAGGAAGTTTAGAAGCTTCCAAAGCGTATTCTGAGCAGAATTATTTTTGATAGATAACATGAAGTTTTTTCTACAACGTTCAAAGCTAGCAAAACATGGGGTGCTAGCACTAGCAATGGTAGTGGTTTTCGCAACTGCAGCGTTTACACCACTCGAACCTGCAATGGTTGTAGTAATTGATGCAGGCCATGGCGGCAAGGATCCTGGTAATTTGGGTACTGGTAGATACAAGGTTAGCGAAAAGGATATAACTCTTGACGTTGCGAAAAAACTCGCTGGTTACATTGAAAAAAATATGCCAGATGTAGAAGTCATACTTACTCGAGATGATGATTCATTCCCTAAACTCGATACTCGTGTAAAAATTGCCAACGACTCTTCTGCTGATTTATTTATTTCAATTCATTGTGACGCTTTTAGTTCTCCAAGCGCTAGGGGTTGTGGAACATATGTTATGGGTATGCATAAAACTGAGGAGAGTTTGAGGGTTGCAATGCAAGAAAATGCCAGTATTTACAAAGAAGATAATTACGCTGAAACATACAAAGGTTTTAATCCGAGTGATCCTGACACATATATCGCTTTGGCCTTAAGGCAGAATGTCTATTTAGATAAAAGCCTCGAATTAGGATCTATGATACAGAATCAGTTTAGGGACAGAGTTGGAAGAAGAGACAGAGGTGTTAGACAGGCTGGATATTATGTAATCTCTTATACTTCTATGCCAAGTGTTTTGGTAGAATTAGGCTTCCTTACAAACAACGAAGAGGAAGATTTCCTAATAAGTGATGATGGCCAAAGTTATATGGCCTCAGCAATCTATAGAGCTCTTAGAGATTACAGACAAAAGCAAGCACCTCTCTCATTCGACGAAGAAGAGAAGCAAGACTCCGCCACTGAGCCAGAATTTGTTGAAACTGAGACTAATTCCATAACATTCAAAGTCCAAATAACATCTTCGCCTGTTAAACTTGAAAAAACAGACCCAATTTTTCAGGGCCATCAGAGTGTAGACTTGTATATTAGCAATGGACAATACAAATACACAATAGGCAATTTCAAGACTGCTGATGAGGCACACAATGAAAAGCAATCATTGAGAACCAAAGGATTCAAAGGAGCTTTTGTTGTAGCATTCAAAAACGGAGAAAGAATTCCAATGTCTGAAGTTCCAAAATAGTTAACCTAGTGAATAAAGTATCACAAGAATTCAAAATGGGCACCCTAATGATTACAGGTGCTGTGATGCTATTCTTTGGGGTTAATTATCTCAAAGGTTTTAATCCACTTGCTCAACAAGACCACTTTTTTGCTGTTTACGATAAAATCGAAGGATTAGCTGTGTCAAACCCCGTCCTAGTAAATGGATTTAAAGTTGGGCAAGTAACACGGGTGGAGTTCCACGATTCAGGTGACGGTAAACTCTTGGTGGAGTTTACCGTAGACCAAAGCGACCTAAACATTCCTATCAATTCTGTAGCACAAATCTTTTCGTCAGACTTATTTGGCTCGAAAGCTATAGAATTGCTTAGAGGAGATTCAACACTATTTGCTGTAAATGGAGATACTTTAATCGCAAGCAGTCAGGAGGACATTACTGAGGCAGTTAGAAAAGAACTTGCTCCACTTAGAGCAAAAACAGACCAACTCATTGCAGGTGTTGACGAGATTATAACAAACATGAACAAGGTCTTCAAAGATGATGCGACATTAGGTCTTCCATCTACTTTTGAAAGCATTAATAGGACGTTTAACACTCTTGAAAATACTGCTATCCAGTTAGATTCATTGATTGTTGAAAACAGAGCTGTTCTTAATAGCGTCATGACCAACTTAGATGGTCTTGCAGAAAATCTGAACGACAATAATGACGAGCTATCAAACATAATCCAAAACTTCTCACTCGTAAGTGATTCTATTGTAGTAGCAAACATTGCTGGAACAATCAAAAGGGCTGATACTGCACTTGAGAACATAACTGAGATTACTGAAAACGCGAAAAACGGAAAGGGTACTCTCGGTAAGATTATAGTTGATGATTCTCTATACAATGGACTAGTTGCTTCAAGTGTTGAACTACACGAATTACTCGATGATCTTCAACTAAATCCCTGGAAGTATGTACGTGTTAGTCTTTTCGGAAGAAAGCAGCAGGCAAAAATGTCGAAGAGTGATCTCAAGCGAATGAGAAAAATGATTCGCGAAGAAATTGAGGCAGAAGAAAACGAAATAAAGTAGGATGATAGCCCAAATCATATTCGCATTACTATTTACAACAGCAGGATTTTTTTTTACAAAGAGGATTCTCTTCATACGAAGAAATATTCTTCTTGGTACTGATGTCGATTTAAGCGACAGAAAAGCCCAAAGGTGGAAGACCATGGCAATGATTGCAATTGGTCAAGGGAAAATGGTGGCTAGACCTATAGCTGGCGCACTACACATCGTTGTTTATTTGGGTTTTGTCATCATCAATATCGAGATGCTTGAAATCATTATTGATGGATTCTTTGGCACTCATAGAATTTTCTCAAGTATAGGACCTATTTACAGCGTTCTTATTGCTTCATTTGAATTTTTAGCCTTAGGAGTTCTACTATCATGCGTTATTTTACTTACCAGAAGGTATGTAGTTGCAATAGCTAGATTTAAATCTCCTGAGATGAAGGGTTGGCCATCTTTAGATGCAACCATAATCTTGGTTGCAGAAATCCTACTAATGGGAGCTTTCTTAGGAATGAATGTAGCAGATTCTATTGCAATGGGTCGCGAGTTACACCACTACACCGAAGCAGTAGTAGATAGATCAGCATTTCCAATAAGCCAATACTTAGTCGGAAGTTTAAATGGCATGAGCGATGCTGGAATTGTGATGTTCGAAAGAGGATGTTGGTGGTTTCATATAGTGGGAGTTCTTAGCTTTTTGGTATACGTACCGTATTCCAAGCACTTTCACATTTTCCTTGCATTTCCAAATACATACTATTCAAACCTTGACGAAAAAGCTCAGCTAAAAAACATGGCTTCAGTTAAGAAGGAAGTTGATTTAATGATGGATCCAAATGCTGACCCATTCGCAGCTCCAGCACCAGATGCAAATACTGAAACTCCTAGGTTTGGGGTAAAAGATGCTACAGATTTAAGTTGGAAGCAGTTGATGGAAGCATATTCTTGTACTGAATGTGGGAGATGTACTTCAGAGTGTCCAGCAAATATTACTGGAAAGTTGCTCTCACCAAGGAAGATTATGATGGATGCACGTGATAGAATAGACGAAATCGGTCACAACATAGATGCAAACAACGGAGAGTTTAAACTAGATGGAAAAGCTCTAGTAGGAAGCTATATAACTGAAGAGGAGCTTTGGGCTTGTACATCTTGCCAGGCGTGTGTTCAAGCATGCCCTATCAACATTAGTCCTATGGGAATCATACTTGATATGAGAAGATCTTTAATCATGGAGGAGAGTAAGTCGCCTGAACCTATTACCTCTATGTTCAACAATATTGAAAACAACGGTGCACCTTGGGCCTTCCCAGCGGCTAGTAGAGGTAATTGGATACAAGAATCATAAGATGGCAGAATTCAAAGTACCAACAATGGCAGAAATGCTTGCTTCTGGACAAAGTCCTGAGATTCTGTTTTGGGTTGGATGCGCTGGAAGCTTTGACGATAGAGCTAAGCGTATCACAAAGGCCATTGCAAAAATTTTATACTATGCTAATGTGAGCTTTGCAGTTCTTGGAGCTGAAGAGAGTTGTACAGGAGATCCAGCTAAAAGAGCTGGTAATGAATTCCTTTTCCAAATGCAAGCTGCCCAAAACATAGCAGTAATCAACGACTATGGAATTAAGCGAATAGTGACAGGATGCCCGCACTGTTTTAACGTAATGAAGAACGAATACCCTGAATTAGGAGGTGATTACGACGTTCAACACCACAGTCAATTCATAGCTACATTAATAGCTGATGGCAAGCTTACAATTGCAGATGACCACCCTTTCAAGGGGCGAAGAATTACCTTCCACGATCCTTGTTATCTAGGCAGAGGAAATGGCGAATACGCCGCGCCGCGTTCGGTAATTGAAGCTTTAGACGCAGAGCTTGTAGAAATGAAGAGATGTAAGCAACGTGGCCTTTGTTGCGGTGCAGGTGGAGCCCAAATGTTCAAAGAAGCAGAAAAGGGAAACAAAGAAGTAAACTTTGAAAGAACAGACGACGCATTAGAAACAAAAGCTGCTACTATTGCTACGGGCTGTCCGTTCTGTAATACTATGATGACAGACGGAGTAAAGAATTCGGAAAAAGAGGGAACTGTAGATGTTCTGGATATCGCAGAGATGATTGCTACAGCTTCCGATATTATTTAATAAACATGCTTTTAAAAGGAAAAATCGCAATTGTAACTGGTGCCTCAAGAGGCATCGGAAAAGAAATAGCTAAATCATTTATATCTCAAGGTGCAACTGTAGCATTTACATACATATGCGCTGAAGAACAAGCTCTTGCTGTTGAAAAAGAGTTGACTGAAAATGGAGGAGAAGCACAGGGTTTTAAATCTGACGCTTCAAAATTTGAAGATGCTGAAAATCTTATAAAAGAAGTTCTTGAGGCATTTGGCACTGTAGATGTAGTTGTAAATAACGCTGGAATTACTGACGACACTCTTCTAATGCGAATGAGTGAAGAACAGTGGGACAGAGTAATT
>Ga0160422_10002720_pt1 | contig 11046 bp, 6 predicted proteins | sample Fk160mmetaG_FD_108192 | JGI IMG/M metagenome (GOLD analysis project Ga0160422, IMG submission 108192) | Marine microbial communities from the Central Pacific Ocean - Fk160115 60m metaG | ecosystem: Environmental > Aquatic > Marine > Oceanic > Photic zone | place: The Central Pacific Ocean... | reverse complement strand
GGCTGCGAGCCAGCTCGAGAACGTAGAGAGTCTGACCACCGGTGTCCGCATCACGACCGAGCTCCAGGTCGTGGGATCGAAACAGACCATGGAGATGGAGATGCAGCAGTTTCAGTCCCACAAGCTCTCCAACACGTTCAGGAACACGTCCTGGTGTCCAGGACAACCAATAGGGGATCCGGAGATTCGAAAAGATGAAAACAATCTGACAACTCAGTGATCTCGACAGGCGCAGATCACTGGATCCCTGCACGTCACAGGAATTTTTGGCTTAAACAGCAGGCCCTCGCCAATGTGACTTTGGTGTCGAAATGCACACAAAAAGCGCTTGAAGGAATCGGGTTTATGGCGTAAAGATTTTCAAAGTTGACCGGTGACATCCATCAGCGGAACCCGTTGATTCCCCCATCCGCCACCACTGAAGCTGAGTGTGCCCGGCACTCCCAACCGCTCATTGATCCAGGCCAGGATCAGAGGACCGAGGACGGAGGGTTCATCAGCATCCGCAGGAGCCCAGAGATTGAAGTGATTGCCGCCAGATGCCAGGACAAGCCGGTGGCCGTTGACCAGCGGCTGACCCTCACGCAGGGGAACCACCGCCTCCGGATCCGGAGGTACAACCCAGTCTCGGCTTCCACTCACCAGCAACACCTTGGCCTGCATGGAGGGACCGCTGCGTTCATCGAACAGCAATCGCAGCGGCGGACTCACCACGACAGCGGTGCGCACACGCTGGTCGGCCAGTGAACCCTGATCCGCCCCTTTCAGCCAGCTGCACTGCAAGACCCAGCTGAGATTGCGATCAGGGTCCATGGGGTCCTGACAGCGATCGCTGAGCTTGCGACTGGTGGTCTGCAGACCGGACAGCTGAAGCGCCGCTGTGCCTCCCCAGGAATGTCCGACCACAGCCACGGATTCCGTGTCGACGTCAGAGCCGGAAAGCAGCAGATCCATCTCCACCGCATCAATCAGAGCGGAGACATCCATCGGGCGCAGACGGAGCTCCTCCCACGCCGGTGGGGGCTGCTTCCCCTTCAACAATGCCTCTTGCTGCGAGGAATCGCTGCCGGGATGACGCGGAAGCACCACCGCATATCCATTGGCTGCCAGAAGTTGGGCCCAGCCTTCAAAACTGGAGGGCGCATCCCAGAGACCGTGGGAAATCACCACCAGACGGCCATTGGAGCGCTCCGTCGGAGCAATGACCGTGACCTGCAGGGGCTGAGGACGATGCTGAACCGGAACGGACTGCTGACTGCGGGTCCATCCCGACGCAGCAGCAGCTGTCACCGCGGGTGACACCGGCCTGGCGGCAGCGACCTGTTGCACCAGAACCCTGGCGTCATCCTGATTGGAACGCAGTCGCTTGGCGTATTCGGCGAGAACCTGCAAATTCAGCGAGATTTCCTCTCCGGGCACCTCACGCAGAAAACCGAGCAACGTCGGCTCATCGTTCCGGTAGGCGGCGCTCAATGCTTGGGCGAGCGTGCGACCACTGGTGTCAACGGGCAGTCCCTTCACCTGAATCAGTTCAGAGGCGGCGATCAGAACCTGCTCAAACAGGGGATGTCCCACGGACTGACGCACAATTCTGTCGGTGGCTTCAGGCAGTGGCGCCGTCAGCAGGGATTCAATCAGTGTCTCCACCGATCCCTCACCGGCCCAGTCCAGCTCCTGCAGATCAGGATTGGTGGTGATCAGCTCCCTGGCCGTGCGCGCCTCACTCAGATCCAGCGTGATGGTCTCATCCAGCAGCGGCAGCGTGAACGTGAGCCGGTCGACGGCGAGAGCAGGTTGAGCCAACAGCACTGATGCAACCGCTGCTGACAGGGAACAGAGCCGGAAACGAACAGGAAACATCATGCGGCCATGGGAACCGTCTCAGGGGGATGCTGCTCCAGAACCTTGGCCAGATAACGACCTGTGTGACTGGTTGGGTGCTGGGCCACCTCCTCCGGTGTTCCGCAGACAACGACCTGGCCGCCCCGGTCTCCACCCTCAGGACCGAGGTCAATCACCCAGTCGGAACAACGGATCACATCGAGATTGTGCTCAATGCAGATGATCGAATTGCCTTTGTCAACAAGCCGCTGCATCACATCCATCAGCTTGTGCACGTCGTAGAAGCTCAGTCCTGTGGTGGGCTCATCAATCAGGTAGAGGGTCTTGCCGGTGGCCCGTCGGGAGAGTTCAGTGGCGAGCTTCACCCGCTGCGCTTCACCGCCCGAAAGGGTCGGAGCCGGCTGACCCAGTTTCACGTATCCGAGGCCGACATCCACCAGGGTGCGCAAGCGGTCCGCCGCCTGCGGAATGGCTGAGAACACCTCCGCGGCCTGCTCCACGGTCATCTCGAGCACATCGGCGATGGTGTGCCCCTTGTAGGTGACCTGAAGGGTCTCCCGGTTGAAGCGAGCGCCCTTGCAGACGTCACACTGCACATACACATCCGGCAGAAAGTTCATTTCGATCACGTTGACCCCCTGGCCGCGGCAGGCTTCACAGCGGCCACCCTTGACGTTGAAACTGAACTGACCCACCTGATAGCCGCGGGCCTTGGCCTCCACGGTGGCGGCGAACACCTGGCGAATCGGATCGAAGGCACCGGTGTATGTGGCGGGATTGGAACGCGGTGTCCGACCGATCGGTGACTGGTCGATGACGATCACCTTGTCGATGGACTTGAGGCCGCGCAATTCCCCCAGACCATTGGGAAAGGGCACCTTGTGACCCAGACCATGCTCCAGAGCCGGGTGGAGCAGTTCATTGACCAGAGTGCTTTTTCCGCTGCCGCTCACCCCGGTGACCGAGACCAGGCGTCCGAGCGGAAACTCCACGCTCACATTTTTGAGATTGTTGCGGTCGCAATCGAGCAACTTGAGGCTGCGGGTTCCAGCCAGACGTCGCTCGGAGGGGGTGGGGATGCTGCGCTCACCGCTGAGATAGGCACCGGTGAGCGACTGCTCCGCGCAAAGCAGATCCTGCAGCGATCCCTCAGCCACGATGTGACCACCGTGCACTCCAGCCCCGGGACCGATGTCGACGACGTGATCGGCGGAACGGATCGTGTCCTCGTCATGTTCAACCACCACCAGGGTGTTTCCCAGATCACGCAAACGCTCGAGGGTGGCAAGCAAGCGGTCGTTGTCGCGCTGGTGCAGGCCGATGCTCGGTTCGTCCAGGACGTACAGAACACCGGTCAGACCAGCACCGATCTGGGTGGCAAGTCGGATCCGCTGCGCCTCCCCCCCGGAAAGCGTCATCGCAGGTCGATCCAGGCTCAGATAATCGAGGCCCACATCCAGCAGGAACCGCAAGCGCATGCGGATCTCGCGAAGCACCAGGTCTCCGATCTGCATCTGACGATCCGTCAGCATCGGCACACTGCCCTCAAAGGTGCCGACAGCCATCAACTGCTCGATCCGTTCAAGGGTCTGACCCACACTGACGGCGGTGAGATCCGTGATGCGGAACGGACCCACGCGGACGGCCAGCGCCTCGGGACGCAACCGCTGACCTGCACAACTGGAGCAGGGGACCAGTTCCAGGTATTTCTCCAGCTTCTGGCGTTGCGCCTCACCACTGGCATCGCGCAGCTGGCGTTCAAGGATCGGAAGGATTCCCTCGAAGGGTCGCTCATAACCAGCCTTGCCTTTGCGGTAACGGCTGTCTGCCTGGATCAGAATGGGATCCCTGCTGCCATTGAGCAGCACGTCCCGCTGATCATCCGTCAGATCTTTCCAGGGCGTCTTGATCTCAAAGCCGAACGCCTCGCCAACGGAATAGAGCAGCGAGAAGTAATAGGAATTGTCTTTTTCAGCCCAGGGGGCGACCGCGGCGTACACCGGCAGTGATGGATCTGGAACCACCCGCTCAGGCGTGAATTTGCGCAGGTGTCCAATGCCGTGGCAGGCCTCACAGGCGCCGTAGGGACTGTTGAACGAGAAGAGCCGTGGCGAGAGCTCTTCGATCACCGCACCGTGCTCAGGACAGGCGAAATTCTCCGAATAGAGGCGCTCCCGTTCGAGTCCCTCGGGGAGATCCTCATTTTTCTTGGGCACCACCTCGACGATCGCCAGACCATCGCCGCGTTTCAGAGAGGTGCGCAGGGAATCGGTCAGGCGCTCCTGGATGCCCTCACGGGCCACAAGTCGATCCACCACCACTTCGATGTTGTGGCTCTGGTTCTTGTCGAGCTCGATGTTGTCGGCGAGTTCACGCACCTCCCCGTTGATGCGGACCCGCGCGAAACCCTCTGCGGCCAGACCGCTGATCAGCTTGGCGTGAGTGCCCTTCTTGCCCCGGACCACCGGAGCAAGCAACTGGTAGCGGGTTCCCTCCGGCAGCGTCAGGATCTGATCGACCATCTCATCGATGGTCTGGGGGCGGATTGCACGATCACACTTCGGGCAGTGGGGATCACCGGCGCGTCCAAACAACAGACGCAGATAGTCCTGAACCTCGGTGACGGTGCCGACGGTGGAACGGGGGTTGTGACTGGTGGATTTCTGATCGATCGAAATCGCCGGAGACAACCCTTCAATGGCATCAACATCCGGTTTGTCCACCTGCCCGAGGAACTGTCGGGCATAAGCCGACAGGCTCTCGACATATCGACGCTGCCCTTCAGCGAAGATCGTGTCGAAGGCAAGGGAGCTCTTGCCACTTCCGCTCACACCTGTGAACACCACCAACTTGTTGCGTGGAATGGTGATGTCGACGTTCTTGAGGTTGTGCTGACGAGCGCCGCGGACGCGAATCACGTCGTCATCGGAACCAGCACTCAGGTTCACGGGCACCGCCGGCGTCGCCGCCTTCGATTTGGGAGCGCTGCGCCCCATACGGCTGGATCGCGAAGGCCGTTGATTCTACGAAGATCAGATGATGCTCAGGCCGCGTTCTGATCCAGAAGGCTGGCCGCATAGGCCTGAGCCTCGTGCCGATCACCGCCCGCCAGTTCCGCCAGCTCGCGCTGTCGCTCGCGAGTGTCCCGCAGTTGGGACACTCGCGAGTGGGTGACACCGTCACTGACCTCCTTGCTGACGTGGAAATGATGATCAGCCGCAGCGGCCACCAGGGGCTGATGGGTCACACAGAAGACCTGACGATGGCGCGAAAGCGTGCGCAGCACATCCGCCATGGCGCCACTGACACGACCACTCACCCCAGTGTCGATCTCATCAAACAGCAGGGTGCTGGATCCATCCACATCGGCGAGACACGTCTTGAGCGCCAGCAGGAAACGGGACATCTCGCCGCCCGAAGCCACCTCCGACAGTGGTGCCATGGGCTGACCTGGATTGGCGGAAAAGAGAAAGCGAACGACATCCGCTCCGCTCTCTCCTGGCTCACAGGGATCGACCACCACCTCGAAGCGAACATTGGCCAATCCCATAAGCCTGAGATGGCTCATCAGGCGCTCCTGCAGCTGGTCCGCCACCGCCAGTCGTCGTGATCGCAGCACCGTGTTGCTCTGGTCGCGGATCGCAGCCGCCGTCTTCTCACAGTCCCGCAGACGGTCGAGCAGCGCATCGGCACCGCCGGCCTGATGTCGAACGCGCAACGCATCCCGTCGCTGAATCAGATCCGCCAGGTTCTGGCCGTGACGTCGCTCCAGACGCTTGAGGTGGGAGAGCCGATCCTGAAGAACGGCAAGATGCTCCGGATCGCTCTCAAGAGAAGCGCCGTAAACCTCCAGATCGCTGATGAGGTCCTGAACTCCAGCCTGCAGATCCAGGCAGCGCTCGCTCAAAGGCTTCAGCGATGGATCGAGACCGTGCATCAGCTGAAGCTCATGACAACTGGCCAGCAGATGATCCAGAGCGGACGGCACCTGATCAGCTCCGTCCTGCAGACGACCGATCAACACCGAAAGTCCATCCTGCAGGCGCACACCGTGCACCAGGCGATCCTGCTCAGCTTCGAGCTGGCCGATCTCCTGGGGATCATCCAACTCGGCGCGATCCAGTTCCTCGAGCAGAGCATCGAGCTCTTCCCGTTGGCGATCCAGGAGCAGGCGATCGCGTTCGGCCTCCTCAAGTTCAGCCCGACAACGCTGCCATTCAGTCCAGTGCATGCGCACCTGGCGGAGCTCAGCCTCCAGCGGTGCACCACCAAGACGATCCAACCAGCGTTTCTGTTGTCCAGGACGCGCCAGCTGCTGCGTCTGACCCTGAACCGTGAGATCGATGAGCAACGGCCGTAAAGCCAGAAGCTGCTGGCGGTTCACCATGACGCCGTTGAGCCTGGAACGACTGGTGAGACGTTCCTGCTGACTCCGCCATTCGCGGCTCACCACCAGATCCTCCTCGCCGTCGATGATCTCCTGCTCCAGCAGCCAGCGGCGAGCCGCCTCCCCGGGCGAAAAGCTGGCCTCGATCACAGCGCGCTGACAGCCGGAACGCAGCAAACGTGCCGATGCGCTGGCCTGAAACCCTCCAAGCACCGCATCGAGTGCATCGAGAAGAATTGATTTTCCCGCGCCGGTCTCGCCGGTCAGCACGGAGAAACCCTGATCGAACGCCAGTTCCAGACTGTCGATCAGTGCAATGTTTTCGAGTCGCAGGCCGGTCAGCACGGCAGACCCCGGTGATGATGCCGACCGTAGCGGCGGCCCAGCTCGTTTAGAAGGGGGTGAACACGGCAATACGGCCAGTGGCCCCTCAAGAACTCGGAGATTTCATCGAAGCGGCTGGGCTGCTCACCTATGACCCGGCTGCGATCACGCGGATCTATGCCGGTCATCCACAGCGACTGCTGCGGCGTCTCTGGCAGACCCTTGTTCCGATCGGACTGCTGCTGATCGGTATCGGTTTTGACTGGATCTTCCAGCTGCTCAAGGATCAGCAACGGGCCCGCAGCCGAGCACGCGAATGCGCCGAACTGCTCGTGGATCTGGGACCCGCCTTCATCAAGGCCGGACAGGCCCTCTCCACACGACCAGACATCGTGCCGCCGGTGCTGCTTGAGGAACTGGCCCAGCTGCAGGACCAGCTGCCAGGCTTCGACAGCGATCTGGCCATGGCCTGCATTGAAGAGGATCTCGGTGCTCCGGTGGACTGCATCTACGCCGAACTCGAACGCGATCCGATCTCCGCCGCCTCCCTCGGTCAGGTGCACCGCGGTGTGCTCAACAACGGTCAGCGCGTGGCCGTCAAGGTGCAGCGTCCGGGTCTTCGTGAGCAGATCACACTCGACCTCTACATCGTGCGCAACATCGCGGCCTGGCTGAACAGCAATGTCGGTCTGATCCGCAGTGATCTCGTCGCCCTCATCGATGAACTCGGTCGTCGGGTTTTCGAGGAGATGGACTACCTGAATGAAGCTGAGAACGCCGAAAAATTCAGCAAGCTTCACCGCCACAATCCCCGCATCGCTGTTCCTGTCATCCATCGGGAGGCCACCAGCCGTCGGGTGCTGACGATGGAATGGATCGACGGCGTCAAGCTCACCAATCTCGAAGCGGTTCGCGATCTGGGAATCGATCCCGACGAGATGGTGGAGGTGGGCGTGAACTGCAGCCTGCAGCAGCTCCTCGAACACGGCTTCTTCCACGCCGATCCCCATCCGGGCAATCTGCTGGCGCTCGCCGATGGACGGCTCTGCTATCTGGACTTCGGGATGATGAGCGAGGTGACGCGGGAATCGCGCACGGGGCTCATCCAAGCGGTGGTTCACCTGGTGAACCGCAATTTCGGCAAGCTGTCGAAAGACTTTGTCAGCCTCGGCTTCCTCGCCGAAGACGTCAATCTGGAACCCATTGTTCCGGCATTCGAGACCGTCTTCAGTCAGGCACTGGAAGCGGGTGTGAGTCGCATGGACTTCAAGGCGGTGACCGACGACCTGTCCGGGGTCATGTACAAATTCCCTTTCCGGGTGCCGCCTTATTACGCCCTGATCATTCGCTCGCTGGTCACCCTGGAGGGCATTGCCCTGAGCGTGGATCCGGACTTCAAGATCCTCGGAGCGGCGTATCCCTATTTCGCACGTCGCCTGATGGAGGACCCCGATCCACAGCTGAGACAGAGTCTCAAGGAGATGCTGTTTGACGGCGATATCTTCCGCTGGACCCGTCTGGAAAACCTGGTGGAGAGCGCCGCCAGCCAGGAGCAGCTGGATCTCGAGGCGCTTCTGGATCAGGTGCTGGATTTTCTGCTCTCAGCCAACGGCGGCATGCTGCGCAATCAGATCGTCGAAGCGGCTGCTGATCGCCTGGATTCCCTGGGCTGGATGACGCTCCAACGCATCGGCAGGCGTCTTCCCAGACCCCTTCAGCCCACGCTGCTGCTGGAAGCCGGCACCGAGTTCGACCAAAGCGCCTACCTCGACCTTGAACCCATCAGGCAGCTCATCCATGTGTTGCAGCAGCTCCCGGGATTCAGTCCGGATCTGGTGTTCAGCCGGCTGCCCAGGCTGGTGCGTGCGCCGGACGCGCGACGGATGGGCGTGGAGCTGGCTCAGGGTCTGGCCGAACGAGGAGTTGTCCGTCTGGTGAAGGCAGCTGCAGGCGTATCCCCCTAGATTCCGGGCGACTGGATCTGGCCATGTCAGCACGTTCGCGCCTTCGCCGTTACGCCCTCGCAACCAGCTCAGCAGTTGCTGTCAGCCTGCTGAGCGTGTTTCAGCCCGTTCATGCCGCCAAGGATGTGGCTCTCGTGAGCGGAGCGTTCATTCGCTCGATCAGCGTTGCTGATCTGTCCTACCTCGCTGAAACCGGAGAAGCCCGGGGACTGCTGGCCGACCTGCTGAAGCTGAGCCGCCAGGATCCCGAAGACGTGGCGAAACTGCTCAACCAGAAACTGGATCTGCCGCTCGTGCTCACAAGCAGGCTGATGTCAACACGGATCGGGGAAGTGATCCTCACACGGGTCGCTCGGATCATCTATCCGCTGAAAGTGCCGGCTCCTTCAGTGAGCGTTCCGGCAATTCGTGCCGGAGTGATCAATGGCATTCAGATCGGGGATGGTGGCTTGACCGCCATCAAGTTTCTGCAGGCCTACCCCTCCGAAGTGATGGAGATCAACATTCCGGCCTTGATGGCCGTGATCGAGAAAGCGGAATCCATCGCCGGGCTGGTGCAGTTCTTCTCCGATTCACCGCTGGATGGGCTCAAGGACGGCGGCAGCTGAAACAGGCTTCAGTGCCTGCCACATAGATTCCTGAGAATCATTGCCCTCCGCAGGTGTCACTGCTCAACAGCTTCCGCCGCCGCTTCTCCCCAGCCCCTGTCATGCAGGACTGGCCCGGGCTGATTGAGGCCTACAGGGCCTGGCTGCCGGTGAGCAAGGCGACTCCGGTGATCACCCTGCGCGAGGGTGCAACCCCCCTGATCCCTGTGCCCTCCATCGCTGAGCGAATCGGCAAGGGTGTCAGGGTGTTCGTGAAATATGACGGACTCAACCCCACAGGCTCGTTCAAGGACCGTGGGATGACCATGGCCATCAGCAAAGCGAAGGAGGCCGGTTGCGAGGCGGTGATCTGTGCAAGCACCGGTAACACTTCAGCAGCAGCGGCGGCTTATGCGAGACGCGCCGGGATGCGTGCGTTCGTGTTGATCCCTGATGGCTATGTCGCACAGGGCAAGCTGGCCCAGGCGCTTGTCTACGGGGCTGAAGTGCTGGCGATCCGCGGCAACTTCGATCGAGCCCTCGACATCGTTCGCGACGTGTCGGATCAATACCCGGTCACCCTGGTGAATTCGGTGAACCCTTACCGCCTTCAAGGCCAGAAGACCGCTGCCTTCGAACTGATCGATGCCCTCGGTGATGCTCCCGACTGGCTGTGCATTCCGATGGGCAATGCGGGCAACATCACCGCCTACTGGATGGGGTTTCAGGAATATCACCAGGCCGGTCGCAGTCGCACCCTGCCGAGAATGATGGGGTTCCAGGCCAGCGGATCAGCCCCCCTGGTGAATGAGACCACCGTCAGCGATCCGGAGACGATCGCCACCGCGATCCGGATCGGCAACCCGGTCAACCGGGAGAAAGCGATTGCTGCCCGCACATCCAGCAACGGTGCCTTTCTCGATGTCACCGATGCGGAAATCATCGAGGCCTACAAACTGCTCGGGGGGCAGGAAGGGGTGTTCTGTGAACCAGCCAGCGCAGCCTCGGTCGCAGGACTGCTCAAGCGCAGAGATGAGGTGCCCGCCGGCTCGACCGTGGTGTGCGTCCTGACGGGCAATGGGCTCAAGGATCCGGATTGCGCCATCAACAACAACGATGCGGCCTTTCACACGGATCTGGATCCCGATCTGGGAACCGTGGCGAAGGTGATGGGCTTCTGAGTCACAAGCGTGCCCTCATCAAGGCTGACACCACAGCCCCCCGTGAAGGTGTTGTGATCCACCCACTGCAGAGACGCAGCAACCGGACGCCAAAGTGACTGAGGAAGCCCAGGGGAAAACCATCCCCAAGAGCAGTGGAAAACGGAAGAGAACCGTCGCTCCTGGCGGATGACCCGCTTTCCTCAGCCTGTTGATTCTGTGAAAAACAGCAATCCCTCCACGCCTCGAGAGAAGCATTCCCCAGGCCTGTGTGATCTCAATGTCAGTGCCAGCACCTGATCAGGCAGGTTTTCCACCGTTTCCACAGTGCCTACTACGGCTGTTCTGGTAGTTCCTTCTTAAAGACAAGAACAACCAGAAGACCGGACGAATGACCTGTTCGATCTGGGCCATTGCGCTTCGTGCGTCCCTGTGAAACGGTGGGTGTCTTCATGTCTTGCAGCAGACAACGTCGCCATGAAACTGGTTTGTTCCCAGACGGAACTCAACGCTGCGTTGCAACTGGTCAGCCGTGCCGTGGCCACCAGACCGACTCACCCGGTGCTCGCCAACGTGTTGCTCACGGCGGATGCCGGCACCGATCGACTGAGCCTCACGGGTTTTGATCTCAATCTCGGGATCCAGACCTCGCTCGCCGCAACGGTTGAAACCAGTGGTGCGGTGACCTTGCCAGCCCGGTTGTTTGGGGAGATTGTCTCCCGTCTTTCCAGCGATTCCCCGATCACCCTTGCAACCGATGATTCGGGTGAGCAGGTGGAACT
>Ga0160422_10002719_pt1 | contig 11047 bp, 8 predicted proteins | sample Fk160mmetaG_FD_108192 | JGI IMG/M metagenome (GOLD analysis project Ga0160422, IMG submission 108192) | Marine microbial communities from the Central Pacific Ocean - Fk160115 60m metaG | ecosystem: Environmental > Aquatic > Marine > Oceanic > Photic zone | place: The Central Pacific Ocean... | reverse complement strand
CTTTATTACCTGATGCATCATCGCTACTGTAGTTGATCTTAATTAGCGGCGCGCCCTTACTCACTAATTGACCTTCACTGACCAATACATCAAGCACTTTGCCGCGCCTTGCATCCGCATAGAGCTTAAAAACGCCATGACTGGGTTCCAGCCATCCACTCACTGATGCCTTTCGTGCGTAGCTTCCCGTATTTAGATAAATAATCACTGCCAAAATCCAGACCACAAGCAGGCCAGCTATTGCAGAATAAACAGGTTTTGGGGTCATTAAAAAACGTCCATCAACAGCATTTGATTGCTCATCAATGACTTCCTTTCTAAACAGTCCTGTTCTCATCTCCATTCCTTTTTTGTTTATGCATTTGCGTTGCAGTGCTTATCTAACTTTGTTTGGGTCACGTTAAAGGTATCTGGCCGCCACTTCCGTTTAGGCTTTTTCTCCTTGGCATCACAGTCCTTGACGCCTCCGTTTTGTTACTACCAGATACCTTGTGGTCAACATTACTGCGGTGACGGTGTTCACTTTAGGTGGGTTGGGAACTTGATGAATTACTGCTAAGGTCTATATTTCAGTAGCACACGGTTTCACTGGTGTTGGCGCATTTTTGAAAGCGGCTGGCTCAAATTTAGAAGTGATTCAGACACAAATAATTGCCAGTAAAATACAAAGAAGTCATAGAGCTGTATAAAGAATGTGCTATAAAAAACAAAGGAATATGAAAATAACACGGTAAAAACACACAGAAGGAAGCCTCATGTTTGTGCCCAGCATACTTTTAAAGCAACTCTATACACGCGCAAGTCTTACGAAGACAGATAAAGGCTTATCTTTTTCTCTGAAAAACAGATTGAAAGACGCAACCATTAAAGAAGTAAAGTGGATATCTCTTGATGGCGAAAAAATTCCAGAGCATAAAATTTCACTCCAGTTAACTCCCGACTCCAGTATTTCCATAGAAGCATTAAATAAATCAGACGGAGAGCCCTTTGGCTTGCGTCAAACCATTACCGTGCATTTAGATATTGATGAAGCGCCGTGCCCAGAAAAGCGAAAACTGGGTATTTGCTTTTCTGCTTCGCCTTTTGGAAAGCTTAAATTTGAAGTGGAAGACAATATTACTGCGCCAGGACAACGCAGCGCTTTTATTCCTCGTGACGACATGGATGACTACGGCGAAAGTATTATAAAAACACGCCAAGAATATTTCGAAAGCGCCACCGGAAAGAAAATTGATCACGTAGGTAAGTACTCAATCGACCCACAAGCGCTTAAGGGGAATATTGAGCATTTTATTGGCGTGGCGCAGGTTCCTATTGGTATTGCAGGGCCGTTGAAGATAAACGGAGAGCATGCACAAGGGGAGTTTGTCGTGCCGTTAGCGACTACCGAAGGTACGCTGGTGGCATCGTACAACCGAGGCATGAAGCTGCTTAACATGAGCGGTGGCGTAACGGCAACGGTCGTCGACGATGCTATGCAGCGAGCCCCTGTATTTATTTTTGAAAATGCACGAGGTGCCAGAGATTTCGTTAAATGGATTAAAGCAAACTTTGAAAAGATTAAGGAAGAAGCAGAAGCGACCTCAAGTATTGCTAAGCTGACGTATATCGACCATTTCCTATCGAACAAATTTGCGTTTTTGCGTTTTAACTTTAAGACCGGTGACGCAGCGGGTCAAAACATGGTTGGCCGTGCTACCTTCGCAGCATGTGGGTGGATACTTGATCATTATGAGGGGATAGAGAATTTCTACCTTGAGTCTAACTTTGCTACAGACAAAAAGGCCTCTCAAATAAATATTATGCGTACCCGTGGTAAACGGGTGACAGCTGAAGCCACTATTAAACGCGAACATTTATTAGAAGTAATGCGCGTAGACCCCAAACAGATAGATTATCACGGCCGTGTAGCTGGCGTAGGATCTTTCTTGTCTGGTGTGAATAACACGGGTCTGCATTCACCAAACGGTATTACTGCTATGTTTATCGCCACAGGGCAGGATGTTGCAAACGTATCTGAATCGTCGGCGGCAATGATGTATTCAGAATTAACAGACGACGGTGACCTGTACGTGTCTATTACCATTCCATCGCTCATCGTAGCGACGTATGGCGGTGGTACAGGAATAGGTACACAGCGCGAGTGCTTAGAGTTGCTGGATTGCTACGGGCGAGATCGCGTGTATAAATTTGCAGAAATTGTGGCGTCTGTGGTGTTGGCTGGAGAGATATCACTAGCATCAGCCATTAGTTCGTCAGACTGGGTGTCGTCACACGAACAGTATGGCCGAAACAGATAAAACCTTGGCCAACGAGGCGATTCATCGGCCAATAGAGACTAAAAATATTGGCCGATGAAAGCGCCGCGGTTTCGCTTCGCCACCGCCTGCATAAATGCACTGAAGCGCTGTGCGTTTCCATTACTTCGGCTAAAGCCTACGCCGTGTATACGAATAACAGGCTGTCCATTGGCACCCTGGTTAGCTTGGGTAATCTGACTTACAATCTGATCTAAATTCGGCCTTTGATAATCATCACCAAACACGTAAAGACTCACGCGCCCCTTGGTGTTTTTATACAGCTTGATGGCTTTAAGGATCCCCGCTTCAGGCTGACTCGCCCCTCCTTTAAAGCTCTTCATTTGGCTCATTGCGGTATCTCTCATTGTTTGTCTGTCATCTAGCCATTGCCCAGCTCTACTGGAAAACATAAAGCTTCCGTCAGCAGACATAATCTGAAAACCTTTCATTTTAGGATGGTTTTTTAAAATGTCGTTTACGATGGTGATCACGCGATTCCAACCACTGCCAGAGGACATGGAACCCGAGTTATCGATAGCAAAAATAACGTACTCAGCATCGGTGGGAATTCCACCAACATCATCGTCAGGGGTATCTGTCGGATTCGGCGTATTTAACATAGCGGTTGCTTGGCGTATTTCGTTACGCAGCGACGAAGCTTTGTCTTTCAGTTGATTAATGGTTTGTTGTGCGCGTGGTATCGATGAGTCTAAATTGTCTTTCTGTTCCGTGACGGAAGCCGTTTTGCTTTGTGCTGCTTTCAGTTCTTGTTGCTTATCTGACAGTGCGCCTTTGAGCGTTTCCACATCAACTTGAGCCTGTAATACCTGGTCAATAAGAACGCTTACGTTACTAGGGCCGCGCTCGGTGTCTTCAGTACCGTTTTTGGCCAGAAGCACCAGCATGACTACGGCGCCGAAAGCACAGGAAATTATGTCGAGAAAGGCAATGTTGAATACCTCAACGGGGGCTCGTTGAATTTTGCGCATTAAGGCCACTCCGGAGCAGGTGATAGGAAAGTGCCGCTTGTTGCGCGGGTCCATTCCCAGTACATAGGTGAAGCAAAAGGATCGCCCTCAATGGGCAGCAAAATCACATTGTAATGCACGCCTTTCTTAGCGCGCTTAACGGTTTCAACAAATAAGGTCTTACGGCAATCTGATGAAATTGACTTTTTACTACTAATGAAGCTTTTGCAGCTCATAGGTAGTCCGTCACCCAAGGTAGGAAGGCCATCGGTGACAATATACACATCGGTGATGTTTGGGTTAGCTTTAAATAAAATGCTTAAACCTTCTTGAAGATTTGTTCCTCCATTGGGGACGACAGCACCGAGGTCTTTAACTATTGCGTTCATCGAACCGCTGACTTTGGCACTATTTACATCACGAAGGCCTAGTGTGGTAGCGGTGTCTGAAAAAGTCACTACGGTGACTCTTGATTCTAAAGGGACTCGCGCGAGCATCCATTGGGCTACCCGTTTGGTGCGTATCCACTTCGGCGTAGAGACCTTCTGGCTATCACTCAACGCTAACTTGCCTAAAATATCCACCAAGTTGTCGCCCATCATTGACGCACTTTTGTCAATTAGCAGACCTATTTCCGGGCCCTCTATTTTCATGCCAGTGATGTAGTTCTGTTCGCCGGTACCTTGCATTTGAATGTTGGCTGACTTTTCTACTTCTTTAGACAATGCGGCTAGCTGGTTTTCTAGATCAGCCACTACTGCCATTTCTGTAGACATGTCTTGCAGTAGTTTTGACTGGTCTTGCGTTGTATCTGCTTGCGCTTGCTGAGCATCGTCTTGCTTCGCTGACTCAAGGGCAATTTTATCGTTTAACTCGTCAATCGACTTTTTGAGTTTTTGTTGTTCTTGCTCTGCGGCGGCGAGTTCTTGCTCTAATTTTTCTTTCTCTTCAGTTGGTGTAGGTGTAAACGCTTTAAAGTCGACCAGAATGAAAATAAGAATAACCGCGCCAAGGCCACAGGCCATAACGTCTAAAAACGCCAGGTTAAATCCGTCTTCGGCTTTACGCACTTTAGGCATTACTGTCTCGCCTAATTAGTTGTGAAGGTGTGACAGAAGGTGGTGTTCACAAGACTCTTGTGTGCGAATTACCATAGTGTCTTGGCGACCATTTAACAGGTGCATTAACAACATTAGAATAAGCGATATAAAAAGCGCGACGAGCGTAGAGTTGAACGCAACGCCCAGCGAAGCCGTCATTCCCGCGATATCACCATCTAGGGCTGCGTCTGCTTGCGCAAGGGCTGCGCCAATACCGCGAACAGTGCCAACGAAACCAATCGAAGGAATAGCCCAAATAATGTAGCGAATCACGTTATTACCACTTTCAAGCTGGGCAGCAATATTTTCTACCGAAGCGTGGATTGCATCGGCAGCATGCTGCACGTTCTGTGTGTTTTTAAAGCGTCTAATGCAGTTTATCCACGTGCTGTATGCGGGGGTGTCGCTATAAGATGAAGACGAAAGCTCATCTAACGCTTTATCTACATTTAGTGGCGTATCTTTGTTGTGCTCAGGCAGTAAGTCTCGTGAGTAAATCTCTTCTTCATCCAGCAGCTTCCAAAGTTTGTAAACCATTAGGAAAATGCAAAACAGCATCAGCGAGATACAAACCTGTTGCTCGATATCTTTAAGAATAACCCAGAAAGAGGATAGGGACGCTGTGCCAGCTGTTGCCATGACTTTTTCGGCTGCGGGGCGAATGACGCCCGCAAATAGGAAATGTACCAAGGCAAATATAAATAGAAAGACCCCACCACTTACAAGAAAGCTGGGGTTCATTGACAACGTATTCTCTTTATTCATCATCATTCCTTGATAGTTAAATGTTAGTTGGAAAGTCTTGCGGCGAATCTAACGATACAAAGTACGCACTTGCCGTGCCCGCAATGGCCAACAATACTGCAGCAATGATCAGTTTCTTTTTCATCTTAATTCTCGTATCTCGCTATGCGAAAGCCTATATCGTCAGCAGGTTCAGTCTCACCGCTGCGCACGCTTGCGCGAATATTTTTAAGCCGACCCGTTTGAAACGACGCGCCTTTTACTACGTGTTTACCTTGTCCAACAGGGCCTAGGTAGTCGTCAAAAGTACCAGACTGGTTTGATGGTGAATTCTGGTAAACATCGTGGACCCACTCACGCACATTGCCATCTAAATCGTAGAATCCACCGCGTTCAGCTTTGAACGAACCAACAGGGGCTTTGTCGACAAATCCGTCATCGTAGTCTTTTAAAATGAAGGTCTGTTTTCCACTTAGCGACGCATCAGCGAAATTGCCTTGCTTATCGCGAAGCCTAAACTGATTACCCCAAACAAAGATTGTTGGTGATGCTCGGCGATTCATTTTTGCAACGAATTCCCACTCGGCTTCCGTAGGTAAACGATAGCCTTTCGAGGTTTTATCAATACCGGTTACTCTGCCATTTTGAACAACATAAAACGGTGTTAAACCTTCCTTCTCGCTTAGCCAATTTGTAAACGCAACCGCATCACTCCACGAAACATTCGTGATCGGTAGCTTGCTGCTAGCGCCTTTCCCTGCGAACGCGGCGAACTGCGCCTGAGTAATCTCGTGATTAGACATCCAGAATTTACGCGAAAAAGATACGTCTCTTTGCGTTTCATTGCGCTGGCGATCCTTTTCGTTTGCAGGAGAGCCCATAGTGAAGGCTTTGGGTGTAACAAGCGAAAGTTGAATACCCAGTGTATTTGCAAAAAGCGGCTTACCTTCACGCCGCCTTGCTTCAAACTCTGTAAGCATATCAGCGTGCACTTTCACCGGCTTGTTTGCGCTAGGTGTAATAGTCTTGGTAACACTGCGATATCCTTCACGTTCGAATGTTACTGTGTGCGGTAAAGCTTGAAGCGTTAAATTAAGCGGCGTTTGACCTTTAGGTGAACCGTCGATGAAAACTTTTGCACTTAACGACGCGCTTATATTCACTTGTCCTCGCTCTTCTTGAAGGTTGAAGGTAAGCGCTTTGTTCTCGCCGGGAGCTAGCGTGATCCGCTGGCTTTGTGAAATGAATCCGGTTTTTTCATACTTGACGATATGTGGCGTATTCGCATCCACACGAGATTTTGTATCAGTCGGTTTATTATTTACTGTAAGTACGCCGCCTTGAGGGTCTGTCGAAACTGTTATCTGTGCTTGAAGGGGTTGAAGGTTATAGTTTCTTGTCGGGTTAGGGCGTTGGCTAGTGACTTCAATAGTGTCTTCCAATGGCTCTAGCCCTGACTTCGTCACGACAATTTCGTACTTACCGCCATTCATATTAATAGAAAGTGGCGTGACACCCATATCTTTACCGTCAAGGGAGACATTGGCACCAGAAGGGCTTGAGTTTATGCTAATTGCGCCCTTAACTGGAGAAAGTGAAATAACTTGTTCAATTTCCTGCGCGATATCTGCATCAAATTGGATCTCACCCGTTTCATAATGCGGATGACTGGCGCTCGCTCTGTAGCTGCCCTTTTTTAATTCCGTTACGTAGGTTCTCGATACCGCTACTTTCTCAGCGTTTAAATGCCAGGTTATTTCACTCAACGAAGGGGAGGTTGATAGGGTGACTTTTGCCGGTAAAGGAACGAGCGTAACATTAATAGTGCTTGGCGAGTTGTCGTTAATAACAACCGTGGCATCTTGATATTTTGGGGCCGAAACCTGGACTTCAGCATGGCTACCAAACACGTAAAGCTTGTCACTAATGAACATCGCACTACCACTTAAAACAGCAAATTGCGGATTTTGTGCTGCACGTTCTGGAGAAACTGCAAAGGCATAACCTTTGGTAAGAAACAGCCAGCCAAAATAAACAACGAGAACGGCGGCCAGTCCTATTAATGAAGCTATAGCAACGCCCTTTCTTCGCTTCTTTCCTTTGGCAATGGCGTCATCAATACTGCTCACTAGATAGGTCCTTATACTTTTTCAGTACATACAACATGTACTGATAGGTTGGTGTCTGACGGTGAAACTACAATCTCTTGAATGGTTGAGCGATAACCCTCGCGGCTCCCTTCAATGCGATATGTACCAGGTTTCAGCTGAATGGTTTTTGTTTTTACTTCCCCCACGAGACCTACTCCAAGTACTTTAATATAGGTATCGTTATCCGACGTTATCGTTACGGAACGGGGCTGATTGATATTGTCGATCACTTGCTCAAGCGAAGATATTTGGGCACGCAGTTTTGCGCTTTTTTCTGCATGTGAACCTGCTCGCGCAATGTCTTTAAGGGCTAGATTTCTGACGTTGTTATCCGATAAACGTTCTGGCCGCCTTTGGTAAGCGCTCAAGCTTTTTTCTGCATCGAGTATGGCTTCGGCATTTTGTTTTGCCTCAAGTAAAGCAGGGCTGGCTGGAAAGCTAGCGAGGCCTTTATTAGCTAGCAGCTTTACGGTTTGCCATTCATCTGCGCTGACAAACAAGGCGACTTGATTTTCAATTTTCTGCTGCTCTTGTGAAGCAATTAAAGACGCGAGCTTTTTACTAATGGTGGCAAGCTCACTGCTTGAAGCTTTTAGACTTTTGGCGTCATTGAGGAATTCTGCGGCAGCAGGGTAGTCACCTTGCTCGATAGCTCGATTTGCCTGAGCTAGCAGCGTATCAAATCGGCTGTCTTGCAATTGCCGGTTAATAGCATCAAGTGCTTGCTGTGCGTCCTTACGGGCAGGATCTAACTGTACTATTTTTGCGTACGCTTCGCGCTGTTTGCTGATGTTGTTTTCGACCTTACCAATGCGTGCCTGCTCGTAGGCGTCTTGCACCTCGTCAAATACATCAATGCGTTGCTGCAAAATGTTGGCTTTTTCGAAATCAGGGTTTATCGTTAACGACGTTTTGTTTAGGTTAAACGCACTTGAAACATTTCCGTTATTGAAGGCAAGGAGGGCGTCTTCATAAGGTTGAGTGTAGGCGTTTTCGTAGTCAGTATTTATTGTGTTAACTGAGCTCTTTATATCATCCAGTGCATTCATAACTGCGCCGTAGTTGGATGCGCCATATTCATTAAACGCGGTATTCAACTTGCGCTCAACTTCACTCGCTTTTTCTAGGAACATCTGGGAGTGCGAAACGCGACTAACCAAGTCGTTTACACTTTGTTTTGACTCACTAAGCGCCATTTGAAGGGCTTTTCGTTCTTCTTCATTAACTTCCACAGCGGGTGTAGCTTTTGCGGTTTGGGGGACTGCTGTTGTGTCATCCGTAACGTTCGATGTGACAGTAGGCATATATGAGATAAGGAGCACGCCTGCGACGCCTATCAACATGATCAGTGAAAAACCGAGCAGTGACTTTTTTATGAGTGCCTTTTTCTTTGCTCTGCTTTGCTCTATTTGTTGCTCAACGCTTGGCATGCGTAACCCTTTACTCTCTAACTTAACAATAGAATAGATATCTTATTTAATGGTTTTGATAACACCAACGACTGGGCTTATAGCGCAGTCATTGGTGTGGATTCCATGTCATAGATATCTTTAAGGCGAGCGCGAAGCTGGTAGTATTGTTCGCTTGCTGTGCCTTGAAGCTCAATTCGTTGATTGTCTATTTCAACAATTTGATCGGCTACCTGAATATCAAGGTTTTGACCCATTTCATCGAATAGATCCCGTTGGGCGTGAAGCTCTTTGTTAGTTTTGATTGCTTCACTCAGTGTGCCAATTGCGGCAATACCAGCACCTGCAGCAGCTACTTGACCAGCCGTTGAGCTAGAGTTAGAGCCTAAAAGCACTGACGCGACTGCGAATAACCCTGCCGTGACTTGTTGTGTGGTGCGCTCTGCTTCAAGTTCTCTGATTTTCTTGGCTTCAGGAAGTGTCTCTTTCTGGTACTTACGGTATGGCTCTTCAGTGGTTACCCAAAAAGAATCATAGGTTTCTTGAAGGCTATCAATAAATTGTTCATCTTTTGCCTGTATGGCGCGCACGCGACGAAGCATTGGATCGCTATCTGAAGGCGCACTTACTAGCTCAATCTCACCTCTTCTGCCTTGAGTAAGGTATTGGCTAAACGACTCAGGGCTATACATTTGTGCGTAGCGCAGGTCTGACACCATTTGCACTTCTTGCTTGTAAGCATCGGATTTCTTTATAAGCAAATCATAAACGAATTTTGCAATTTGCTCGAAAACTGGGCCGTTAGGGTTTTCGCCGCGAGACATGGCATCGCGATACCAGCCTTCACTTACGCGGTATTCAAATTCTTCTTCACCCCACACTGTGTTTTTAGCGTCCATCACTTTCACGCCAATTTCTACAGTTTCAGTATCTGAGTAATTAATTTTGCCCAGCACGTAAACATCGGCAAGTGCAGAAGCATCTGGCGTTACGTTAATGCTGCCGAAAGATTTGGTTTCACCTAGGGCTTCTTTGGTTGCTATCGCAAAGCGGTTAGCTTCTAAGCGACGCACTTGAGGCCAAATCCCTTCCTCTTCTATTTCATCGTAATCGATAGTGCCATCACGTTCTGTTGGAAAGCCCGGGTCAAATACAGGTATGGCAACATCCATGTAAATTTCGGAGTTGTAGTTGTAGGTATTTTTTTGTGCGCCTAACGCCTGACCGCCTCCTGGGCCTACCATAGATGGTCCTACACTGGTGACATTAGTCTGCGTTGAGCCACATCCGCTCAAGAGTATAAACGATGCTGTTGCGACCACGGTAAACAGGGCCTTGGGTTTAAATGAAGACATATCCTTTCCTTCCTCTGATTTTTTATTTACAACCGTATTGCTCTTTTAATGCTTGGAAATGCGCCTTTTCAGACTCAGTTGTTGCTCCTTGCAAGCCGGCAATTACGGCGTCACATACCGCTGAACTTCCACCTTTCGCTTGTCCTCCAACAGACTGTTTTGAAGGATCTGAACTTGAAGTGGTTGTTTGTGTATTCGTCGATGATTCTTGAGACTCAGTGCTGCTTTGTGAGCTTGACTGCCCAGCGCCTGCCCCCGAAGATGATGTGCTCGAGGTATTACCCGCACCAGCGCCTTGCCCTGTACCTTGACCCGCCGCGCTAGCTACGCTTTGTGCGCTCGATTGCGCCGCTGCGTTCATGCATTCTTCGCTTTGGTTTAGCGCGCCAAATAAGGAGTCGTCTAACGCTTGTATTTTCTCCGCTTCTGTCATCGTAGATAGATCTTGTTCGCCAAAATCGAGAACGGCGCAATCTTGATAATAGGTAGGGGCTTCGCTCGTTTGAGCGCCAGCTGAAGCAAAAATGAGTGCATTAAGCAGTAATGCTAGTGGCAAATAATACTGCATGGCGAATAAGTCCTTTTAATCTGATTTGAGGTGGTTCATATATTACCCTCCATCCTTACAGCAGTTATACCACTCTTTTACTTAAGACTAAACTCAGTTTTAAACATGCACAGGTAAGTTTTCATATTCAGAAAATAAAAAGCCGACGAAACAGGAAGCTTTCGTCGGCTTTAGCGTTGGGTTAATTAAGGCCTACTAGTTTATGTTATTTATTACTACAGGCCTTTGGACGCAGAATTAATGCTCCCAATGATAGTGGTGCGCTTTCGCTTCTACATCATCTGCCGTTTGTTGCGGCATAAAGGTGGCATTGTCTTGCTCAAAGAAAAACGGTTTACGTTTTTTCTTACTGCCCACTTCGTTCATGGTGGCCGACTCATATACGCGTCCATTTAGTACAGTGTATTCTACGAATTCACTCTTTCTAATGTCGCTTAATACGTCGCCATCAAT
>Ga0160422_10002717_pt1 | contig 11047 bp, 7 predicted proteins | sample Fk160mmetaG_FD_108192 | JGI IMG/M metagenome (GOLD analysis project Ga0160422, IMG submission 108192) | Marine microbial communities from the Central Pacific Ocean - Fk160115 60m metaG | ecosystem: Environmental > Aquatic > Marine > Oceanic > Photic zone | place: The Central Pacific Ocean... | reverse complement strand
GCTCCTTGATTGGCTGGCCGCCGACTTTGTGGAGAACGGGTGTACCTTCAAGCGTCTACACCGTCTCATAATGAGCTCAAGGGCCTACCGGCAATCGGGAACACATCCGGATATTGCGATGCTCAAAGAGAGTGATCCGGATAATCGTTTGCTGACTTATTTTGCCCCGCGCCGGCTCACTGCCGAGGAAATTAGGGACTCTCTGCTTTTTGCAACAGATGAGCTGGTGCCTGCCCTTGGCGGAATACCTGTCATGCCGGAGATAAACCGCGAGGTTGCACTGGCGCCACGGATGATTCAGTTCTCGATTGCTCCGGCGTGGCAACCCTCCCGGACGCCGATGGAGAGAAACCGGCGTACAATCTACACCTACCGGGTGAGGGGCCTGCCCGATCCTTTCCTCAATCTCTTCAATCGCCCTACTACAAATGAGTCCTGTGAGGAAAGACATTCAGCTGCTGTGACTCCACAGGTGTTTACGTTGTTGAACAGCGATGTCATGACCGACCGTTCGATCGCCCTTGCCCTGCGTCTTGAAGCTGAGGCCGCTGGCCTCGCACGGCAGGTTGAACTGGCATTCCAGCTTATTCTCGGACGATCTCCAGATCTGTTGGAACAGCAGAGGTTGCAGGAGTATGTAAGCGACATGACTGGTTATCATCGCAGGAGGCCGGTCCAGAAAAAAACGTATCCCACCAGAATAGTCCGGTCTCTTGTTGAAGAGCTTTCGGGCAAGCCTTTCAGCTACGAGGAAATCCTGCCGGTGTATGAAAATTATACCCCGGACCGGAAACCGACGGATGTTCCTCCTGACACGCGGGCACTGGCTGATCTTGCTCTTCTTCTGTTCAACAGCAACGAGTTCCTCTATGTTTACTGAAGCGTCATGAACCGATCAATCTGCGCCAGGCCCATTTCCAACCCTGCGACCCGCCGCGAGTTTCTCTATGGTCTCGGGGCTTCGCTGGGGGCGGTAGCAATGAGCGATCTTCTTGCGAGGGAGAGTGCCGGGGTCGTGACCTCCAACTCCGCGATGCATGATCCAAAGGCCAAAGCTTGCATCATGTTATTCATGGAGGGAGGGCCGGGGCATATGGATACCTTCGACCCCAAGCCCAAACTGAATGATCTTCACAAGGCCGAATCGAAGCTGAACCGGGGACTCGACAGTGGGTTCAAGTTTTTCGTGGGGAGTCCATTCCAATTCCGCCATGTCGGTCAGTCTGGAATTGAAATGTGCGACCAGTGGAAGCATCTCTCCGATCCCTACGTCGCCGATGAGCTCTGCAACTACCGTGGATGTCAGGCGGAATCGTTGAATCATCCGGAGGCTCTGTTCCACATGAATACCGGAAGTCGCCTCGGTGCGGATCCCGCTCTGGGAGCATGGGTGAATCACGGCCTCGGAACAATGAACGAAAATTTGCCAGGGTATGTCGTCATGACTGAGCTGGCGATGCCGCAGGGTGGTCCCGGGAACTGGAGCAATGGATTTCTTCCTGCCCGGCATCAGGGGACTCGCTTGCGCCCTGAAGGTTCTCCTATTCTCAACTTGAACTCACCTTCCTACAAGGATCGTGGCCATTTGCGCCGAAGTCTTGATGAGTTGGCATTTCTCAATAGAAAACACCAAGAGAACCATCCTCAGCACGAGGATCTCGCGGCGCGCATGGAGAGCTACGAACTGGCGTTCCGGATGCAGATGACTGTTCCCGGGGCCATGGATCTGAAGAGTGAGTCCGATTCAGTGAAAGAGATGTATGGCTTAAACAGTCAGGAGACGGCCTCCTTCGGAAGGCAGTGCCTGATGGCGAGGCGACTCGTGGAAAAGGGAGTCAGATTTGTTCAGATCTTCAGTGGAGGATGGGATAGCCACGACTATCTGGAACGTGGTCATAGCGCCCGGATTCGAAGTGTTGATAAGCCAATGGCAGCCCTCATCAGAGATCTCAAGGCCAGGGGAATGCTGAACGATACGCTGGTGATTTGGACGGGCGAGTTTGGGCGGACCCCCGACAACAATAAACGAGGGGGAGTGTATTCCCTTGGGAGGGGGCATAACATCGATGCGATGTCCATGCTGATGGCAGGAGGTGGAGTGAAGAAAGGTTCCGTGGTCGGTGGCACTGATGAGCTTGGTGCCAGGGCTGTCGAGTGCGTTCACCCCATCCGGGACCTCCACGTAACCCTGCTACACCTGCTGGGGTTGGATGATAACAAGCTCACCTATTTTCATGCGGGCCGATACAAGCAATTGAGTCAGTTCGGGGGCAAGGTTATCAGTGATATTATCGGCTGAGCTGGTGGCAACGCCTCCGGTTCGGTCGACAGCAGGCGGACTGCAGGGCATCGCGGCCTCAGGTCATGGTCGGGATCAGGAAAAAGAGAGTTCGCGCTTGATTGCGCAGAGACGTTCCTTCCGCTAGTGATCTCAACTGCATGAAACCAAGTAAGCTATCGCTTTTCGGGCATCTGCTGCTGGCCACATCTCTTGCTGCCGGCGCGGAGAGTGAGAAAGAGATTTTTAGAAAGGATATCTTCAGTCGAAATACGGATGGGTATCATACCTACAGAATTCCTACGATGGTGGTGACAGCAGGTGGATCCGTGCTTGTCTTCGTGGAGGGTCGTAAGACTCATCGAAGGGATCATGGGGATGTTGATCTGCTGATGAAGAGGAGCGAGGATGGTGGTCGAACATGGTCACCACAACGGCTCATTCATGAGGAGGGTGGCGATGCCCTTATCAGAGTTGGTAATCCATGCCCGATTGTTGAAAGAGATGGTAAGACGGTGCACCTGCTTTTTACCCGGAACGGACCAGATTGTCTTTTTTACACGAGGACTACGGATGAAGGGGAAAGCTGGACGCCGTTTGTAAGGACATCTGATGACCCCTCGGCCCGTGAGTACGAGGAGGGTAATTTTCTATCTGACTTTGAGGGTTCACCGGTAGGAGTTGGGGCAGGCCCGGTTCACGGGATTCACACCAGTATGGGTCGCCTGATTGCGCCCTCCTACATTGGGCGCAGAGTGAACGGAGAGGGCAGGGGTCAATCATGCATTATCTATTCGGACGATAATGGAAAGAGCTGGAACGCAGGTGGGGTAGTTCCGTGGGTTCCTGAGTTCCGTCATGGGGAATGCACTGTTGTTGAACGGAGCGATGGATCCCTTCTCATGAACATGCGGACAGCGGCTCCCAGCTTGTATTCATATGGCTTCCGGCTGACATCGGTGAGTGAGGACCAGGGCATGACCTGGTCCAAGCCGGTGGTAGATAAGAATCTTCCTTGTCCGGCCTGTCAGGCCAGTCTTCTGAGATTCAGTAGCGATGAGATCCTTTTTCTTAATCCTGCCGTAAATCATCGTGGTGGATTTTCTATCTGGAGCCGGAAGCGCCTGACCTTGCGGGTGAGCCGGGATGAAGGCCGAAGCTGGGGTGCAAGTCGGATCGTAAATGAGGGTCTTTCAGGCTACTCAGACCTGGCAATTGGCAGCAACGGACATATTTACTGCCTTTATGAAAATGGCGAAAGGGATTACTGCGAGAAGATCACCTTTCTCGAACTGGAGCGCTCCTGGCTCGAAGTGAAGTGATGTCCAGTCATCGTTCGAGGGTATCGTTCTCAAGAAAGATGTCATCAGCTGTGCCGAAAATAGAATCTGGTCCGGCGGACGAGAATTCCATCAGGGTTCCCGAGATCCGCTTTGTTGCTAATCTCTGGACTCTCACCGGGTATCCCTCGCCCAATGGGGAGTGGTCTCTGGAGGAGAAAGTCTCGGCCATCAAGGTTGCCGGTTTCGACGGAGTGAATGACAGAGGAAGTGAAAAGTTACGAGGACTTCTCGAGAAACACGAGTTGGGTTTTTCGGGGCTTTTCGATGCCAATGACCCAGCAGAATATCGCGATCTCATCCGGGCACAGATGGACTGTGGTGCTTCTACTATCAACGTTCAGTTGTGCGACCACGACACGCCCGTTGTGGAGGCGATTGAGAAAACGTGCCTCCTCATGGAGGAGGATGAACGGCAGGGGGCCAACGTTCATATCGAGGTTCATCGCGACACCTGCACGGAGACGCCGGAGAAGGCCTATGCGATTGCGGACGGCTATCGCCAGGCTACCGGAAAAACACTCAGGATGAATATCGACCACTCTCATCCTGCGATCGTCAAGCATCTGCGGCCGGCTGATTTCGAATCACGATTGCTTGATCGGCCTGATTTGCTGCAGCACGGAAATCTTCTTCACTGCAGGCCCTTTAACGGGCATCATTGCCAGATTCCCGTGACCGACGGAGCCGGTTCTCTGACCCAGGAGTTCCGGGACTACCTGCCATTCGTGGCAGGTGCTTTTTCCTGTTGGCTGGAGGGGCCATGTCCCCGCAATACCCTGTGGGTGGTCCCCGAACTGGGCCCGGTCTCAAGTGGCTACGGAATCAGCACCTGGCCTCCGGTATGGGAAGATTGCATCGTAGCCATGGGGGAGATGAGGAAGGTGTGGAATGGTTTGCACCGCGAGGGGTCAGTGGAAGATCATGATTCAGCGTAGGGCGCTGGAGCTTGCCAAGCGCCTGCTCTGAAGCGAGGGTCGGGGAGTGCCGGAGAGAGGAGACAAGGAGGTAAGGGTTGTTCGTGGTGGGCAACGAGATTGCGGGGATTCGGACCGGGTCGCCCTTGAGGAGCCCTTGCAGCTTGTCGTCAACGGCCATGCGGTGGCAGTTCTCATGCGGACACCGGGGCATGACGAGGAATTATCCGCGGGGTTTCTGTGGACCGAGGGGATTATCAGCAGTCCGGAGCAGATTGCGAAGGTGGATCTTGAGACAAGGAAGAACCATGCCCTTGTCTTCCTCGATGATAGAGTCGAGGTGGATCTTGGCCGTCTTACCCGTCACCTTTTCAGTGCTTCCTCATGTGGTCTTTGTGGCAAGGCCAGCATTGAAGCGATAACCTCCCTGCACGATCCAGTGGAAGATGGGCCCGTTTTTCCTGAGTCGAGCATACTCGGGGCGCCGGGGTCCATGCGGTCAGCCCAGGAGACCTTTGAAAAAACGGGAGGACTTCATGCTTCGGGGATGTTTAGTCGAGAGGGTCGTCTCCTTGCCCTGCGAGAGGATATTGGGCGCCATAACGCGCTGGACAAGCTGCTCGGATGGGCGCTGCTTCATGAGCAGGATCTCTCTGAAAACTTTGTTCTGATGTCGGGTCGTCTCTCATTTGAGCTGATGCAGAAGGCGCTTGCTGGACGTCTCCCGCTTGTTGCGGGGATTTCCGCGCCATCTTCTCTGGCAGTTGAATTCTCGCAGGAGTCCAATCAGACTCTCGTAGGTTTCTTGCGAGCTCCTCAATACAACCTGTACAATGGAGCAGAGCGGGTAGCAACCGGGGATTAAAACAGAGCGGGTATCCTCATCTTTCTGATGCTGGTTTTCTTTAAAGCGGTTGCAAAGTAATCCGTGCTGGCCGATGACTTCGGGAAGATGAAACTACTTCTGGCCTGTGCACTGACAGCTTTCCTGAGCGTGACCGGATCAGCTCATCCCGGAGGGCACTACGCCAAGGATCCCTTTCGGCAGCTTGACGAGATCCTTCCGGATCCCAATGAAGTTCGAGGCCCCAACGGGGCCCCTGGACCCGAATACTGGCAGCAAAGAGCGGATTACAAGATCAAGGTAGTCCTTGATGACCAGAAGCAGCGTATCATTGGCTCCGAGACCATCACTTACACGAACAATTCCCGCATGCCGCTTAACTACCTGTGGGTCCAGCTTGACCAGAACCGGTTCGAGCCTCAGGCGCTGGGGCACCAGGCTATGGAAGCTCCCGATTTCGATAGTGTTGGATTCCGGACCCTGCGCAGTGAATTTTCACGTGAGGGTTTCGAGGGGGGGTATCGAATCAAGTCTGTCCATGACGGCAATAACGAACCTCTGCCTTACTCCATTGTTGATACCATGATGCGGGTGGAGGTGTCCGTCAGGCCAGGGGCGACTACGATCTTCGGAATCGACTGGGAGCACAATATCGTGAATGCGAAAGCGATCAGGGCGAGGGGCGGCTACGAGTATTTCAAGGAGGACGACAACTATATTTATACTATTGCACAATGGTACCCGCGGGTCGCAGCATTTACCGATGTCAATGGTTGGCAGAACAAGCAGTTTCTCGGGCGTGGCGAATTTGCACTCGAGTTCGGTAATTATGAAGTTTCACTGACAGTACCGGCGGATCACGTTGTAGCGGCCACCGGAACGCTCGCAAACCCCGGGGAGGTTCTCAGTGCTGCTCAAGAGAAGCGCCTGAAGGAGGCGGAAGGTAATGATAAGCCTATCTATATCGTGACGCCAGAGGAGGCGAAGGAGAATGAAAAGAGCAGGTCCGAGGAGAGTAAAACATGGGTTTTCCGGGCTGAAAATGTGCGTGATTTTGCCTGGGCTTCCTCAAGGAAGTTTATCTGGGATGCTGCCCACGTCCGGGTGGGAAATCGGGAGGACCGCGTCTGGGCGATGTCCTTCTTCCCCAAGGAAGGGGATCCGCTCTGGAGCAAATATTCCACTCACTCCGTAATTCATGCCCTGCAGGTATTCTCCAACCATACCTTCGATTACCCCTACCCGGTGGCGATTTCTGTCCACGGGCCGGTGTTCGGAATGGAATACCCCATGATCTGTTTCAATGGCCCCCGTCCTGAGGCGGATGGGACCTATTCGCGCCGAACCAAGTATGCCCTGATCTCGGTTGTGATTCATGAGGTGGGACACAACTGGTTCCCAATGATCGTTAACTCAGATGAGCGACAGTGGACGTGGATGGATGAGGGTCTTACGACTTTCTGTCAATTCCTGGCCGAACGGGAATGGGAAGAAAAATATCCCTCACGCAGAGGAATGCCTCCCAGCATTGCCAGTTACATGAAACGGGACGACGAAATGCCCATCATGACGAACTCGGAATCCCTCCGCTACTTCGGCAGTAACGCATACGCAAAGCCAGCGGTAGCCCTGAATATTTTGCGGGAGTCCGTGCTTGGGCGCAAAAATTTTGACTATGCGTTCAAGGAGTATGCCAACAGGTGGAAGTTCAAGCGCCCGACTCCTGCCGATTTTTTCCGCAGCATGGAGGACGCCTCGGGAGTTGATCTCGATTGGTTCTGGGCGGGATGGTTCTACACCACAAAACATGTCGATATTGGAATCAAGGGAGTGAGACTCTACCGGATGAACACGAAGGACCCGGATGTGGAAAAGCCGAGGGAGAAAGCCGAGAGGGACGAGGAAGATGCCAAGTTTCTGACGAATCAGCGCAACAGCGGGATCAAGAGGTATACGGACCAGTATCCTGAACTCCTCGATTTTTATAATGAGAATGACGAATACGACGTCACAAGGACGGACCGGGATGAATTCCAGGATTTCCTGAAAAAGTTGGAAGAGCATGAGAGGGAGATTCTCGAGGAGAACCGCTTCTTTTATCAGATTGACCTGACCAACGAGGGAGGTCTGGTCATGCCCGTCGTCCTGAAGGTGTGCTACGCCGATGGAGAAGAGAAGGTGATGCGCCTCCCGGCGGAGTTGTGGAAGAGAGAATCCCGCGAAACGTCCAAGCTCCTTCTCTCGAAGAAGGAGGTCGTTCGTATCGAACTCGACCCGAATCTTGAAATAGCGGATGCGGATCGCGCTAACAACGAGTGGCCGGCACGGCCTGAGGAGCTGAGCTTTACTCTTGAGAAGGATGAGAAGAAAAACCTGATGCAGCGATTGAAGGAGGAAAACGGGAAGGCGGAGAAGGAAAAGGAGTAGACATTTTATCCCGATTGCCGTCGAAAAGCGCGGCTTCAACCTTGGATCTTGAAAAGCGAAGTCCCTGAATCATGCTGGGGGGGTGATCGCGGAGACAGGAACGCTTGGGGTGGAAACACAGGGAAAAGGGACTTACGAAATCACCCAAGAGGTGGCGGAAGTTGTGCGGAGTTCGGGAGTTTCGGAGGGCAGTGTGACAGTCTTCGTCAGGCATACCAGTGCGAGTCTGGTGATCATGGAAAATGCGGATCCCAGTGCGCGCACGGACCTGGAGGAATTCTTTGAGCGACTTGTGCCCGAGGATTCGGACTACTTTATCCACACCATGGAGGGTCCCGACGATATGCCCTCACACATCAGGATGGCCCTGACGCGGACCAGTGAAGTGATTCCGGTTACAAGGGGGCGGATGGTCCTTGGAACGTGGCAGGGTATTTTTGTGTTTGAACACAGAAGGGCACGGCACAGGAGAGAGATTGTAGTGAGTGTGGTTGGGAACTAGCGCTTGGGTTCGATCTGCGGGGCAATCTCCTCTGGCATGGCAGCTTTACGGAGTTGCATGCTGTTACTTTGCTGGTTGCGCGGGTGACGTGGCGCACACTAGGCTCTGGTGTGGACGAAAAGGTTTCACAGTTGATCGACCTGGCCCTCGTCGAGGACATAGGATCCGGCGATGTGACCGCGAAATATTTCGTTCCAGAGGCGCATCACGGGAGGGCCTTTCTTGTAGCGAGGTCGGACGGGATTGTCTGCGGAACCGAAATTGCGGCAGAAGTTTTCTGCCGGGTAGATCCCGGATGCGATATCCGGGTGATCTTACCGGATGGATCGGGTGTAGCTCCCGGAGACCGGATTCTGGAGGTGACTGGAAAGGCCCGTTCCCTGCTCACGGCGGAGCGGACGGCCCTCAATTTCATCCAACGCCTTTCCGGGGTGGCGACCAGAACAGGATTGTTTGTAAAGGCCGTGACAGGCACCGGCGTTTCCATCCTCGATACCAGAAAGACGACACCTGGATGGCGGCTTCTTGAAAAAGCGGCGGTGGTCTCAGGAGGAGGTCACAACCACCGCATGGGCTTATATGACCGGGCGATGGTGAAGGATAATCATCTCCTCGTGGAGGGAGCAGCAGAAGGAATGAGTCGAGCGATTCTGGAAATCAAGAGAGAACATCCGGACATAGCAGTCGAACTCGAGGCAGATACTCTGGAGCAGGTGGAGGTCTTCCTCAGCATGGATGGGGTCGATTATCTGCTGCTCGACAATATGGGGAACGAGAGCATGAAAAAGGCGGTTGAAATGCGAGGTAAGCGGAAAAGACCGATCCTTGAGGCCAGTGGCGGGGTAAGCCTTGATACCGTGAGGGGAATTGCAGAAACAGGGGTGGATTGCATCTCGGTCGGCGGGCTGACGCATTCTGCCGTTGCTCTGGATCTCGCCCTGGAATTCGCCTCTTTGCCGGGATCGAACCGAGGAGAAGCGGGTAGGATTTGAGAAACGAGCGCCGATCGGAGGGGCTCGAATTCGAAGGATCGGGGAGGGTGCCTTCAGGTGAGGAATCCGCTACTTTCTGGACATCCACGGAACTTTTGGTTCTGGAAGGGCGGAATCAGGATCCGGATTCCCGCGGGGCTGCAGAGGAGGAGATCGACTGGTTCCTCTGCTTGGATCCTGCAGTTTCCCACCTCGATCACCCTTCTGAGAGTCCGAATGTCTTGAAATCAGGGTCCTCGTGGGTTTTTCTCCGCCGGGAATGGCAGAACTCAGCAAGGCATATGAACCTCGCGAGGTAGAGGAAAAGTGGCACCGGAGGTGGTTGGAGTCTGATTGTTTTCGTGCTGATGAGAACTCCGGAAAGCCGGCTTACTCCATTGTTATTCCTCCTCCAAATGTCACAGGAATTCTGCATATGGGCCATGTCTTGAACAATACGCTTCAGGACATCCTTTGCCGCCGGGCCCGGCAGGAGGGGAAGGAAGTACTATGGCTACCCGGCACAGACCATGCGGGCATCGCCACCCAGACCAAGGTTGAGCAGAAGCTCAGGGGTGAGGGGAAGACGAAGCATGATGTGGGGCGTGAGAAGTTCCTTCAGATGGTCTGGGAGTGGAAGGAGCATCATGGAGGAATCATTATTGAACAGTTAAAGCGGCTTGGATGCTCCTGTGACTGGAGCCGGGAACGCTTTACCATGGATGAGGAATATTCCAGGGAAGTTCAGCAGGTCTTCGTCCACTTGTTTCAAAAAGGGCTGATTTACCGCGGAAAGAGAATGGTGAACTGGTGCCCGGTATCGCTCACTGCACTGTCTGATGAGGAGGTAGAGATGAAGCCGCAGAGCTCAAAGCTCTACTTCATGCGGTATGAGCTGGTGGACGAGCCCGGGCAATACCTCAGGATTGCCACTACGCGACCGGAGACTCTGATGGGAGATACAGGAGTTGCAGTGAATCCCAAAGACCCGCGCTATGGTCATCTTGTTGGGAAGAAGGTGCGACGGCCGTTCCCCGACGCGGAAATACCTATCGTAGCCGATGAACATATTGACATAGAATTTGGAACCGGAGTCCTCAAGGTGACCCCTGCGCATGACAAGGCAGACTTTGAGATCGGGCTACGACACGACCTTGAGATCATTGAGGTTCTCAACCCGGACGGTAGCGTTAATTGCCCCGCTTGTCCCGATTTGCATGGGATAGACCGTTTTGAGGCGAGGAAGCTTGCTGCTGCCAAACTGGAGGAGCTTGGTCTTCTCGACCAGGTCGAAGACTATGAGAATAATGTCGGGTTCTCGCAACGGGCAGGTGTCCCAATTGAGCCACGAATTTCGATGCAGTGGTTTCTCAGTTATCCGGAGGTCGAGCGAGCTACCAGGGTTGTGGCAGAAGGTGAGATCCTGTTCCGCCCCGAACGGTGGAAGAAGACATACCTTCACTGGCTCGAAAACATTCAGGACTGGTGTATCAGTCGTCAGCTCTGGTGGGGGCATCGGGTCCCGGTATGGTATCTCAGGGAAAAGGTGGAATCACTGCAGGAGGCAGAAAGCCTCGATCTTTCTCATCTCGAGAGTGGAGAGATTTACGTCGGAGTTGATCCGCCGGATGGTGGGAATTCGGAATGGGTGCAGGACGATGATGTGATGGATACCTGGTTCAGTTCATGGCTGTGGCCCTACGCAACAATGGATGAGCCCACGCAGGCCAAATTCTATCCCACGGTAGATCTCTGCACGGGACCTGAT
>Ga0160422_10002716_pt1 | contig 11048 bp, 5 predicted proteins | sample Fk160mmetaG_FD_108192 | JGI IMG/M metagenome (GOLD analysis project Ga0160422, IMG submission 108192) | Marine microbial communities from the Central Pacific Ocean - Fk160115 60m metaG | ecosystem: Environmental > Aquatic > Marine > Oceanic > Photic zone | place: The Central Pacific Ocean... | reverse complement strand
TCCAAGGATCCAGCTTTGAAATCGCCGCCTTCTTTCTTTGATAAGGGAACAATACGCACTCCCGATGTTACGTAACCGATGCCGCTATACCCAACACCAAAGCGGTCAGCCGTTATACCTTGGACCACCGAGGCGGACCCTGGCTGCTCTTTTACTTGATCCTTGTAATCCCCTTTATAGAGCGCGTGATCTTTGAAAAAACCATACGTACCTGAAGCGGAATTGCGACCATACAAACTGATCGGTGCGCCAGCCCAGGCTCCTTTTAAACCGAGTTGACCCCAAACGGTAATATCTCTGGCGTATTCACTTCTCCGCGTTTTGGAAAAGATAGCATCGACCTGTGGCAGGCTCAACCCCTCAATCGGATTGTCTTTATTGACGAAGACGGCCAGGGCGTCAAGTGAAGTCCGCATGGGCGTTGGCTTGTAGCCAAACTGCTGTTCAAACTTATCCTCTTCGGTTGACTTCATAGGACGAGACATCGGACCAAACTGCGCTGTACCTTCTATCAATGCGGGTGGAGCCGTACTCGACCCCTTACCTTCGATTTGAATTCGCACATTAGGATAGAATTTGCGAAATCCCTCTAACCACAGGGCCATTAGATTGTTCATCGTGTCTGACCCGATGCTGCTGGCATTGCCCGATATACCGCTCACTTTTGCATAGGGCTTAATCCGCTCGTCAACAGACATCTGCTGGGCATTCACCACACTCACCAAGCCGAAGCCCGAGACTAGGACGGCCATTACTAATTTCTTCACGTTTTGCTCTCCATTTTTAAATGAAAACTGATTGTTACAAACATTGCTCTCGATTGTTACGATTTCATTACTCTAAGATGAATGCTTTGTGACAAACTATTAGAATTTAAAGTAAACAGTCATCCGCCCCTGTATGTTGGGGTCACCTGTGTCAGGCATCTCGATGTAGATATTTGGCATCCAGTGTACGTTGTTTCGAGGACTGTGATCAATTCCAGCAATAGTCAGCATGTCGGTGACGTCCTCTCCGCCACTTTGCACCGCATCAAACCGCGCAAATGCCTTTATTTTTTCCGCAATAGGCTGCGAGCCAAATATTGAGAAACCCGATATGGTTTCATCCCCGCCCCCCGTTCCAGATTCATTGGTGCGAGAGAATAACTCAACGCCGCCGTTAAATCCATCCCCACGATAACCGGCAAATAGCTTCACTGTATTTTCGCTACGACCTTCAGAACGAAAGTTATAGTCAGCATAACCTTCCAAAACAACGGACTCAATCACGTTAAAAGCGAGTGAACCGTATACCTTTTTCCCCTCATCGTCCTCAGATTTTTGCCCAGGGCCATTTCCAACCATCGCAAAGTAAGAGAGCCTGCCCGATTTTCCTTTAAGCGAAACTCCTATATCTGCCGACGAACCAATCTTGTTTAAATCCAAAACGGTTTTTTCTATGGACCGATATCCCCAGGCTTTTTCGGCGTGAGCCCAGGTAGGCGTGCCGGATAGGCCGATATACAAGTCTCCCCCCCACAGGTATCTACCCCATTTGATGTAGGCGTGCTTAACAAAGGGCACCATTTTTTTTCCGCTGCCCAGCCCCGCATCGCTAGCTTCGAGGCGAAAACGAGTAGAAATCTCCTCATCAATGCTCTTATCGTAGGTCAAATACATGCGGCGAAACTTCAACGCGTTTTCGCCTTCCCGCTCCTCCGTATCAGATGAGGCGATGTAGTAATAATCACCAAACATATAACCCGATAATTTTCCATTTTCAGCCTGAGCAGATTCTGCTAGGATGCTAGTAAATAACAGCAACCCATAAATCGTTATCCTATTCATCAATATCCTCCCCTTTGTAATTGTTACAAATGCATACTTGATGTGCTCTTGTATTGTAACATAAGCGCGATTAAGACCATTCTAACGGTCAATCTTCAAGGATAAGTTACACTAATGTTACAGTTAGGTTACAAAGCCGTTTTTTACACCTCAAACCGCTCATTATGCCCCGTAACAAATCTCATGTATTGGCACCGAATCGTAACTCAACTGAAACGTGAATGAAAAGATGCACCCCTATTTTCGTAACATGAAAAATGATGACTTGCTTTAAATCATACGTTTTACACCGTCAATTGAGGGGCTCAGTAACACATGAAATTCATCGTCACATTCATTTTAGGCCTTGCACTGGTTTATGCTTCACCCATAAAAGCCCAAGAAACGGGCACGATATATGGCACCGTTGTAGATCGACAAAATGGCGATCCGCTCATGGGGGCCACTATCTTCTTGGAGGGAACCAATTGGGGCACGCTGTGTGACTTGGATGGATCATTTCGCCTTATGGACATACCGGTAGGAAAATACGTGCTCATAGCGTCTATGATTGGCTATCAGAAAGTGTCTATCACAGGAGTTGAGGTCACAGTAGTAGATGGAGAGCCTCTTGAGGTGACGCTCAGTCCCGAAGCTATTGAGCTTGACGAAGAGGTAGTAGTCGAAGCAAAGGCGCTTCGTAATACGGGGGCTTCTTTGCTGAAAGAACGACAAAAAGCACCAGCTATGAGCGATGCCATTAGCGCAGAAGAAATATCACGATCAGGCAGCGGCGACGCAGCTGAGGCCATGAAGCAGACAACCGGCGCTTCTGTCGTGGGGGGGAAATACGTTTATATCCGCGGTTTGGGAGACCGCTATTCTTCTGTTCAGCTCAATGGATCCTCTCTTCCAAGCGCCGACCCCAATAAAAGGGCGGTCCCGATGGACCTCTTCCCAACCAATTTGCTCGACAATATCGTAACAACCAAGAGCTTTACCCCCGATAAACCGGGCGATTTTACAGGGGGTAGCATTAATATTGGCACCAAAGCATTTCCCGACAATTTTACTCTTTCCGTCTCATCATCTACTGCGTATAACACGCGCAGCTCTCTTAACGACCAATTTCTGACCTACAAAGGGGGCGGATCAGACTGGTTGGGCTCTGATAACGGCACTCGGGACCTGCCACAGGCTCTTAGCGACGGCTCAATTGACATTCCCGACGTAGGTTCAGCTTACACAGATTCAGATATAGCACTGCAGCTAGATCAATATTCAAAGGCCTTCTCCCCCGTCATGGCGCCCAATACAAGTAAATCTAGATTGAATCAAGGATACTCCGTTGCCTTGGGAAACCAGACAACCTTTTTAGGTAAACCGCTGGGCTTTCTAGGCTCTCTGACCTACAGTAACGGCGTTTCTTTCTACGATCAGGGCACATCAGCACGTTGGCAGCTTACCAGTCGAAACGCCAGCACCCTCACCAACAATTACCGCCTGTCGGATGCGCGAGGCTCGCAGGTGATCGCAATTGGCAGCTTAGCGACGCTGTCATACCGCCCAGCCAACGCACATGAAGTGTCTGTGACCAACATGTTGAATCGTTCGGGCGAAGATATGGCCCGCTATTTATACGGAACCTTTCCGCGCGACCTTGAAGAATCTGCCGTGTATGAAACCCGCGTGCTGCAGTTTACCGAACGGCAAATCCATTCCCTTCAGATATCGGGAAAGCACCTGTTTTCCTCACTGCGCGACCTGAAGGCCGATTGGTCTGGTTCACGCGCCACATCACGGCAGGATGAACCCGATCTTCGGTTCTTTACCGATAACTACGTCACGCGGGACAATCGCCCCCTACGCGATGATGAGGGGAACCTACTACGGGACGAGAATGGCACCGTTTTGAGAGGCGAAGTCACCTCTTATTCCATATCTCCTTCCATTTACCCCCTGCCGACGCGCTACTACCGTCAGCTTGAAGAATCCAATAGAGAAGTACAACTCAACCTCACCTTACCTTTTTCCCAATGGCAGGGCCTCAAGGGCAACCTAAAAAGTGGCCTGATGGCTCTTCACAAGGAGCGAACATTCCGCGAAAACCGCTATGAATTTGCCCAAGACAATATTCGCTACGATGGAAATCCAGACACTTTTTTCCAGGCGGAGAATCAAGGCCTCTTATCAAACGAAAATGACCTGTTTCGCTTTGGTAACTTTGTGCAGGATGCTTCACAACTATCGAGTAATTTCGACGGTGAACAGCTCGTCTATGCCACCTATTTCATGGTGGAGTTACCGCTGAGCACGCGCATGAGATTGGTAGGTGGGGCACGAATTGAAAGCACAGAACTCGACGTTATTAGCCAAGACAGCACAAAAACGGAAGGACGTCTTAACTCTGACGACATCCTCCCCTCGTTTAACCTCGTTTACGCGTTAAACGAGAATATGAACCTCCGCACTTCTTATGGACGGACCTTAGCCCGCCCCACATTTCGTGAACTGGCTCCGTTCGCTTCGTTCAACTTTGTGGGAGATTTCATATTCATCGGCAACCCAGAGCTCAAACGCACACTCGTCGACAACGTAGACTTTCGCTGGGAGCGCTTTGGAAAACCTGGAGAGATTTACGCGATCAGCCTGTTTTCCAAGCGATTTCAAAACCCGATAGAGCGCGTTATTCTGACAGTTAACGGTGAGGTCCAGTTCCAAAACGTCGACTTAGCACAAGTAACGGGAATCGAATTTGAGGCACGGCGTAATTTAGGCTTTATCCGTCCATCTTTGGAAAATTTCAACATAGGTGGTAATGCCTCTCTCGTGCGTTCCGAAATCACAATTGGCAACAACGAACTCGCACTGCGCAGAGCGCTAAATCCAGATGCTAAAGATACGCGCGCACTGCAAGGCCAATCCCCATACCTTTTTAATATTGACCTCAGCTACAACAACTATCAAACGGGTACCACGGCAGGTATTTACTACAATGTCTTCGGACGCCGGTTGGAAGAAGTCAGTCTCGGTGGTACGCCAGACGTATATGAGAAGGAACGGAGCACGCTCGATCTTACCCTAGCAAAAAAGTGGGGGCCTTACAAGGCTAAACTGAGTGCCAAGGATATCCTCGACAAAGCCATAGAAAAAAACTACCGATATGCCGGCACGGACTATACCGCTTCCCAATACTACAGGGGCCGCACCTTCTCTCTCGCTCTATCGTATAATATCGAGAAGTAAGCCCCGATATCTTGCCCTTACGTAACTAAGTAAAGCAAGGGCCGGACTCGCATTTAAATAAACGAACCCAAGCTTTACATCCTGCCTTCCGTAATTTAATTGTCGTAATGGGATTTAACCTCGTTTCTCGCATTCTAACGTGCATACTCGATTTTGTTTCCCCTCTTTCGTAACAAACTGTTAACAATCGCGCAATAACCTCGTCACAGGTCATCGCCATTATATAGGCGAGTAAAGACATGTCTCAAACCAAAGAGGACAAGAGACATTTTAATTGAGTCTGATCTGGCCTTATGCACATCCAGACCAGACCAGACCTACCTCAAAGAGGAGGACCGACTGTGCGAAAGTTAATACTTACTGGATGCGTGGCGCTTATGCCCATGACAGCCAAGGCAGCAATCATTGAAGTAACGGATACCGACATTTCAGCCAACACCAACGTCGTGTGGACTGCAGATAACGAGTATATCCTCAACGGTCTTGTCTTCGTATATCCTGGTGCCAGCCTAACTATACAGCCTGGGACCGTTATCATGGGTAAGCCGGGACAAGGTGAAAACTCTTCGGCCCTTGTTGTCGCACGAGGCGGCAAAATTTTTGCCAGCGGCACGGCTGAGGACCCAATCATTTTCACCGCAGAAGCAGATGATGTTAATGACCCGACGGACCTACCCCTGAACACGCGCGGCCTGTGGGGTGGCGTCATTATCCTAGGAAACGCTAGCCTCAATTCTGAATCCGGCGAAACACCCATTGAAGGTATTCCCACCACTGAGTCCCGTGGTATTTACGGCGGCAACGATGATGCCGATAACTCAGGTGTTTTCCGCTATGTCTCCATTCGTTACGGCGGTACAGACATTGGAGCAGGCAATGAGATCAATGGTTTGACTATGGGGGGTGTTGGTAAAGGAACTGTTATTGAATACGTAGAAGTTTACAATAACAAAGATGACGGTTTCGAGTGGTTTGGTGGCACAGTAAACACTAAATATCTCGTCTCTGCATTCAACGGAGATGACGCGTTCGATTATGACGAAGGCTTTCGCGGCAAGGGCCAGTTCTGGTTTGTAATTCAAGATGATGAAACGGGCAACCGTGCCGGTGAACACGACGGCGGCACCTCTCCTGAAGATGGTACGCCCTATGCAACGCCAGCCATTTATAACGCCACCTATATAGGCTCGGGTGAGTTTTCCGTCAATGGCGACAATGACACTGTTTTAGAAATTCGCGACAACGCTGGCGGCCACTACGTAAATAGTATATTCACCGATTTTGCCAACGAGGGAATTGACGTAGAGGATTTGGATTCGGGCGAAGACAGTCGCGCCAGATTAGAGGCGGGCGACTTAAAACTGGCCAACAATATCTGGTGGGGCTTCGGCGCCGGCAATGAGTTGGCCGCCATAGCACCAGACGATTTCGTCGCCGAACACCTAGCCGCAAACGAAAATCGCATTGTAGATCCAATGCTGAACGGAATTTCCCGTGATCCTGATGGCGGTTTAGACCCTCGCCCCATGGTCGGTGGAGCCGCTTACAGCGGTTTAGCCCCTACTCCAGATGATGGATTCTATACTTCCGTCGACTATGCTGGCGCGTTCGGAAGTCAGCTATGGACACAGGGATGGACCTTTTTATCAGAGGCCGGAATCACAGCCTTTGACGAGACGACCCCAACGGTGGTAGCCGAGGAATCGACTCTGGCAGGTATGCCCTCAGCGTTTGCGCTGAGGCAGAACCATCCCAACCCCTTCAACCCAAGCACCAACATAAGCTACTCGCTGGCCAGCTCGGGTTATGTGTCACTGAAGGTATATGATCTCTTAGGTCAACAAGTCGCTACGCTGGTTGAGGGCAACCGCCTGGCCGGTAGCTACCAGGTGCGTCTTGACGCAGCTGACCTATCCAGCGGCATGTATTTTTATCAACTACAGGCAGGTGGGCAGGTTTTTAACCGCAAGATGACCCTGTTGAAGTAGTCCAAGTAGATGCAGTACAAAAAAAGAGGGGCAGGTCAAATGACCTGCCCCTCTTTTTGTTTTTGCCCATTTTCCTATATAACCGTACCCGGCTCTATAACTGCGTCTTTAGGCACCACTACGATCCCGTCGCGAATGTAGTAGTTCTCCCCTTCGGCCTCCATCACATTTTCGTCGTTGCTAATAATCACTCGCTCACCGATGCGCGCATTTTTATCGATAATTGCACGATTAATTGAGGAGTTGGATCCAATCCCAACGTTTGGAACCGACCGGACTTGGTTTCTTTCTATATCGGCTGGAGTCTCATAGTAGTCAGCACCCATCACTACCGAGTTAAAAATCTTGGCGCCCGGCCCAATAACGCTTCTTATGCCAATAACCGAACGCTGTATTTGTGCATCACAGATATAAGAGCCTTCCGCAACCATACCGTTTTCTATACGACAACTTTCTAGCCGCGCGCCCGCCAAAAAACGAGCACGCGTATAGATAGGCGCTTCTGGAAGGTAAAAGTCGAAGTCGGGGCGTGCATCTGTCAGTGCCAGGTTCGCATCGTAAAAAGAGCGGATCGTTCCGATATCTTCCCAATAGCCGGAGAAGGTATGGGCAAAGACATTGACTTTTTTGATGGCATCGGGAATAATATCTTTCCCAAAATCATCTCTCTCATCCCTTAACAAGAGACTTATAAGGACTTGTGGCTCAAATAGATAAATTCCCATAGAGGCCATGTAAACCTCTTCCGGATTGTCGCTCGGCGAAGAGGGCAAGCGGAGTGCTTCAAGCTCCTCGTCGGTTTGCGGCTTCTCGACAAAGTCGACGATATGCCCCTGTTCATCGACTTTCAGTATACCCAACTCGGGCGCTTCACGGCGGGTCACCGGTTTAACGGCAATAGAAACGTCTGAACCGCGCGCTCGATGTTCAGTAACAAAACGGGCATAGTCCATGCGATACAGGTGGTCACCAGATAAAATAAGCACCTGCTTTGCATTGAGAGACAAGATACGCCGCAGCTGTCTGCGCACTGCGTCTGCGGTGCCCTGATACCAATCTGAGCTTTCCTGCGTCTGTTCAGCGGCCAATATTTCAACGTAGCCTTCAGAGAACTGATCAAATCGATAGGACCGGCTTATGTGCCGATGCAGCGACGCGGAGTTAAACTGCGTCAATACAAACATTTGATTGATGCCAGAATGTATGCAATTGCTTATGGGTATATCAATCAGACGATATTTCCCTCCGATGGGCACGGCCGGCTTGGAGCGGTACTGGGTCAAGGGAAACAGCCGCTTTCCCCGTCCTCCGCCCAAAATAAGTCCTACAACATCTTTCATACTGCTTTGTCCAAACATGATCTATCCCCGGTAAAATCGCATTTTATTTACTAAGAAGAATATGGTCATAACCCCGCACAAGTTCAATTATCGTACAGCGTTTTACCCAGTGCTTGAAGCATCTTCTCATCGCTCTGATAGGCATCGTCGTGCAAATATAATTGACCTTCTTCATCAACCCATGCCGTCCAGTATAGTAAAAACACCGGCAGAGGATCATCGAACCCTATCTGCCGATTTCGACCGCTTTTTATCAGATTGCTCAGGGCTTCCTTTCTCCAGTCACTTAAAATACGCTGTGCTAAAAGTTCACTGTGCTCTACGCGTATACAGCCGTGGCTAAACTCTCGCTTTTCTAGTTCAAAGAGCGCCTTATTGGGCGTATCGTGTAGATAAATATGGTAGGGATTTTTGAAATAGAATTTTACTACACCCAGCGGATTGGTCCCACCCGGTATTTGCGCTATGTGCAAGTCAAATATAGCGGGGTCCATGCCATTCCAGTCTATGGAATCCGGATCTAATCGCTTCACTTCCATTCCCTCCCCCTTGCTAATGCGCAACCCGTTGCGCAGGGCATATCCAGGATCTCGCTGAAGAATCGGCAATATTTCCCCTGCGGCGATACTGCGAGGCACATACCAATACGGATTCACAACTAGGTGCGTCATCGTTGAACTAAATATCGGCGTTCTCCAAAAGGATTTACCAACAATGATGCGTAAGGTGAACTGCAGCTGACCTCGATCTATGAAATCGAGTTCGTAATCATCCAAGCGCACGAGTATATAGCGCGCCTCTGAGTCGTGCGGCAACCAGCGCCACCGTTCCATATTTAGTTCAATCTGCGCTATTTGTGATTCGACGGGTTCGTTCAGCGTCTCCAGAGTCACTCGATCTAAACGGCCGGTGGGTTCAAGATGATGCCGACTCTGAAAACGACGAAGCGAAGCTCGATGCTCCAGTTCGACCCAATCCCCACTCATTTCCAATCGCTTCCGCAATCCCTCTCCCTCTGCGCTAACCCGATTCCAGCCTCCCTGTCGTTGAACCGCCCGATAGCGGGCCAGCGCATTTTTTAAATGGATATATCCCATCTGCGGCGGTCGCAGGTTTTCTAAAGTCATTCGGACCTGCTGAAGATCAAGGGCCGTCTCTAACAGGTCGGGGATGCCCCCCTGTATAAAAGGGGCTTCCCAAAAGTCGTGCACGGCGCGCGGGTCAATCTGCCCACGCAGCATGTGGTTGCCGTAGCGGATAAATGCATTGGTAAGCAGCAAGTCGAGCTGGACAGCGGCGCGCAGCGAGGGGGGGTTATCCGAGGGACGGCGCCATCGCTCTAAGAGCTTGCCGATAGTTGCCACGTGATAGAGACGCGGATCCAAACCGTCTTCTCCAGCCTCTTTTATCACGGCATATAGAGCGTCGGCTTGGAGGCCTGGACCGCGTGGACCACACCAGGCAAGACGATCTCCGCGCTTCAAGTAAAATGTAGATAGATCTTCTGATACGGATAGAATTGAATCCCCTACAGATAGTCCATTATCGAGTAAAGACAGCCGCAACAGACGCGTGCTGGAATCTTCCCATTCCTGCAATCCACCTCCCCGTCCATGCGCGCAGGAAAATAAGAAGGGGAGTAACATAAACAGAAACGCGTACAGACCATATACTACCCAGGGATAGCCTCGAAAAAAACGGTTTTGCCCATCCCACTCAACTATGCCCATTTCTAAGTCCTTAGAGGATTTACAAAAAATAGCGTGTTCAATAGAATACACCGTATATCCCACGAATTCTCGTGGATCAAATATAACACTTGCCCCCGCTTTTCGGATGGACGTAGTTTAGCGTGTTCCAACTCTCTAACCGCTCATTTTTCGAAGATTGCCCAGTCCATTGTCTTGGTTAATACCCGTTGTTTTTCTCAGCTTTGGCTTTGGCCAACTCTTCAAATGGTCACAGAGAAAGCGCCATAGTGCCCCCGTTGTAATCACGACAAACTACCTCGTCTTGGCAGGATGCCTCTTTGGCTATTTCGTCCTAAGCAGCGACCTATCATTCAGTTGGCAGGTCCTGCAAGTTGGCACTATTACCGGACTGTTTTTTATTGCTTCTATGTTGACGATGACCTATGCGCTAACGCGCATAGACTCCGCACCCACACTCACCTCTTTTCGCCTCGCCGTAGTCGTACCCATTTTCGCTGGTGCTTTTTTATGGGACGAATTCGTCACAGCACGACAGGTCGCCGGCTTTGCCGCTGCCTTAGCCAGTCTTTTTCTGCTGACCTGGCGTACTGACGGCGAATCCAAGGGTAACAAAATGTATCTTGTCTCCATGATATTTATACTGCAGGGACTCGGCATGTGCTGTCTACACTGGGTGCACCATGCCGGCCTAGACGAGCAACGACTGCACGTCTTAATGGTGACCGCAGCAACGGCCGGCATCTTAGGCGGCCTTTTTGTATTGCTCCGCAGCATCCCGCTGCGTGCAGATGCCTTGCGGGCTGGAGCGGGAATAGGCATTTTCAACCTCTTGGCCCTCTCGGTATCTCTCACCGCATTAGCACAGATTCAGGGGACGATTTTTTTCCCTATTAATGGCTGTGGCGTCGTGCTTTTGGATAACTTATTCGCCCATTTTGCTTGGAAAGAGCCGCT